>PDWI01008795.1_pt1 | contig 11785 bp, 12 predicted proteins | sample 1430891 | NCBI WGS metagenome assembly PDWI01 (sample SAMN01162508, study PRJNA174530) | Oral metagenome, whole genome shotgun sequencing project. | biome: Marine environment; feature: Marine mammal; material: Swab sample of the gingival sulcus; isolation source: swab sample of gingival sulcus...
TTTTTTTGTTAAACTATATTAAGCAAAGCAAAGGTTTAATATCATTTAAATCATGGAATATATTTTTCTAACTTAGTGCTGTATAATCTGGTTTAGCTATTATAAAGCGAATTCATGGAGGAAATATGGAACGCTTTGTTGTAGAAGCGAAAAACGTTGTAAAAATATTTAAGAACAGTAAAGAACAAGTTAAGGCGAATGACGATATTAGCTTTTCAATTAAAGCTGGCGAAACCATTGCAATTTTAGGGCCTAATGGCGCTGGTAAAAGTACGCTAATTAAGCAAATGATCGGTTATCTAGCCACAACTAAAGGTCAAATCAAATTATTTGGCGAAGATATTAATGCATTAGATCAAACTAAAATGAAGCATGTTGGCTATATGATGCAAGCGCGATATCAGCATTGGGATCACCTCACAGTAGAAGAAGCCTTGTACTACTCAGCAAGGCTAAAAAAGATTTCAAAAAAAAGTGCCAAAAGCCAAATTGCAGAGCTGACAACAGAGCTACAGCTTGACGATGTGTTAAAAAGAAAAATTAGCTTGTTAAGTGGTGGTAAAAAACAAGCAACAGCCTTAGCTTGTTCTGTCATTGGTGCGCCTAAACTAATTATACTTGATGAACCAACAACTGGTTTAGACCCAGAAAAAAGAAGCATATTTTGGTCGTTTATTAAAAAGATAAACAAGCATCGCAATGTATCGGTTTTAATTGTTACACATAATATTGATGAAATTGAAGAAATGGTTGATCGCGTTTTTATCATTGGAAAAGGCAAATTACTTAGGATTGGAAAACCTAACGATTTAAAGAGTGAAATTTCTGACGAAGTTATTGTTGATATTGAGTTAGATAATACTAAAAGTGAAAAATATCAGAAGTTAGTAGCTAAATATAATGGCAATTATAATGATTTTGGTGATAGCGTAAAGTTTTTCATAAAACAAAAGGATATATCTGCCTGTATTAGTGAAATTTTTAGGGCAGACACAAAAGCACAATTTATAAAAAACATCAGAATTGATAAAACATCGTTAGAAGATATTTATATCAAGATTATGAATGAAGCAAACAGCGAGGAGATATAATGACTGATCGATCAGTAGTAATAGATGCAGCTAAAAGACCTTTAAAAAGCCGATTTACTGATTTTTGGATAGAAACGCTTATCTTTTTTAAGATACAGTTAAAAGAGTTCGGTTCAAATGCAATTGCGGTAGCGTTATTTTCGATGGTAATTCCGGTTGGGGTGCTAGCGATGATAGCATTAATGCCAATCGATATTACTAAAGAAGTTGCCATCATCTACATATCGGGCAACATGATAACATCAATATCTAATTTATGTATAACGACCTTAGCACAATTACTTTTAAGCATACGCATGAAGAATGGATTCGAACATTTAGCCACCTTGCCAATTAGCAATTACGCGCCGCTTGTTGGCACTTTTATGAGTGCAGCAGTTGGTACGCTTCCGGCTTTGATTATCATGCCAATTCTTGGCATGCTACTTTTTGGCATAACGATTAAGATTAATGTTTGGCTGATACTCGTGATATTTATCTGTATTGTGATTATGAGTGGTATAGGCTCTATTATTGGTACATTTAGTGAAAAGTATCAAACAAGTTATACCTTGTCGCTGGTGGCAATGTTTTTTGTCATGTTTGGTACACCGGTCTATTACGCAATGGACGCCTTGCCAGAAGTTGTGCAAGTTTTTCAAAGATTGTTGCCATTTAGTTATGCTTTAGAAGCGATTAGATCATTGATGGCAGATGGTATGCTAACACAGACAGTTATCAATGATGTCTTAGTACTGACATTTTTTATGATGCTTTCACTATTATTTACGAAGAAGCATTTTACTTGGAAAAACCGAAAATAGTTGATATAAGAACAATCAGTTTTTGTTATTTCGACTAACGAAGAAATCTCTTTATTAAACAGCGATTGTCAGAAAGTGTTGAGCGCATCGGGTGGCTGTTGTTTTTGTAGTGGTAGTTTTGAGCGTAGCGCTGCCACCTAAAAAATTACAGCCAGCCGATGATTAAAGCGAAATACTTTCGTTTCAATCGCCTAACTTTAATTTTGATTTTAAGTTTTTGCTTTCTGCTTTCCACTTTTTACTTTTTACTTATCATTCACTCAATAGATCTTTAATAATATTGGCATAGATGTCGGTATGTGCAGTTTGCCATTTTTCAATTATCTGGTTGGCTTGCGCATTAGAAATAACGCTTAGCGAAAGCTCTATTAATGGAATGTCGCCCTCCATCATGCGCAGTGTCACAATATAATTAGAATCGTCAATTTTCTCAAGCGACGTATTAATAAAGCGGTTTAGTTTTATTTGATGTCTTAAATGGCTTACCTGTTCATCGAGCTTTTCGGTTAATTGGCTATCGAGTCGATCGCGAAATAGCGCCAATGTATTGATGCCGCTTTGCGTGATAAAATAAAGCTCTTGATTGTCGCTATTGATTACTTCAATCATGCCACTATTGACCAGCTCGGCAGTATAATGACCGATGTTAAAATATTCCATGACCTCTAAATTAATGATGACATCAGCAACTTCCATCGGGTTAATTGGCACTGCCAACTCGGCGTAGATATAGAGTAGTATTAATTTGTCGTTAACGGCTTGTATGCTATCAAAAGCTGACATAAAGGCTCCTTTAATCTAGTTTAAAAATGCGTTACCCAAATATTTTTTTATTGCGTCGCGCTCTGAAAAATAATCAAGCGTCACTGTACGTTCATCGTTTTCAAAGTGGACAACAATCGTCAAATCGCCATTTTTAAAATTCTTTGCAACGGTTTCCTCTCGTAAATAGCGAATTTTGTTCTTATGATGTTTAATGGTTTCGTATTCTCTCAGAAAATAGTGACCTTTATAACTAATTATTTTATGAACGACATTCATATATACTCCAAATAAGACTAATTTGAAGCGACCATTAAATGGTCGCTTCATACTTTTGACAAATTGTCATTTCGAGCGTAGCCGAGAAATCGGGTTTTAAAAGCGAAATCTCTCTACTTCGTGCTTCGCACGGTCGAGATGATAAACTATAATGCAACTGTCTTCTTAGGCCTTTCAACAATTTGATAACGCAGTATTAAGGTATACTGGCCTTTGCGCTCTTTAACGCTACCTGTAATAATTTCAACAGTGTTGCCGGACGGCAATTGCATTTTTTTCTGTTTAGTTGTGTCAATGTATTCTGTTACTTGTTTTGCATTGTCTGCATTAACTTCTTCCTTCACGCCCCACGGGAGTGCTATTGTTTTCTCAGGGTTTCAAGACGAACAAAGCGCAGCTTCACGCTCAACGATTGAAGTTTCGATTAATTCGATAAGCTCTCTTTCAAGCTCTGTACTTTTTCCAAACATAAATCCTCCTAGTGTATATTAATTGGTTACAATTATCACAGATATTTTTACCCTATTATAACACGGTTAATCTATATAGAAGTATTTATATTTTCAAAATCATTTAATATTTTTAAACATATTGCACAGAGTTAAGTTAATCTTGTTATCTGTTCTTATTGTGCTATAATAGATTGAGAAAGAAATAACATGAACATGGGTTTTGGGAAACCAAATTAAAAGGGAATTGGGTAAGACGCAATACGTCGCATTTTTAGTGTGACAATCTGGGTCAAACTCCCAAACGGTCCCGCCGCTGTAATGTTGAGAATTGGTCAATATGTGCCACTGTAATGGGAAGGCGATCAATTCGATGAAACTAAGTCAGAAGACCTGCCACGTGTTAAAGCCGCAACTCTACGTGCGATAGGGGGCAATTGATCTACTTTGTCGTGCGTACAAAGTTTTTATTTTGTCAATTTACCAAAGAATACTAGTGTGAGAATATGTTTTCATTTATTGTCAAGCGACTGCTACAACTGTTAATTATTATGATTGGCGTTTCGTTTATTACCTTTAGCATAACGACATTTTTGCCGTCTGATCCGATTACTATGCAATATCAGTCAATGGGCATACAGGGTGATAAAGCGACTATTGAAGCGCAAAAAGAAGCGCTCGGTTTAAATGATAGCTTTATTGTACAGTATACGCGTTGGATTGGCCGCGTGTTACACGGCGATTTTGGTCAATCTATTAGGTTTAACATACCCGTAAGTGAAAAACTGATGATTCATATACCCAATACGCTGAAACTAACCGCGATGTCAATTTTAATGACGCTTTTAACGGCACTGCCTTTGGGTATTTTGTCTGCCCTTTATCAAAACCGCTTTACTGATTATCTTATTCGCTTTATATCTTTTTTGGGTGTCTCTATTCCCAGTTTTTGGCTAGGTTTATTATTAATTTACTACTTTTCTGTTAAGTGGCGTATTTTGCCAACGATGGGCATGGGCAGTTTTAAGCATATTCTGTTGCCGGCCTTTGCGCTTTCGTCATGGTTCGCAGCCATTTATACACGTCGCATCCGAACGTCGATTCTAGAAGAAATGAATAAAGACTATGTGATTGGTCTGCTCGCTAAGGGCATTAGCCGATGGCGCATACTAATGAACCATGTTTTACCCAATTCGTTGCTACCGATTGTGACAGCATTTGGCATGTCAATTGGCAGCATGATGGGTGGTACAATTGTCATCGAAACTATCTTTGAATGGCAGGGCGTCGGTCGCGTCGCAATGGATGCCATCAGCAACCGTGATTATCCGTTAATACAAGGCTATGTACTGTGGATGGCATTTATCTTTGTTGGCATCAATTTAGTGGTCGATATCTCATATCATTTATTGAACCCCAAAATTAGACTAGGTAAACAGTGATGAAATTCTATTTAGAACGCATTAAACAGAATAAGCTTTTTATCGGCTTGTTAATCATATTGACGATTGTTATTTTAATTGTCATCTTTGGGCGATATTTTGCACCGCATGACCCATTAAAGCTGCACTATGACAATATTTTAGAAAAATCGAGCAAACAGTTTCCAATGGGTACTGACCACATGGGGCGTTGTGTGTTTTCACGTATTTTATACGGTGGGCGTTCAACCCTGATGACAATTTTCGCCATCGTTATCATCACGTCGATTATCGGTACTATTATTGGCATCAGCTCGGCACTGGCAGGTGGCTTTATTGACACAGTCATCATGCGCTTTATTGATATGTTGCTTGCTTTTCCCGGTATGATATTTATTATTGCACTTGTTGCCGTACTTGGCGTTGGCTATTTCAGCATTTTAATTGCCATGACAGCGCTCGGTTGGATGAAATACGCCCGCGTCAGTCGGGCGCTTGCCCTTGAAATGAAAACTAGTAATTTTATGGCAGAAGCGCGTCTCGGCGGTGCAGGACATTTTAAACTGATTACCAAGTATATTTTTCCTAATTTACTACCACATATTTTGGTGATTATGACACAAGACTTGGGCAGTTTGTTATTGACATTATCAAGCTTATCACTGCTCGGTTTAGGCTCACAACCACCGGCGCCCGAGTGGGGCTCGATGCTCAGCGAGGGCAAACCCTATATGCAGCATGCACCGTGGCTGCTTTATTTCCCTGGCTTGGTAATATCAATACACGTTATTATTTTTAATCTTTTAGGCGATAGCCTTAGAGATATATTAGACCCGCGACAAGGTGTCGCCAGTCAACGGAAAGGACGGTTATTTATATGATCAAACACAAAAAATTTAGTATTTTAGCTCTAATGCTAGTCATGTTATTAGTATTAAGTGCTTGTACGAGTAATCCGCCGGCAGAAACAACGACAACTGTTGCTCCTGTGGAAACAACTGCTAAATCAGCCGAAACGTCAGCTAAGGCAGCTGAAACAACAACAGAAGCACCTGAAAGTACACCTAAAACACTTGTAGCAGCAACTTTTTGGATTGGTTCTGATGCTGACCCAGCAAATGGCTGGAACGGTTGGACATTGACCAGAACGCTCAGTGGCGAATGTCTTGCAACAGTTAATGAAAAAATGGAAGTTGTACCACAATTAGCTGATAGCTGGGAAGTTGTCGACGAACTAACTTGGAAGTTTCACATTCGCCAAGGTGTTAAATTTGCCAATGGCAAAGATTTAACTCCCGAAGCGGTTAAAAGCAGTTTAGAACGCGTGATCAGTAAAGATGAGCGCGCTGCCGCCAACGCTAAAATGGAGAGCATTACAGTCGATGGCGAATACGTTATCTTCAAGACAAAAGAACCATATGGTTCTTTGCTAAACAACTTAACTGAGCCACTCTTTATTATCGTTGACACAGACATGAGCGATGAAGAAATTGCCAACGGTCCAGTGACGACTGCGCCTTATCAAATAGTCGAGTATAGCCCAAAAGTTGAAGTTAAATTAGTTGCCAATGAATACTATTGGGACGGCAAGCCAGGTCTTGACAGTTATACTCTAAAGATGATTAAAGACGATGCGACAAGAGTATTGGCAATGCAATCTGGCGAAGTACAATTAGCCCAAATCAGACAGGCCAGCACAGCGAAACCATTAAAGGACAACGCTGACTTTAACGTGTTAGAAGTACCATCAATTCGCGTAATTTACCTAGGACTTAACCACGAAAATCAATTTTTAAAAGACATCAATGTTCGTCGCGCAATTTCAATGGCTTTAAACCGTGAAGGTATCGCTAAGATATTAGATGCTGCTCCTGTAGGCGCAATTTTCCCACCTTCAGCAGGTTACGGTTACGACCAGCTAGACGTTCAAAAGTTCGATTTTGAAGGCGCTAAAAAAGCGCTTGCTGATGGCGGTTACGTCGATAGTGATGGTGATGGCTACGTTGAAAAAAATGGTGCAAAAGTCAGTTTTACACTGCCAATAGTTGCAAAATATACTGCTTTATCTGAAATTCTTCAAGCGCAGTTAAAAGAAGTTGGCATCGAACTAAATATTGAATTAACTGAAAATGTCAATGACTTACTTGGGAAACAAGAATTTGATATGTTCTTGACCAACTATGCGACAGCGACAACGGGTGATTCTAAGCGCTTTTTAGAGCAAAACTATTCAACTAATGGCACTGACAACTTTGGTAAATACAGCAGTGCTTCATATGATGATGTCATTCAAAAATTGATTGCAGAATTTGACTTTGACAAACGCGTTGAACTCAGTATTGAAGCGCAACAAATTGTCAATGACGATGTTGCTAACGTTTTTATTGTCAGCACAATGAGCAATACGACATCGGCTAAAAACGTTAAAAATGCCAAAGTTTATCCAATTGATTACTACTTTATCACCAAGGATTTAACGGTTGAATAAGCAAATTATTTTAGAAATAAAAGACCTATCTATTGGTTATCAGCAAGACAAAATGGTTGTCGATAGTGTCTCTCTCACGGTCAGTGAGGGAGATATCGTCACCATTGTCGGTCAGAGCGGCAGCGGCAAGAGCACGCTGGTACATGCAATACTTGGCATTATGCACCCAGCAGCTAAAATTTATCAGGGCAGCGTTCGTTATGCTAATTTTGACTTGCACAAAATGACGCCAAAGCTGCGCCAACAAGTCAGTGGGCCAGAAATATCGATGATCTTTCAAAACAGTGAAAGTCATATGGATCCGATAAAAAAAATAAAAAGTCAGTATGATGAATTTATTGACGCGCATACTAAGCTCAGCGCTGAAGCGCGCTTGGCATTAGAAGTCGAAACATTTCAACAAATGGGCTTTAAAGACCCAATGCGGGTGCTAAACAGCTATCCATTTGAACTGAGTGGCGGTATGCAGCAAAGAGTGTCTTTGGCAATGGCAATTGCCTTAAAGCCCAAGTTAATCTTAGCTGACGAACCGACTAGTGCGCTCGACGTAACCTTACAGCGGCAAATTATCAGTCAAATTATCGACCTATCGCGCTCAACCAACACGGCAGTCTTATTGGTGACGCATAATATGGGGGTTGCCGCCTATATGTCAGATAAAATCGCCGTTATGAATGATGGTAAAATTGTCGAATTTGGCGATCGTAACCAAATTATCAATGCACCACAGAATGATTACACCAAGCAGCTTTTGGCAGCTGTTCCTGAACTTGATGAGGCACAACTTGAAAGCGAATAATAACATATTAGAAGTTAATAATGTTTCCAAAATATACCGATTAAAAATAAGTCTTTTGTAGCATTAGACGATGTTTCGCTTTACTTAAAAAAAGGCGAAGCGCTAGGCATTGTCGGTGAAAGCGGCTCGGGTAAGTCGACCTTGGCAAAAATTATCAGCCAAATTGAAGCGCCCAGTCAAGGTGATGTTTATTATGATGGTCAGAATATTTTTGCTAGCGATAATAAACGGCGCTATCAAATTAGGCGCAATATTCAAATGGTCTTTCAAAATCCACTATCGGCAATTAGTCCTAAAATGACAATTGGTGATTTTTTAATTGAAGGCCTTATTAATTATCGTCTAGCTGACCACCAAGCCGCCATTGCGAAGATCGCCAACTTGTTAAATATGGTCGAACTGCCAGCAAATTACGCCGAAAAACTGCCAAATCAGCTAAGCGGTGGCGAAATGCAACGCGTTGTGATTGCGCGTGCTGTTTCGGTTGAGCCGCAAGTTATAATTTTTGATGAAGCTACGTCAGCTTTGGACGTATTAGTTCGCCATAAAATTTTAAAATTATTAGTTAAATTAAAAGCAAAACTTAATCTCAGTTACTTATTTATTGGTCATAATCTGTCGGTTGTGCGCCTTGTCACCAGTCGTATGCTGGTGATGAATCAGGGTAAAGTGGTTGAAGCTTTACCCAGTAAAGACTTTATGACGAGCGCTAAAGATGATTACACAAAGCGTTTAATTCAATCAGTATTAACAACACGCGATAGAAAATAATTAGCAATTCGGTCAAGTTATTATTCCAAATAGTGGAGTATATAGCCCGCTTGTTATTTCGAGCGAAAGTCGAGAAATTTTGGGTAAAAGTAAGCGCTACATTTCATTAGCTTTTTATTATAGTGACAGAGTACGTGCAATTCGACAAATAGAACAATAAAAGTAATGATTGAAGTTTGACGAGGTGACGGGTGCAGACAAACGCAAAAAATATTGATTTGACAACTGGTGCAATTTGGCAGGCGATGTTTAAATTTGCCTTGCCGATTTTTTTGGGTACGCTCTTTCAATCGCTCTATACGATTGTCGATGCAATTATTATTGGACAGTTTGCCGGCAAGAGTGCATTGGCAGCAATTGAAGCTGTGTTACCTTTAACGCGCTTGCCAGTCAACTTTTTTGTTGGCCTGTCTTCGGGCGCTACGATAATTATTGCACAATATTATGGTGCTAAAAAAATTAAAGTGCTTTCTGATGCCAGTCACAATGCGATGCTCTTTTCGGCAGTAGGTGGCTTACTTTTATCAATAATCGGCATATTTATGGCGCCAAAGGCAATCGAATTATTAAAAGTGCCGACAGAAATTGCCGGCGATGCGCGACTTTATATTATTATTTACTATGGCGTGCTGGCAATTTCGATGATTTACAATATGGGGGCCGGCATTTTACGCGCCATAGGTGATTCAAAATCGCCATTTTATTTTTTAATTGCTGCCAATATTTTTAATATCGTACTTGATTTAGTCTTTGTCGCCCTATTTGGTTGGGGTGTTGTCGGTGCGGCTGTAGCGACAGCACTTGCTACGCTGCTGTCAGCACTGCTCGTTATAGTTGCATTAGTTAATACCAGTTTACCTTGTAAACTCTATTTTAAAAAACTTAGATTTTATAAAGATCACTTATTAGAAATATTTAGACTGGGTTTGCCAATCGGCATACAAGGTATACTATACCCAATTGCCAATGGCGTCGTGCAAAGCAGCATCAATAGCTTTGGTGTCGACAGTATTGCAGCTTGGGCAATTGCAGGAAAACTCGATTTTCTAATATGGAATATATCGAGTGCTTTTTCATTTTCTGTATCGACTTTTGTTGCCCAAAACATTGGTGCTAAGCAGTATAAACGTACACGTTCGGGTGTGCGTGCAGGAATGACGATGGCAATCGCTATTATTTTGGTCATTAGCATTTTGCTTTACTTTTTCAGCAAGTATTTGGCGCGCTTTTTGGTAACTGACAGTGCGGTTATTGCACTCAATACAATGGTGATTCGTTTTTTTGCGCCTTTCTATTTTGTCTATGTTATTTGCACGGTTTTGTCGGGGGCTTTACGCGGTACAGGCGACACCTTTTCACCGATGGCGATTGATGTTGCTGGCATTTTAGTTTTTCGCATTGCGTGGGTGTTCTTTATATTACCGTTAAGCCCTAGTTTACTGAATGCCTTAGCTTGTATGCCGCTATCTTGGATAATTACATCTGTTGTATTTATTGTTTTGTACAATTATAAAATTAAACAATTAATAAAATTTGCAAACACTCAAAAAGCTACTAGATAGTAATATAAAATAATTAAGTGAATAATTATTGGGTATAAACGACACGATGATGGCACAAAAAAACGAAATTTTTAATATTTTGATAAAATCTTGTGCTATAATTGATTATAAGTAAATAACAAGAACACGGGTTTTGAGAGATCAAATTAAAAGGGAATTGGGTAAGATGCAATACGTCGCATTTTTAGTGTGACAATCTGGGTCAAACTCCCAAACGGTCCCGCCGCTGTAATGTTGAGAATTGGTCGATATGTGCCACTGTAATGGGAAGGCGATCAATTCGATGAAACTAAGTCAGAAGACCTGCCACGTGTTAAAGCCGCGACTCTACGTGCGATAGGGGGCATATTCTAAGGATTTGTCGTGCGCGCAAGTCTTTTTTTTAAGGAGATATTTTGAAAATAGCATTAGCACAAATCAATAATACGCCATCAGTCGATGGCAATATTGAAAAAATAATTGAAATCGTAAATAATTATCAAGCTGATTATTATGTTTTTCCCGAATCTTGTATGACAGGTTATGCATCGAAACCAGAGCAAATTAATACTATTACGTTAGATGATAGCCGCTTGGTAAAACTTCAACAATTGGCAAGTCAAAAGCGCTGTCATATCTTTGTTGGCGCTAATTTATCTAAAAATGATGAAAAATTTATTGCCTATTTACATTTGCACAAATCAACAGATGTTTATTATAAGACACATTTGGGCATTAAAGAAGAGAAGGTTTATAGTAGGGGTTCAAACCTAAAAGTATTTTCTGCACTGCGCCCAATTGGCATTAGTATTTGTATTGAAAGCCACTTCCCCGATATCGCGCAAAGTTTGCGATTAATGGGGGCAGAAATGATACTTGTACCGTTTGCCTCGCCTAAAGTTTGTGGCGGTAGAGAAAAATTATGGAACAAATACCTACCGGCACGTGCCTACGATAACCAGATTTTTTTATTTGCCACTAATTTAACGGGCGTTGCCAATGGCTTGGTCTTTTCTGGTGGTATGATGGCGGTCGACCCGCGCGGCAAAGTCATCTTTGAGTATTATGATGACAAAGAGCATGTCGAGGTCATTGAAATTGATGAAAATATGGTTAAAAAGGTTAGACAAAAAGCAAAGGTCAACTACATAGAAAGAAGAAGACCCGAGTTATATGGAGGTTAGTATGGATTATATTAAAAAACCGATGGCAATCGAAACAGAGAGTTTTCGCATAATCGGTGAAGAAGCGGCTGATAAGTTGGCGCGCTTTAATGAAGATGAACTGGCAATTGTCAAGCGCATTATTCACACCACGGCTGATTTTGAATATGCCGATTTAGTCGAGTTTCACCCGGAGGCAATTGAAGTTTGCAAGCAAT
>PDWI01008796.1_pt1 | contig 11782 bp, 11 predicted proteins | sample 1430891 | NCBI WGS metagenome assembly PDWI01 (sample SAMN01162508, study PRJNA174530) | Oral metagenome, whole genome shotgun sequencing project. | biome: Marine environment; feature: Marine mammal; material: Swab sample of the gingival sulcus; isolation source: swab sample of gingival sulcus...
GCTGATATTGATTTTCTGCATAATTATTCGGCTGGTTTTCAGTTTATTCAAGTTGGTTTATAGCGACTCGCAGAGAGCCATAATTATTGATTTCAGACGCTTCTCACCGATAACCTTTCACGAAAGCAGCAGATTGTTAAGCGTGGAGATAAAAGGGCCGATAATATGGCCAATAACTCCTGACATCATCAGCAGGAGGATAACAATAAAACCGTATCTTTCTATCTGGACCCAGCGCTGTGCCATTGCCGGCGGCAGGATTCCGGCGACAATACGGCTGCCATCAAGGGGTGGTACCGGCAGCAGGTTGAAAACAAACAGTACCAGATTGATCCAGACGCTGGCATGGAGCATACCGAGCAACGGAATGGCTACTGTTTTTGTGATGACTGTATGTGTCGCTTCGGTAATCAGCAGCGGGAGCAGCGTCTTGTAAAGCAGGGCGCTGAGTATGGCAAGGATAAGGTTGGCGGCAGGGCCTGCTGCGGCCACCCAGCACATACCCTGAATCGGGTTACGAAAATGGCGGGGATTGACCGGTACCGGCTTTGCCCAGCCGAAATTGAGAAGAATAAAGGCGATGGTACCGATTGGATCGAGATGGCTGATCGGGTTAAGAGTGAGCCTGCCCAGCTGTTTTGCCGTTGGGTCGCCCAGCCGCCATGCCACCCAGCCATGGGCATATTCGTGCAGGGTGAGGGAGAGAAGCAGCGGGGGAATCATAATGGTATAACGTAACAGCTGATCGGTCATTCTGATCTGTTCTCCAGTTGAGGTCTTATGTTTTCTTGTTCCTGGAGTGGAAAGCGTCTATAGAGGGCGCTTTTCTCCTCCTCTTTTGTTGCCAGCCTGCCGTCAAGTTTTTCTCTGCGCAGAAAATCAAGCATCCTTGTAAAATCTGGCCCCGGTTTATAACCCATTGCCAGTATATCCTTGCCGGTGATAACCGGGCGAACATGACGCAGGGTGGTTATATAGCGGGAAATCGACTCTGTTATATCTTTTTTGCGTGAGATGGCAAGCAGATAGAGCAGCCCTTCCGGAGCAATCTCCTGTAAGGTAGTTACGATTTCACTATTGGTGAAGGTGTTGCCGGCAAGAAATTGCCGCATGGCGGCCTCGGCCTGCTGTTTCTGGGATAGCAGAAATTCCCGGTTACTCTTGCTCTCGGCAAAGCGTCTGCAGAAGTTTTCAAGTACCTCTTTTCCGGAGCGGGACATGATTGCGAGCAGGTAAACAATCCAGCTGCGGCAGCGCTTTTTCGTTTCCAGCATGGCATACCAGGCAAGGGCCTGTTGAGCCTGCAGCAGGATCTGCCCCATGCCGCGGTCAAAACAGCAGCGGGGTTGCAGATCCGGCCACAGGAACCGATAGAGCTGGAAATCATCAAGCCGCTGCAGGCCTGGCAGGGGATCGGTTTCGGCGAGGATAAGTTTCAGTTCGGCAAGAAAGCGGATATCGTCGCCCTTGCCAAAGAGGTTCATATCCACCGCGTTTTTGATCAGCTCTCTGGTATGGGGCGAGAGCTGGAAATTTATCCTTTTCTCAAAGCGGATGGCGCGGAAAATCCGGCTGGGATCCTCGACAAAGCTGAGATTATGCAGGGTCTTGATCGTCTTCTGCCGCAGATCTCTCTGGCTGTGGAAGTAATCAATAAGCTCGCCAAAATGGCTGGGGTTGAGCCGTATCGCCATCGCGTTGATGGTGAAGTCCCTGCGGTAGAGGTCGAGCTTGATGGAGGAGAGTTCGATGGTGGGCATTGCCGCTGGCGAGTCATAGTATTCGCGTCTGGCGGTGGCAACATCAATCTTGAAGCCCTCTTCCGCGCCGAGTTTTGCCGCTGTCTCCGGCGGCAGGATAACCACCGCTGTTTTAAACCTTTCGTGCGGGTTACAGCGGCCGCCAAAATGGGCGGCGAGGCTTCTGGCAAAGGCGATGCCGTCTCCTTCAACAACAATATCAAGATCGAGATTCGGTCTGCCCAGCAGCAGATCCCGTACAAAGCCTCCGACCACGTAGGCAGTGCAGTCTCTCTTTCCGGCCTGTTCGCCAATGGTTCTCAGCAGCAAAACCAGCTCCCTGCCAAGGGATTCCGCTATAACAGCGCTGAGGTTGTGCTGGTTCGCGGCATCGCTGTCGGTGTTTTGCCGTAATTTTCGCGGAAGGTGGGCCGGGTCATTGGCCAAATGGTTAAACAGATCGGTACGTGAGATGATTCCTGCCACCTTGCCATCTGCGATAACCGGAATAATACGCTGCCGGTTGTTGATAATAATCTCCTGGATATCTGCCAGGGTCGCCTGTGGTGACAGGGTGGTAATATCGCTGATCATATAGTCTGCTACCGGTCGCTCTGCCAGCAGATGATGGCGGGCGCGTTCGACGATCTGCCGGCTGACAAGCCCGGTAATTTTGCCGTCGGCGCAGACCGGTGCCGCGGTAATATTATAGCGGACAAGGGTTTTGTGCGCGCTGGCGATGGAGTCGGTGGCGGCAATGGTGATCGCCGGGCTGGACATCATTTCTGCCGCGATTGGCATCGGGCGGATATGGCGATGGAGGTGGAGGATCAGCTGTTCCTGCGCCTGAATAAGAGTTATCTCGCGGATAATCGCCGAGGCCGCATTGCGGTTGCCGTTGCCGCCAAAACCACGAGCAATCTCGCCGGCGTCAACATCATCCACCGCACTTAAAACGGTGAGATGGATCTGTCCGGCCATCGAGATAAGGGCAAAGAGACAGGGCAGATTCTCCATCACCATAAAACGGCGGAGAATTCTGGTGAAATCGTCAATATATCTGTCGCTTGCCCAGCTGACCACCACCACCGGCAGCTGCTGGATGGTGTAGCTTTGCGCCGCGTCCAGCAGTTCGTGCAGAATGGAGAGCTGATCGTGGGTAAGCTCCCGGCGGAGATAGCGGTTGATTATATCAAGTCTTGCTCCCCGTTCAAGCAGCCATGCCGCGGCCTGAAGGTCGGCGGCGGTGGTGGTCAGATGGCACATGGCGCCGGTATCTTCATAGATACCGAGAGCGAGGGTCGTCGCCTCTGCCGGCGTAAGGGCGATCTTTTGCTGTTGCAGGAGTTCGACAAGGATTGTGGTGGTCGCGCCATAATCCTTTATCAGGCTCTCTGCCGCTATATCGCCCGCTGTGGCAGGGTGGTGGTCGAAGAGATGGACGCTGGCGGTGGTCAGGCATTGCGAGAATATGCCGATACTCTGAGAGTTTGTTGTTCCAACAATGGTGAGGGTTTCGACTCTCTCCCTGTCCACCTCCTCCGGCTGCAGAAAGCGGTATGCCGGCAGCATATCTGCGCGCAGATAGTCCTGCACATTGTGTTCACAGCCACCGGAAAAGGCGGGTATCGCGTCTGGATGGAGCTTTTTGACGGCAAGCATCGCTGCCAGGGCATCAAAATCTGCCAGGGTATGGGTGGTGACAAGATGCACGGTCTCTTTTCTTCTCAGCCTCGCGGGTGAAAGTTACGGTGGACGGATTTAAGTCTCTCCTGCTCCACATGGGTGTAGATCTGGGTGGTGGCGATATCGGCATGGCCCAGCATCATCTGTACCGCCCGCAGATCAGCGCCGTGGCTGAGCAGATGGGTGGCAAAGGAGTGGCGGAGCATATGGGGTGAGATCTCCTTGTCTATTCCTGCCGCGCGGGCACTCTCTTTCAGGATCTGCCAGAAACGGAGCCGGGTCATGCCGCGGCCCCTGTTGCTGATAAAGAGATGCTCGCTTTTTCGTCCTTTAAGGAGAAAAGGGCGGCTCTGCTGCAGGTAGATATCAAGCTGTGCTGCCGCCTGTTCGCCAAATGGAATAAGTCGTTCCTTACGCCCTTTGCCCATTACCCGGAGAAAGCCGGCAGCCATATTCAGCGATGCCAGCGGCAGCTGCACCAGCTCGCTTACCCGCACACCGGTGGAGTAGAGCAGCAGCAGCATCGCGTGGTTGCGCAAGGTGAGGTGGGTGATACGCTCCGGCGGCGCAAGTAGTCGCTGCATCTCGGATTCCGACAGCGGTTTGGGCAGGCTGCGCTCTCCTTTTGGCAGGTCAATGGCTGCCAGCAGATTCTTGCTGATCAGTTTTTCCCGCAGCAGTAGAGCAAAAAAGGTTTTTAAGCAAGAGATCCGCCTCGCATCTGTTTTTCTGGCAGTGTTACGCGCGCCGCGGCAATATTCAATAAAGTCATGAATATCGCTGACGGTCAGCGCGTCAAGGCAGTATTGCTGTCTGCTGGCAAGATAGGTAAGGAATAGAGATATATCGGCGCTGTAGGCGGCAACAGAGTTTTCAGTAAAACGTCTTTCGGCGACAAGGTAGAGCAGGAAGCGTTCATGCAGCGCAGCAAAACGCCCGGGCAGGAGCGATGGGTGAGTGGTCGGATCCACGGCAACTCCTGAAAGAGGGGGAGGTGCCCCGGCAAAAGGAGACACCCCGCCGGATTACATCGCCTTTCTCATTCTGTTGAATTTACGGAGCTTGCGCCTGGCCTCAGCGGCCTTGCGGCGCTTCTTGACGCTTGGCTTCTCGTAGAATTCGCGGCGCTTTAATTCTCTTTTAATACCATCAATTTGCAGCTTCTTCTTTAATTGACGAATTGCGTATTCAAGGTCTCCCCGCACTTCAACTTCAATCATATGCCACTCCGTTTGTTGCAGAATTTTTCAAATTTTTGTCATAAACTTCTGTTTATTAAAAAGACAAGAATCTATCCTTATACAGAAAGAAAGGGCTCTTTGTCAACCTGTTTTTCTCCTTCTTGCCAGAAAAATCAATTTGCATTGCACAATGCAGAGACAGCAGAATTGTGGTAATATAGGAGGTGATTCTGTCTGTTTTGCAACGGCAAAAAAGAAAAGGAGAATGTATGGAAAAAATACTGCAGATCGCGCTGATAGCAGGAGGAGTTTCGGGGGAAAGAGAGGTTTCGCTAAAAGGGGCGCTGGCGGTGGAACAAGCGCTAGACCCTTGCCGTTTTATGGTGCGTCGTTACGATCCGGCGAACGATCTGGCGGCTTTGGCGCAGGATGCCGAACAGATCGATTTTGCCTTTATCATGCTGCATGGGCTCTACGGTGAGGATGGTACCATTCAGGGCTTTCTTGACCTGCTGAAAATCCCCTATCAGGGGTCGGGCGTGCTTGGTTCGGCAACGGCGATAAACAAGGACTTTTCCAAAAAGCTCTATCAGGCTGCCGGCCTGCCGGTGGCCGACTGGCAGATAGTTGAGCGCCAGCAACATGCCGATATCCCGGCACTGGCGGCAAAATTTGGCCTGCCGGTGGTGGTCAAGCCGGTACGGGAAGGTTCCAGCCTGGGGCTGACACTGGCGCATTCCGAAGCAGAACTTGCCGAAGGGATTAACGTCGGGCTGCGCCATGATCGCGCGGTTATGGTGGAGCAGTATATTCGCGGCAGGGAGCTGACCGTTGGCGTACTCGGCAACAGGGAGCTTACCGCCCTGCCGGTTATTGAAATTATTCCCGGAGAGGGGTTCTCCTTTTTTGACTATGAGGCCAAGTACAAGCCGGGCGCTACCGAGGAGGTCTGTCCGGCAGATATCCCCGATACGCTCCGCCAGCAGGTGCAGGAGTATGCGGTGCGCGCCCATGGCGTGCTGCAGCTGCGCGGATATTCCCGTACAGACTTTGTGGTGGCGGAAAATGGCAGCGCCTATCTGCTGGAGACCAATACCATCCCCGGCATGACCGGGACAAGTCTGCTACCGCAGGCGGCACAGGCGTATGGTCTCTCCTTTTCGGCGCTGCTGGAGAAATTAATAGAGTTGGGAATGGAGGAGTGGTAATGCCTGTAGTTATCTCTTTTATCGGCTGGCATAACAGCGGCAAGACGACGCTGGCACAAAAGGTTGTTGCCGAGCTGATGCGGCGGCAGCGCAGGGTGGCAGTGGTGAAATCCACCAAGGAGGATATCTTCTCCTGTGATAGAGCGCAAAGTGATACCTCCCGCTACTTTCAGACGGGAGTACCGGTTATTCTGGCTGGGAAGGGTTTTCTCTTTCTGCAGCAGCCAGCGGAGAAATCATCGCTTACCGGACTTGCCGGCAGATTCTTTGCCGATATGGAGCTGGTTATTGGTGAGGGCTTTAAAAACGAGAAAGGGATTGCCCAAATTGAGGTTTTTCGGGGGGAGGGGCCGCAGCTTGCCGGGCAGGTTGATGGTGTTATTGCCGTGGTAGGCGATGGTGAGCCAACTGGCAGGTGGCGCTGTTTTTCTGCTGATGAATATATTGAACTTGCTGATTTTATTGAGAATATACTGCTGGCTGAAGGGCAGCGGAATCCTGCATAGATTTCTTTGATTTTTTTTGATGCAGGGATATTTTGTGCTGGATATTGGCAGGTTCCCTGCTGACGTGCGAGATATCTGTATATAAAAAAGGAAAAGGAGCTGGTTATGAAGATTGCAATTGTAGAGCCGTTGGTGGTTGAAGGGGAGTGTTTAGACAAAATTATTGCCGAGGCGCTGGGAGACTCTCTTGGCGACGTTACCATCGAACATTTTGCCGGTCGTACTACCGATGAGGCGGAACTTGTCGCCCGCAGTAAGGACGCGGAGATTGTGGTGATTGGCAATGTCCCCTTTCGCAGAAACGTACTGGAGAATTGCCCGAAATTGAAAATGCTGGCCATCGCCTTTACCGGCTATGACCATGTTGATGTCGACTACTGTCATGCCAATAATATTGTTGTTACCAACTGCTCCGGCTATGCGACAGTCGCCACCGCGGAACTGGCCATCGGCCTGCTGCTTGCCGTGTACCGGCGGATTGTCCTTTGTGACGCGGCCACCCGCGCGGGAGGGACAAAGGAGGGTATTACCGGTTTTGAGCTGGCCGGAAAGACCATCGGCATTATCGGTACCGGCGCCATTGGCGGCCATACCGCAGAGCTGGCCAGGGCCTTTGGTATGAATGTTATCGCCTATAGCAGAACCAGGCGTGATAACGGCTTGAAATATATGGCGCTTGATGATCTGCTGAAGGAATCCGATGTGGTCTCCCTGCATGTACCGGCAAACGATGAAACCAAAGGCATGATTGGTGCCAGGGAACTTGCATTGATGAAAAAAAGCGCGGTGCTGATCAATGTGGCCAGAGGACCGATCATTGATACCGCGGCTCTGGTTGCCGCGCTTAATAGCGAACAGATCGCCGGCTGCGGTATTGACGTCTATGATATGGAGCCGCCGATTCCGGCCGATTATCCGCTTATGACGGCAAAAAATACAGTGCTTGCCCCCCATGTAGCCTATGCCACTGATGAATCAATGATCAAAAGGGCAAGGATAGAGTTTGCCAATATCAAGGCGTTTCTGGATGGCAAACCACAGAATGTGATCTGATATTTTCGGGAAGCGTTGGAAAATCATACGGAAGCTGCCCTGCGGCTGGTAAAGGCAGAACCGAAAATGAAAAAGTAAAAAGGCCGCCCGTTGAAGGTGCGGCCTTTTCTTCATATGCAACTTAGGGTACCCTGTATATTACGGGGCAGCCGGCAAGAAACTGGGTCCTTGCCTCCTCGTCAGGAGTGATCTGATCGGTAAGCCCGGCTGCGTTGCTGCTGACTCTCTGTTGCACTGGTATTATCAGTAAAAGATGTCGGGGGATAAAAAGACCGCAGAAAAGTATGATCGGAACAATGAGTTTTGTATATGAGCATTCTTTTCAGCAGTCTGAACAGTTTTTCAATATTAAAAACGATCCTGAAAATAGGGTTGCAGTACCTTTGGTATGGCAACAGTGCCATCTGCCTGCTGATAATTCTCGAAAATGGCCAGTAGGGTTCTGCCCACCGCAAGACCTGAGCCATTCAGGGTATGCACCAGCCTGGATTTTTTCTGTCCGTCCGGGCGGTAGCGGATTCCTCCCCGTCTTGCCTGAAAGTCAAGAAAGTTGGAGCAGGAGGAGATCTCTCGATAGCAATCCTGCCCCGGCAGCCATACCTCAATATCGTAGGTCTTGGTCGCGGAAAAGCCGAGATCGCCACTGCAGAGGGTAACAACGCGATAGTGCAGTCCAAGCATCTGCAGCGTCTCTTCCGCGTCGGCAAGCAGGGTCTCAAGTTCCTGTTCCGAGGTTTCCGGAGTGGTGAACTTTACCAGCTCCACCTTATCAAACTGGTGCTGGCGGATAAGTCCTCTGGTATCACGCCCATGGCTGCCGGCCTCCGAGCGGAAGCAGGGAGTATAGGCGGTATATTTTATCGGCAGCTCCTTTTCGCTTAAGGTCTGATCGCGGTGGATATTGGTGACCGGCACCTCGGCGGTGGGGATAAGGTAGAGATCCCAATCCTTGATATGGAAGAGATCTTCGGCAAATTTTGGCAGCTGCCCGGTTGCGGTCATGGTTGGGGTGTTCACCAGAAAAGGTGGTAATACCTCGGTATAGCCATGTTTCTGGGTATGCAGATCAAGAAAAAAGTTGATCAGTGCCCGCTCCATACGCGATGCAAAGCCCTTGAGCAGCGCAAAACGCGCACCAGACAGTTTTGCCGCCGTCTCAAAATCGATGGTTCCCTGCTCCTCGCCAAGCTGCCAGTGGGGTTTGGGGGCAAAGGGGAATTGCGGTTTTTCGCCCCATTTTCTGATTTCGATATTATCACTGTCATCCTGGCCTGTCGGCACCGAGTCATGACAGAGGTTGGGAATTGCCAGCACGATGGTCTGCAGTTTTTCTTCAATTTCTGCCAGCTCGCCATCAAGCTCCTTTATCTTTTGACTGGTTGCCCGCATCTCAACGATAAGCGGCTCGGCACTTTTTTTCTCTTCTGCGCTGCCTTTCTTCAGTTGAGCGATCTTTTCCGATGTCCTGTTACGCCTGTTTTTCAGGCTTTCGGTTTCGGCAAGCAGTTCAAGGCGCCGGCCGTCTACCCGCTCAAATTCCTCAATAAGCTCAGGTGTCATGCCGCGCCGGGCGCAACGTTCTTTGACCAGTTCTCTGTTTTCACGGATAAATCGGAGTTCCAGCATTATTTTTTCCTCTCTTTGCTCAGACAAGGGGGTGAAAGTATAAAAAGGGGCCTGAAGAGTTTAAAAAAAAATCAGTGCCGCCTCGATTCACTCAAATTAAAAACAACGTCTAGTTGTATCACGGAGAGCCTTGCCACGCAAGTTTCCGGTTTGCAAAACAGGTTGAATTTTGCTATGTTCAGTCCAGTTTAATCTGAAACCATTGAAAAGCATGACCGGCCAGATTCCTGCCATAACTCTTTTCGCAAAAGGGCTTGATTCCCTGTCGAATTTACGGAAAGCCATTCGTAATTATCTGCTGACCCTTGTTGCGCTTTCGCTGCTGATTTTTCTCTGTTCGCCGGATCTGCTCAGCGGCGTGCAGCAGCATCTTGGCAGCACCCTCTATTTTTTTTCGGTGGCCGGCCCTTTTCTTGCCCATGTAAAACTTGCCGTTTTCGGGGCTATCCTGATTCTTGCCCCCTGGGGGATTTTTCTGTTCTGGCAGTTTATCGGCGGGATTTTTGGGATAAGGAGGCTGCTGCCGTTTTCTCTTTTCTCCTGCCTGCTTTTTTATATGGGAGCCATCTTCTGCTACCTTGTTACCCTGCCTTATGGTATAGAGTTTTTGCTGGGGTTCGGCTCTGAGCAGTTGCAACCGGTTATTTCGGTGGGGCGGTGTATCAATTTTATTACGATTTTTATCTTTGCCTTTGCCCTTGTCTTTGAGCTGCCTGTACTGATGGTATTTTTTGTACAAGTCCGTCTTTTCTCGGTACAGACCTACAGAAAAAACAGGCGGTATGCCGTGTTGCTGATCGCGACTCTCGCGGCGGTACTGACCCCAACGCCTGATGTGGTGAATATGGCGTTGATGGGCGTACCTCTTTATTTGCTTTATGAGGCGGGGATAGGTATAGTTTGTCTGATGGAGAGTGCTGACAGGTAACTGTTGTGCTGGCGATTGCCGGATGTTGTTGGCGAGCTGGCCTGCCGGTCTGTTTATATAGCGGGATAAGGGGGATATATGAAAAGGCAGAGGCGTGGTAAGGAAGAGCTGACACCGGAGCAGCGGCGAAAGTTTTTGCGGATTGTCGGTGTTCTTTTCTGTGTGGCGTTCTGTTGGGTCTTGTTCGCGCCGGGGGCGGGCGTGGTTTCTCTTGCCTATAAAAAAATGGAACTGCACCGGACAGAGGATGAATTTGCCAGATTGCGTGCTGATAATGAGGCCCTGCGCACAGAGATTGCCAAACTCAGGGAAGATTTGAAGTTCCTTGAAAAGGTTGCCAGGGAGAATGGTTTTCTTGCCAAAGGTGAGCTGGTTTTCGATTTTGCCAAGCAGAAAAAAGAGGATTGATTGGTAAGTCAAGGCATACAGTAACTTACGGAAACCGGGCATGACCATATCTGATAACAGCTCTCTTCTCTCTTTTTGTCGACAGTTACGGCAGGTGATCCTTTATCATCAGCGGCTGGGCATAACCCATTATCCCTCTGTATCGCCATTAACACAGTTTTTGGCGTTGCAGCCGGCAAGGCCTGGGGGTATTGCCAGGCAGACACCACGGCAGCCGGCGGCACCGGTAGTTGCCAGGGAAGAGGCCGTCCCTTCTGCCGGCAGTGTCGAGATAACAGCGGATATAGAGAGCTGTTCCGCCTGCGCGCTCCATCGCCAGCGGCGGCAGATCGTCTGGGGCCGGCGGCTGGAGGAGGGTGATGGCCCTGTCCGGTTGCTGCTGGTTGGCGACTGGCTGCGGCAGGAAGAGGTGGAGGGGGAAGGGGAACTGTTTTTTGGCCGCCGTGAAGATGAGATGGTACAAAAGATGATTGCCGCCCTGGGGCTGCCCGCATCCCAGGTGTATATAACCAATATCATTAAATGTTCGTTTGCCGCTTCGCTCAGGGTTGTTCCCGACTGTGCCGAGCGGTGTGCGCCGTATCTGTTGCAGCAGGTGGAGCAGCTGGCGCCGGAGTATATCTGCGCAATGGGTTCGGTTGCGGCAAAAACTCTGCTGGCAACGAGGCAGCCGCTCTCTTTTTTACGGGGCAAGCTGCATTTTCAGCAGATCAGCGGCCGCCGCTACCCCGTTGTTGTCACTTATCACCCCTTTTTTCTGTTACAGAATCAGGAGATGAAAAGGCCGACCTGGGCAGATTTGCAGTTTCTTGGGCGGCAGATGGGGCTGTTTGACTAACCACAACCAGAACTGCCAGTCTGTTATATCAAGAGTTGACCAGAGTTTTTTGGTGTTTTCCGCTATGTTCAAGAATTTGAATAATATTAGGAGTATGGAATAAAAATAAAACAAAAACAAAAGGATAGAGTTCTTTTTTGGGCTGTGGTATAAAGATGCTCGTTTATGGCTTTTGTGTATTGATAACGTCTTGATTTCCTTTCATATACCAAGTGGTTATGTTCTGCTGGAGCTGTCATGGAGATTGTAGTGGCAAGACATGGTAAACCGGCCATTGAAACCTGTGGTACAGTGACTCCGCTGGAGTTTGGCGAGTGGGTGGCGCGCTATGACAGGGCAGGTATTTATGACTCGGATATCCCGGATGAACGCACTGTCGCGAAAGTAAATAGATGTCGTTATGTGGTATGCAGTGATCTGCCGCGCTCAATTGAATCTGCCAGACGGCTGGGGATAGCTGATATCGATTTGATAAGCCCTGATTTCAGGGAGTGTGAAATGCCTTATAGTCAGTGGCGCTGGCCCGGTTTGCCGATAGCTGCCTGGTCATCTTTTTTTCGTCTTCTTCAGTTTGCCGGCGTCTCCTTTACCGCAGAGTCATATAGTGAA
>PDWI01016121.1_pt1 | contig 11781 bp, 15 predicted proteins | sample 1430891 | NCBI WGS metagenome assembly PDWI01 (sample SAMN01162508, study PRJNA174530) | Oral metagenome, whole genome shotgun sequencing project. | biome: Marine environment; feature: Marine mammal; material: Swab sample of the gingival sulcus; isolation source: swab sample of gingival sulcus...
TTTACTTTTTCGAGCTGTTCGTTTTTAGCTTCTTCTTCAAGTTTACCACTTAACACTAAGCATAATTCATAAGTCATATTTTTACCTCCTTTTGGTCTATTGGCTCATTTACATGAACAAGGATGTTCGCAATAAGCTATAGTATTATAACACAAGTTTTTACATAATTCAAATATTTTTATCGGATACTAAAAGAAAGTTTTCACACTCACCCTTATTACACCTTCTCTTCCCCACTAGGGGTATTATACTACTTTTATAGATGGAAGTACAGGGCTGAGAGCCCACAAAATAAGCTTTAACATGAAACAAACTTGAAGTGGGCATAAGCCCGAGTAATATTACCTCTTTGATTAACAAGGGCAAAGAGCCCACTCGGAGGATTACATTTTTGAATTCGTATATTCTTGACCTTCTTTGGGTCACCAGCACTACCGTTACTGGTGTAGCCACAAAGCAAACCTAAGCTTTTTTATATCACATTACATAAACAAGTTTGCAGATATAAAAACTAAACTTTAAAAAAGTCCCGAAACAGCAAAGTTTCGAGACCTTTTACTTAGATTAAGTTTAAATTTTAATACTTTTTAAGTTCATTATATATGTCCTCCATTTGCTTAGTAGCATTATCTATAAATTTCAAGTCAATTCTATGTTGCTCTACAATTCTATTTTTACTATCTTCCAAATCGTTATCTTCATGATATTGATTATTGTAAGCCATTTCAAAAAATATATCTGTCATCATCTCCACTTTTCTCTCATTGATAGCTATAACCGGCACTTTTTGAAAATCATTTTCATAATAATCAATAAAGGTATTTTTAAAGTTTATAACATCTTCTTCAGTCAGGTTTCCATTTTTCTGCAAGTCATAGTAGTGCTTCATTTCCTCCCAAAACTCTACTCTTTTTTTACTTACTTCCCTTCCATTCTCTATATTGTAGGTGATTTCCATAAGCAGGTCATTCGAATCGCGTTCTGTACCTTTATCATCATCTATGGCTAGTAATAATATAGAAGAAAATGGTATTATTGCATCCATCATTACACCCATACCATACTCAGCCAATTTATCATATGTACCTTCTTTCTTAGCTATTTTCTCATACTCTAATAAGATTTCTTTTTTTCACGCATATTTTCACCTGCATCTTGTCCACCAGCGTTCCATTCATGCGTAGTTACAAAAAGAATATTATTAAGCAAATGGTTCTCTTCAAATAGCACTTTTATAGCTAATACATCGCCTTTAAGATTAGACGAAGCCCCCTTATTATTCATAGCCATTTCTACCGTCTTGCTAGCATTATTCCACTGAACATCGAAGCCAAGAGCAGCAGCCAAATCCCTAATCTGATAATAAGTCTGGTTATTTATGATATAGGAATCTAAATATGTATCATTTCCATTTATTTCAATGCTCAAGTCGGAGCTGACACCAGTTTTATCTCTGCCATCTCCACCCTTTAGTTCGCTACCCTTAGCACTATAGGCATCTCCCGTATTAATCATAATAAGTTTCTTATCTCCATTCCAGTCTACGGAGAATTTACTATCTGTATCACTTGCAAGAGCTACTATATCTCTAAGTTTGAAATAATTATGACCATTTATAAGGTAGACCTCGAGATTTGTAAGCGCCCTACCATCTAGGCTTAAATTACAAGGACTAGCTAGGGCTTTAACACTTTTTCTGCTGACTAATTTTTTTCTAAGTATCCCCCACTTACCATCTTTCTTAACAATAGTAGCCTTACCATCATAGCTTAAACTAACACTACCATAAATTATAGGTACTACCACCTTACCTGTCTTATCTATATATCCACCCTTCCCATCTTTTTCAACGACTGCTCTACCTTCATAAAAATCACCAACAAAATCATAATCTCCATCCAGCCATATCACATCATAAACTACTTTTCCTGAACTACTAGCTTCTGCATCTAAGCTAGCATTTGTAAAACTAGCTAATACCATACTTAAAACTAATAAAAAACTAATTACTCTCTTCATCTTAATTCTTCTCCTTGTCCTTTTATTTTTTTAATTGTTTCTTCTATTACTGCTATTTCTTTTTCTCTTTGCTTAGCTAGCTTAACATTTCCTCCTATAAAGCCATTATTAAATCTTTTGGCGAATAACATCGCTACTACTAAAAGAAAATAAGATACTATCAATGCACCAAATAAAGGTTTGTTTATACCATTAGGATTTGCTTCATAAACAAAAGCTAATGATAATGATAAAAATGTAATAAATAACGCTCCTATTAAAGATACAATCTCAATCCAAACAGATTTCTTTCTATATAAATATGAAATCTCCAATTCCTTAGCGAGTTTTTATTTTTCCAATTCTTCTATATCGTCTAAAACCTTATCTTCAGCGTATAAGTCCAAATATTTCTTATTTACCCCACTTTTATAAGTTTTTAATTCTGAATAAACACAACCTGCTTCTTTAGCATAATCTATTTTTTCATCAAATATCATAATGCACTTCCTCCCTTCTGTCAGTAATTTTTATAGGACTATTATACCAAAAAAAAACTCAAGCCCTATTGCCTTACTTGCACAAAAAAGCAAGCCACCTAAGCGACTTGCTAAATCTAATACTTTAAATGATTTGATAAATTCAAAAGATATTTCAAAACAATTTATCTATATCCCCTTAGTCAAATCACTCGCACCATACATTATTCTTACTATATTAACTATTTTTAAATTTTCATTCACAGAATAAAATACAATATAACTATCAATAGGAACATATCTAATCTCTTTACTATGCCAAGGTTCATCCCTATACACAGGATATCTCTTTGGCATAGTAGATAAACGCCTTATTACTTTACTTATATTTTTACTCTGTCTAATAGCTACACCCTTATTCATAAGCTCATCAGCAATGTATTTATATATATCTTCTAAATCAGTCCTAGATTCTCTAGAATATATGACACTATACATCATCTATAATTACTTTCCATATATTCTTCTACTTCATCTGCCGTATAGGTTCTCCCCTCAAGTATGTCATCAATACCTTTTTGCATCTCTACGTCAAATTCTTCCTTAGTCAAATCAGCATAGCTAATCGGTTTTTTTGATGAACTTTTCACCTCAAATGGCATACCATTTTCGAGCACTATTTGTCTTAAAAACATAGATATAGCATTAGACATAGGAATCCCTAAATCTTTGAGCACTGCCTCAGCATCACTTTTTATATCAGGCTCAACTCTCGCAAAAACACTCGCTGTTTTAGACATAAAACCACCTCCGTTTATAGCGTTATTATAGCATTATAAGTAGCTAAAAACAAGCAAGCCACCTAAGCGACTTGCTCATATCATGCATATTTAACCCATGCTTTCCATCCTTATTCTTTTAAACACCTCATACTGTCTTTTTAACTTTTCCTCTTCACTCTCAAGAAGTCCCTTAGCTTCCAAAATACGCTCAATGGCCTGTGCTACATCCATGCTATGATAAGGCAAAAATAAGCTCCTTAGTTCTTTGGGCTTCATCACCTTATATGCCTGCCTTGATGAAATCTCATAGGTATATACATAATATCTATAAAGATAGCCTATCCAATACAGCTCATCCTTTGTATATTTCACAGTCCCATATTCTGATATTCCATACTCTTCATTAATTCCTTCTAATAAAGCCCTCTCTCCAATATTAAACTCCAAAACATCTGCATTATCCATACTAATAGCGAGTTTACTGTTCATAAATCTTCTTATAAAAATTGCAGAACTACTTGCCATTAATTCTGATGATAATTCAAATGCTTTCGCTTGCAAATCACACAACAACAAACCGTCTTTATCCATTTTTCTCATAACTCATCCACCTTTATATCAAAAGCCTATTATCACTTATCAAACATTAAAATCTTAGCACTATCTATTTTAATATTTCATCAATATAATGGCCCTTCCCTCTGTACTGTATACGCGCCAATTTTACCTTATCATTTCCCAACTTAGTATCCGCACTTCTTATATTTTTATAATACTCCCTTTCGTTATTAGATATATATCCTCGCTCCAGCAATTTAATATTTTCAATAGCTTTAGGAGTCTTAAATAGATACTGATATCCTAAATTCGTTGCAGCTAAACAATGTTTGCACTGCTCATCTGTTATTTCTCCACCAATAAATGAATCTATTATTTGAAACATCCTATTATCTGCAATCGGAGCAATAATATAATCACATTTTTTAGATTCCTCTATTAATTTAAGAACATCCGGATGCTTCGCATATTCTTTGGATGAATTTTCGAAATTTGACACAAAAGAAATAGCCTGCACATAGGTTTCTCCAGTATAAAAACCCTGACCGAAATCATTATTTGCCCTACCCTTATATACATCTAACTTACCTTTTATGCCACTTTTAGAACCATGAAATAATAATTTATGTTTATTATCCATATCTTCCTTCCATAGCATTTCTTTTAGCTTTCCTAAATTAATTTCTTGTGAAAAAGCAAAATCATACACCTTTTCCAATAGATTTTTACTAGGGCTTGTAATCCCTGATTCATTCCTAGATATAGTGACTTGCTCCACTCCAATTTTTGAAGCAAGCTCCTCCTGTGTTAAGTCAAGTATCTCTCTTATATATCTTAAGTCCTGACTGAAATTGTATTCCATAACATTCACCTCAACTTATTTATAACACATTATATAAACAAGTTCAAGAACTTCTTTATATAACATTACATAAACAAGTTTAAATTAATAGCCAAAAACAAGCAAGCCACCTAAGCGACTTGCTCATATCATGCTTACCCCTTACTTTTCATCCTTATCTTTTTAAAAACCTAAATACCATCTCCTACACCACTCCTGCTTTTTCAAAGTGTTTCTTAAGCATCTTCTTCCCTATAAACGCTCCAAGCAAGCCACCCAAAAAAGTTAAAACAGCTATCAAGATAATATTAATTGGTGTAATCAAAGAGACCAATTCAAGTATAGTTTCCTCAGCTATACCGGCTGATGTTTGCATTTCAATATACCTTTCTTGAAGTAAGACCATCTGCAAAATCGCCCCCATGCTCCACAAAGAAAATGTAGCGTAGGCAAGGCTATTATACTTAAGGGATTTAAATCCTCCCTTTCTAAACACAAACTCTGCTATGCCGATAAATACAAGGGCTGTAAGTGGAACCACATAGGTGTGACCCATGGCCCACATAAGAAGTGGTGTTATCATACCCAAGATAAACAATGCCCACCTTTTAGGAACCTTTGCCATAAATAGCATGACTACGACCCCACCCAAAAGGGCTGTAAGTGGTGGAATAATAATAATCAATTTTGGAAAAATACCCAAGACCGCCACCAATAAACTTATTACAAAATATATAGCTCCAAAAATACCTATCGTTACCAAGTCCTTTGTTTTTAACTTATCCATTTTTTACCTCTCCTTTATAAAATTTAAACTGTCTCTTATACCTACCATCTTTTTCTATTAATTCTTCATGCCTTCCCTCTTCGACAATCCTTCCATCTTCTAGATAGACTATCTTATCAGCATTCATTATAGTACCAAGCCTATGTGCAATTACAATAAGGGTCTTGTCTCTTACCAGTTCATCTATCGCCTCCTGTATAAACTTCTCATTCTCGGGGTCTATACCCACTGTCGCCTCATCAAGCAAGACGATTTTGGCATCTTTTAGCATGGCTCTCGCTATAGAAATCCTCTGCCTTTCACCTCCAGAAAGTGTAGAGCCTCCCTCAGCTATAACTGTATCATAGCCATCTTCTAATTCCATAATAAAGTCGTGGCACCTCGCCTTTTTAGCCGCCCTAATGACATCTTCTTTTGTAGCATTTACACTTCCAAGGGCTATATTGTTATAAATAGTATCATTAAACAAGTATACACGTTGAAACACCATACTTATCTCACTAAGAAGAGTTTCTAAGGACATATCCTTTATATTTATGCCATCAATTAATATCTCACCTTCTTCTACATCCCAAAATCTAGCAAGCAAGTTCACCATAGTAGTCTTGCCTGAGCCAGACTTTCCTACAAAGGCTGTAAAAGTCTTGTCTTTTATCTCCAAGTTTATATCTTTTAAAACATATTCTTCATCATAGGCAAAGTTAAGATTTTTAAAACTTATATCCATTTTTTCTGGCTTAAGTTTACTCTCACTCTTATCTTCTAGCTCAGGTTCAGCCATCATCTCATTAAACCTATTTATACCTGCCCCTGCCACCGAAAGCATCTCGGAACTAAGGCCTAGCAAAGTAATAGGCAAAAAGATATTAAATGCAAAAACTATAAAACCTATACCGTATGAAGTATCGAAGTCACCTATAAAAGTCAAATAAGATATTAGTATAATCATTATAGCAGCAGAAATGGAGGTCAAAACTTCAAAGAGAAACAGATACTTCTTCATACCCTTTACCATTTCAAGAGAATTTGCCTTACTAAGATCTATCTTCCCCATAATATCTGCATTCTTTTCCCTCTTCATACTAAAGGCTTTTATTACTTGAATCCCCTTAACAAAACCAAGAATTGAATTAGACAAGTCAGCCAAGGTATCCTGCCTGGTTCTAGAAAATTCTTCCTGCTTCTTAAGCATACTATTAAGCACATAAATACAAATAAGTCCTAGGATAATATATGCTATTCCAAGTTTATAATCGAAGGCAAAAAGAAAGATAAGTGTAAATAATATGCCCACCAAGGAAGTAACAGCCAAGCCCATCTGCGCTATACCAAATTCCTCTACAAAGACTATATCCGTACTAACTATGGAACTTATGTTACCGATATTCCCATCTGTGTAATATCCCATATTAACATTTTCTAAGTGCTTGGTAATATCCAATCTAGCCTCAGACAAGGCATAGTATCCCTTGTCTTGTTGTAAGGCATCTTCTATGCGTTTCAAAATCACCCTTAAGATAAAGGAAATAAGCATAGCTACAGAAATCATATAAAAATCATTCATTATGAAGCTCCTGCTAATGCCAATTCTTATTATATAAAAAAGTATCATATATGGGGCAAATATACATGCCTGTTCTAAAAACGAAATCAAATAAGCCAGTCTAAAAGGTTTACTGTAATCGCCCAAAATAGATATAATATTTTTAAAATTTCTAAACAAATGCTTCATCTCAACTCACTCCCTTTATAGCAAATTCAAAATCTCTAGCATTAACAAATCTATCCCACAGATTCTTATACACAACATTTTCAAGCAAGTCCTCATGTCTGCCTATATCCTCTACTATTCCATCCTTAAGCAATATTATCTTATCTGACTTAGCAGCCCTATTTAACTTGTGAGCAATCATAATAACCGTCTTATCTTTCAAAAGATTATCTATAGCCTTATTAATATAGTATTCATTTTCTGGGTCAGTAAAAGACGTAGCCTCGTCCAAAATAACAATAGGTGCATTTTTTATCATAGCCCTAGCTATACATAATCTCTGTTTTTGTCCACCAGACAATTTATCTCCACTATCACCAACCCTAGTATTATATCCATCTTCCAAACCCATAATAAAGTCATGTATATTAGCACTCTTGCAAGCCTCTATGACTTCTTCATCACTAGCACCAGGCCTGCCTATTAAGATATTTTCTTTAATAGATGTATCGAAGAGGAAGTTATCTTGGGAAACATAGCTAATCCTATCCATAAGGCTATCCATATCCAAGTCTACTATGCGTTTGCCACCTATATAAATATCACCGCTACTTGTATCATAGTAGTGCATCAGCAATTTGACCAAGGTGGACTTACCGCTGCCAGACTCGCCTACAAGAGCTACCTTTTCACCAGCCCTTATCTCAAAACTAGCCTCACTTACAACCACAGCTTCATCATAGGCAAAACTGACCTTATCATAGACAATATCCAAGTCTTCACCTTCAAGTAAACTATCTCCTGTTTTGATTTCAACAGCTCTAAAATCCTTTTCCAAATCCTGTAACTTTTTATTTATTTGAGTAAGCGTAGAAAAGAAATAAGGTAGCTTAGTCATAGGTAAAGACAAAGAAAAACAAAGCAAGCTAGCAAATATTAACTTGCTAAGACTTAGACTTCCATGGATGAGAAAAAGCACTCCCACAGGCATTACGAATAAAGTGGCTGTAGTAGCAAAGGAATTCGTAAGAGCCATAATAGTCCAAGTCTCCCTAAACCAGCCCAAGGTGAAATCTCTATAATTAAACACAGACCTGCGCAGCTTCTCATATGACTACTTATTGTGGTTAAAAATCTTTATAACCTCTATACCCCTTATAAACTCTACGATATTAGCACTCATATCCTTACTGGATTTATAGTATTTCTCCATCTTAGGCATGCCTTTTTTTAAGCCTATACCCATGATAAAAAAACTTATAAGTATCGGAAGCAAGGCAAGTAAAGCAAGTCGATAATCTAAAATAAATAGGATGACAATAACCACAAAGACAGTCATCAAGTAGGGAATCCCCTCTGGAAAAGCATGAGCTAAGAGTAGTTCAAGCTGCTCTATCTCATCTACTAGCTTCTGTCTATACACACCAGCTGACTTATTAAGGGTAGTTCCCAAGGGATTATTTATCATCTTGTTTATAAAGGCCTTCCTTATCTCAGCTAGTGTCTCATAAGCGAAAAAGTGTGAATTATTTAAGGCTAGATTCATAAATACTGCCTTAAAAGCAAAGGCAAGAAAAACCCATATACTATATCTTATAAACAAGTCCATATTCATGACTTTTGATATGAAGGCATCTATTATATAAAAGACCCCAATAAAGCCCAAAACCCATGAAGCCAAACTCAAAATCATAAGAAAAATAGAAATCACAAAATATTTTTTACTATTTTCGCCATAGGAAAACAATCTTTTTAACATAAATCCACCTCATCTAAGTTATTATCTTCAATATATCTGTCTACAAAAGTCAAATATATCTTCCTTGTCTCCTCCAAGGCAAGCTCATCTTCTAAATAATAAATACCTATCTTAGTGATATTGAAAAAATCCAAGAAATCATCATTGGCAAGGCAGTACAGATGTCTTGCACCTATGCTTTCTAAAAAGTCTAAGTATTCCTTTTTAGCCTTGATTTTTCTTTCCATATACATCCTATGGAGCTCATCATTATCCGCCATCGCCATCAAAAGAAAAACATATAATATAGAGTGTTCAGACTTATCAAAAAGCATGGCTACAAAAGTCTCTTTAACAAGCTCATCTGCATCCATCTCTGGATGCCTATTCTTCACCTGCAAAAAAATATCATTTTTCTTATCACCAGCGCTCATTATAGTATCTTTTAAAACATCATAAATATCCCTATAATGGTGGTAGAGACCCCCAACACTTATACCAGCTTCCTTTCTGATGTCCTCCATAGTTATATTATTAAGGCCCTTCTTTACGAAAAGTCCCCTAGCAATATCGCATATCTGATACCTTCTTTCCTCACTGGACAAACGCTTTTTTCTTTCCATACATCCTCCTTACCGAGCACCACTCTTTAACGAATTATATTCTTTTTGAGAATATAAGTCAATAAGAATAAATAGACAAAAAGCAGCATTTTTGAAAAAAATACAAGATTTTTTAAAAACTATGATACTAGCTTATGGACAGCTATCAAATGATGTGCTAGTATCAAAATATAAGTTAAAAGAATAAAAAATTTAGATAGTTATGATATACTTCATAGCTATCTACAAGACCATTATATAAGGAGGATGAATTATGTTAAGTAAGAATTTATTGAAACTGATTGATGAAAGAAATGCACTCATAGAAAGCGGTGCAAGTAAAAAAGAAATCAAACTAGCAAATGAAGCACTTGCAGAGCCTCTAGCTAATATTTCACCAAGTGCCATTATAAATCTAGATATGGCAGACTTCTTAGACTTTTTATCCCACCATGGAAAACTTAAGACAGAAATACTTGAAGGAAGCCTAGAAGATTTAAAATCAGGAGTCAAAAACATCAAAACGATAAATCAAAAAAATCTCCTCATGTGTATAAAAAGTGATGGTCTAGACCTTGAAGAAACCAATCATTTAATAAAAGAAGTACATTCCAAAAATAGCGAGTGCTCCAGCCTCATGTTTTCCCTAGAGCAAGATGACCTGGCAGAAAAAAATAGCATTATAATTTTTTCAATTTAACTATACTATACAAGAAAAACAAGCAAGCCACCTAAGTGACTTGCTTGTATATTTATCTTTTTATGAAATTTATTCTATCTCTTCGACAGCCTTCATAAGCTCTGCTTCTAGCTCTGGATCCATATCTAGGCTAGCTAGCTCGACTTCTCCCTCACCCATGCTTTGGGCAATAGTTGAATTAGTCCTAAGCTCATCATTTTTTATCTCTACGTCCACATTTCTGTAACGCTTCATACCAGTTCCTGCTGGTATAAGTTTACCAATGATGACGTTCTCCTTAAGTCCTACTAGTGGATCTATCTTTCCATGTATTGCTGCATGGGTAAGTACCTTGGTAGTCTCTTGGAATGAGGCTGCTGATAAGAATGAATTAGTAGCTAGAGAAGCCTTAGTGATACCAAGAAGCACTTGGTCTGCTGTAGCTGGCTCTAAGCCTTCTGATACCATTCTCTCATTTTCTTTTAGATACTCTATCTTGTCAACTAAGCTACCTGGCAAGAAGTCTGTATCTCCATTGTCGTCAATACGCATCTTCTTAAGCATCTGTCTACAGATTACCTCGACGTGCTTGTCGTTGATCTCAACACCCTGAAGCCTATAAACCCTCTGTACCTCTTGAAGTATATAGTCTTGAACAGCGTTTACACCCTTTATCTTAAGTATGTCTTGTGGATACAAGCTACCTTCAGTAAGTGGGTCACCCTTCTTAACTATATCACCCTTTTCAACTTTGGTTCTAGAGTTGAAAGGTATGAGGTAGGTCTTGGACTCGCCTGTCTTATCATTTGTGATGATAATCTCGTTCTTAGTCTTCTTCTCAGAGAAGCTTACTTCTCCTTCAAGCTCCGCCATAATAGCTAGACCCTTAGGCTTCCTAGCTTCGAAAAGCTCCTCTACCCTTGGAAGACCTTGAGTGATGTCGTCTGCTGTTGCGATACCACCTGTGTGGAAGGTTCTCATAGTAAGCTGAGTACCTGGCTCACCGATGGACTGTGCAGCTATGATACCTACTGTCTCACCAACTTGTACTGCCTCACCAGTCGCCATATTTGCACCATAACACTTAGCACAAACTCCGATATCACTCTTACAAGTAAGAACTGTTCTTATCTTCACTTTTTTGTGACCACCAGCTATGATTTCTTTTGCCTGCATAGGTGAAATCAAGGTGTCTTTTTCTACTATTATCCTCTTTAATGGTCTACCAGTCTTTTCACTAAGCTCATGAATATCTTCTACAGCCCAACGACCAGTAATCCTCTCTTCAAGACTCTCTATAGTCTCCTTACCATCCATGAAAGCTTCTACCTCCATGTAAGGTGCCTCATCACCATGAGCACAACAGTCAGTTTCTCTGATAATAAGGTCTTGTGAAACGTCTACAAGCCTCCTAGTAAGGTAACCTGAGTCAGCTGTACGAAGTGCTGTATCGGCAAGACCTTTACGTGCACCGTGGGCGGATATAAAGTATTCAAGTACGTCTAGACCCTCACGGAAGTTTGACTTGATGGCAAGTTCGATAGTACCACCAGATGTATCGGCCATAAGTCCACGCCAACCAGCAAGCTGCTTGATTTGGTCATTG
>PDWI01008799.1_pt1 | contig 11780 bp, 9 predicted proteins | sample 1430891 | NCBI WGS metagenome assembly PDWI01 (sample SAMN01162508, study PRJNA174530) | Oral metagenome, whole genome shotgun sequencing project. | biome: Marine environment; feature: Marine mammal; material: Swab sample of the gingival sulcus; isolation source: swab sample of gingival sulcus...
GTGTTTGCTGTACCCAGATACAAACTAAAAAATATAAAAAATGTCAATGAACTTATTAATTTCGGTAAAATTGCAGCCTAAAATTTAACGGACTATTGCAATTTATTACTTAAAATTTTTATAAACAAAATGCTTTTTGATGTTTGGTAAGTTTTTGATATTCAATATTTTATAAAAAGATATTGCTGTTTTTGTAACTGTTTGGTTATTATTGTTTTAGCGTATAATTTAATAAGAAAATCTTTAAAAAATCATAAGTCAAGTTTATTTTAGTTTGAGTTAAATTTACGGAAAAGACCTTTGAGATTTCTAAAACCTCAAAGGTCTTTTAAAAAATAAAAGGTCGCTGAAAAAACTATACTATTATTATTGTGTATTTTTGTAGCTATTTGCTAATCAGCGTTCTAACTCTTTAACTTATCAAGAAGATTTGTTATAAATATACAAAAAGTTTTTGGATTATTACTCAAATCTTATGTGTTTAGATTTATTTACCATTCTACTTTTTCAAATATTTTCGGACAAATTCTCTTCATACTTTCGTCGTCATCTTCCTCCCAGTTAAATTCAAACTCTTGTCTTTTAAAACCACTAGGAAGATAATCGTAAAGGTCATCTTCTGTTTTATTTTCAAATGCTGTTACGGCAACATAATCTAAACTTTCAAATTCAAACTCTCCTTCATTGTCTTCTGTAAAAAAATCTGCTAAATTATCAGGGTTTTCTTTTGCTGAGTAATATACTGCTTTCCCTCTTGAAATTACCCAATTTTTAAAGTAATCAAATCCGTCGTCGGAACAACCGCCATTCAGCAGGTAGCCTGCACACCACATTTCAGAAGTGTGAATATTATTAGCTAAGTCATCTAATCTTAATTTAAAACTTATAATTTCTTGTAATGACATTTTTTCAAGTTTTGATATTAAAAATTCTTCTTGTTCATCAATGTCATTGCTGTTTTTTAAAGATAGTTCTATAATATTCCAAAAAATATCTTCATTTAATAATTCATCTAGTATTGCTGTTATCATTTTCTTATTTGTTTTGTAAGTTGTTTATTGTCAGGTTTTTATTTTGTGTTTTTATAGAGCTTAGCATAAGTTAAGTTTATTTGAAATTTTTAAAACCTAAAAAAAATCCCCCCAAAAAGACCCTTGAGATTTCTAAAACCTCAAAGGTCTTCTAAAAAATTATAATTAAGGTAAGTTCTAAAAATTTAAACTTTTGTTATTGTACAGAGGTAGGTGGTGGTGGCGGTGGCGGCGGTGGTGGTACTGCTCCAAATAGAGTTGCAATATCGGGTACTTCGCCGGCTTTTTTCCAGCCTGCCATTCCTTCTTTCCACACAAAGGTATCTTTAGTTAATTGGTTCGATGCAACCATTGGTTGTAGTTGTGCCATTCCGAAAGGTCCTTGTTGTTGTCCGTTTAGCGAAACGTAATATTTCGGAGCCATTGGTGGGGGCGGTGGACTACCTGCCGGCGGTACATTTTGCATGTATTGTCTATTTTGCATCATGTTGTTTTGATTCATCATTTGTTGCATCATAGCCATTCCCATCATTCCTTCCATGCCGCCTCCCGCTACGGGATTACCGGCTGCTCCTTCCATAGCATCAGCCATTTTCATTTGTTGGTATTTATTCATATCGCCAAGCATATTCATACCTGTACCTTCGTCTAATTTTGCTTGTAGTTTTTCGGGTAAGTTTATACTTGATATTAAGAATTTGGTAATTCCAAGTCCATAGTCTTTCATCTCATCTACTAAAGCTTTTTCGCAGAATTTAGATATGTCTTTGTAGTTTTGTGCCATATCGAGCAAAGGTACTTTACTTTCGCCTATTGCGTCTATAAATTGTGTTACTATAAGGCTTCGCATTTCTTCTTTGATTTGGCTTGTGGAGAAGTTATCATCTGTTCCTACCACTTCGCGAATAAATTTTGCGGGGTCAGTTACTTTTATAGAGTAAGTTCCAAATGCTCGGAGTGTAACTCTGCCAAAGTCGGCATCGCGCAAATAGAATGGGTTTGGTGTTCCCCATTTTTGACTTGTAAATTGTTTGGTATTTACGAAGTAAACTTCTGCTTTGAAAGGGCTGTTAAATCCATATTTCCAACCTTTAAGGGTTGATAAAATAGGTAAGTTTTGTGTGGTAAGTTCATAACGTCCCGGGGGGAATATGTCTGCCATTTTGCCTTCGTTTATAAAGACTGCGGCTTGCGATTCTCTTACTGTAAGTTGGGCACCGTTTTTTATTTCGTTTCCTCTACGTTCAAAACGGTATACCATTGTGTCTTGCGAACTATCAGTCCATTCGATAATGTCTATTAATTCGCTTTTTAATTTATTCCAAAAGCTCATAAAAAATGGTTTTAATATATTAGTTTTCGAGTTAATGCGTATTACTTACTAAGTATTTTTTTTTATAGTACGGCTTAATCAATTTAACTATCTGATTATCTGTACATTTAAGTTTTTTTTTATTGCCTTATAAAAATACGGGGTTAAAACTACAAATTTTTAGTTAAATTAGCAATAAAAATTAGGTATAGAATTATTTTTTTTATGAATAAAATCCGAATTCTCTGTGACTTTGTTGCATGGTTCAATTAGCACCTAAAATGTTGGTTATAAGTTTTTTACATTTATCAAAACTTCGTTAAATTACGAATTATCAATTACGAATTACGAGCTTAGCCTACTGATAATCAGTAAGTTATGGTGTGTACGTGAATACCAAATTACTAAACTGATTATAAGTTATTTATAACTAATAGTTCGTTGTTTTTTATTATAAATATCTTATAATCATTTCGTTAACTTAGTAGTCATACAGGTATTGTAATTCACTGATTGTCAGTAGTTTTATTGTTATCGTGAGGGCTTCGCCGTTCGTAATTTTTAATTCGTAATTCGTAATTTTTAATTCGTAATTTTTAATTCGTAATTTGTAATTGATAATTTAACGAACTCACAAACAGCATTTTAGGCACTAATTAGTCCATGCAACAACGTCATTCTTAACTCTTAAGGTAATAAGAATTTGAATTTATCTACATTTTTCAGTGCAATTCCTGTTCCTCTTGCAATAGCGTGAAGTGGATTTTCGGCAATATGTACTTTAATGTTTGTTTTTTCTTCCACTCTTTTGTTCATACCGCGCAATAAAGCTCCGCCGCCTGCGAGGTATATTCCGTTTTGATAAATGTCGGAGTATAGTTCGGGCGGTGTTTTTTCCAGCACGTGTATAATTGCGGTTTCAAGTTTCGAGATTGATTTGTCTAAGCAATGTGCAATTTCTTTGTATGAAACGGGTATTTCTACCGGTAGCGCAGTCATTTGATGCGGACCTCTTACCACGTAATCGTCGGGTTCGTCGTCTAATTTTTCTAAAGCTGCGCCTACATTTATTTTTATTTGCTCTGCGGTACTTTCGCCCACCTTTATATTATGCTGATGGCGCATGTATTCCTGTATGTCGGAAGTAAAATCGTCGCCTGCCACCCTTATTGAGCGGCTGCTTACAATTCCGCCGAGCGATACAACCGCAATTTCTGTTGTTCCGCCACCAATATCAATAACCATGTTACCTGCGGGTGCTTCAACGTCTATTCCTATTCCGAGAGCTGCTGCCATTGGTTCGTGTATCATGTGTACGGAGCGTGCGCCTGCATGTTCGGTGGAGTCGCGAACGGCTCGTGTTTCTACTTCAGTGCTGCCCGAGGGTATACAAACTACCATTTTCAATGAAGGAGAACCAAATCTTGACCTGCTGGTTCCCATTTTTATCATTTCTCTTATCATAAGTTCGGCAGCTTGAAAATCGGCAATAACACCGTCTCGCAGCGGTCTTATGGTGCGTATGTTTTCGTGTGTTTTTCCGTGCATTTGACGGGCTTTGTGTCCTATTGCCACTAATTTTCCCGTGGATTGGTCAATAGCTACTATAGATGGCTCATCAACAACTATTTTGTCGTTTTCTATGATGATGGTATTTGCTGTACCTAGGTCTATTGCGATTTCTTTGTGTAAAAATGAAAATAATCCCATTTGATTTTTTATCTGTGATTAGTGTTTAAAATGTCTAATTCCGGTGAAGACCATGCTTATATTGTTTTTGTTGCAATAATCTATACTATCTTGGTCTTTTATCGAGCCACCGGGTTGTATTACTGCTGTAATTCCGGCTTTGTGTGCTGTTTCTACCGAGTCGGCAAAAGGGAAAAATGCGTCTGATGCCATTACAGCATTTTCTAAGTCAAAACCGAAGCGTTGGGCTTTTTCAATAGCTTGTTTCAGTGCGTCTATGCGCGATGTTTGTCCTACTCCGCTTGCGCATAGTTGCTTGTTTTTGGTTAATACAATGGCGTTCGATTTAGTATGTTTTACTATTTTATTGGCAAAAAGCAGTTCTTCTGTTAGCTTTTCGTCAGGGGTTTTGTTTGTAACCGGTCTTAAGTCTTCGGGGCTTTCTGTTTTTTTGTCTCTTTCTTGTAGCAGTGTGCCGTTTAAAATGGTTCGGTGTTGTTTTTCCGAGAGTTCATGTTTTTTGTGTAGAAGTATTCTTCTGTTTTTTTTGCTTTTCAGTATCTCAAGGGCTTCTTTGTTGTATTCGGGAGCTATGATTACCTCAAAAAACAGTTTATTTATTTCCTCCGCTGTTTCTTTATTTATTTCTCGGTTGGCAACTATTATACCACCAAATGCCGAAAGCGGGTCGCCTTGCAGAGCTTTTACCCATGCTGTTTTTATATCTTTGTCAGAAGCCAGTCCGCATGGGTTTGTGTGTTTTAGTACTGCGCATGTAGGTTCTTCAAATTCGGCAATTAGGCTTATGGCTGAATCTATATCCAGTAGATTGTTGTATGAAATTTCTTTGCCGTGCAGTTGTGTAAATATTTCGTTTATGTTTCCTTTGAAGTAGGCTTTTTGGTGTGGATTTTCACCATAGCGAAGTGTTGTTTCGGTTTCTGCTTTTTCTGAAGTAAAATATGCTGCTATTGCAGTATCGTAGTGCGATGAAATTTTGAATGCTTCGCCTGCCATTTTTCGTCTGGTGGCGAGGGTATTGGTTGAGTTTGCAAGAATGTTGCTTAGGTCTTTATATTGTTTTTTGGAAGGAATTATGAGTACGTCTTCGTAATTTTTTGCTGCGGCACGTATCAGTGATATTCCGCCAATGTCAATTTTCTCTATAATTTCTTGATTTGTTGCACCGGAAGCCAGTGTTTCTTCAAAAGGGTAAAGGTCTGTTATTACTAAGTCAATAGTTGGGATGTTATATTTTTGTATTTCTTTTTGGTCTGTTTCGTTTTCTCTTCTGCCGAGTATGCCTCCAAAAATTTTAGGGTGTAGTGTTTTCACTCTGCCGTTTAATATTGAGGGGTAATCTGTTATTGTTTCTACTGTTTCAACGGTATATCCTTGTTGTTCAATATGTTTTGCAGTACCTCCGGTAGAAATTATCTGTACGTTTTGTTCGTTGAGTTGTTTTAAAATTTGCGATAATCCATTTTTGTCCCAAACGGAAATAAGAGCTGTTTGTATTTTTTTTACTTTGTTCATTAATTTTTGTTATGATTTTATAATTATTTTTTGTCAAGAAAATTTAATAGGGTACAAATGTATGAATTATGTTTATTTTATGTGTCAAGTTTTAAAGTTTTTTTTTATAAAATTAAATTTTTATTACGTTAGGTTGTAAGTTTAAATGAGTTTATTTAAACTTTTAGTGTTTTTCTGAAAATGAAATAAAATTTTTGTAGACAAGACACTTTTGGCAGAATTTACTGCCTCGTTACCAAATGACAATTGGTAATAATAACATGTCCGCTCAGTCCTTTGCATGTGCCTTTTATTGTAATTTCGGTGTTCAATTCTAAAGGAGACTTGGGCATTGAGGCATTGGGCGCAAATGTACATTTTACACCGTAAGGTTCACCCCTACGAGCCAATATTATTACAGTATTTTTTTTGCTGTCTTTTGTAACTTGCGATAATATTCCTTTTACTTCAATTTCTTTATCTAATAATTGTTTGTTGGCACGACGTTCGTACAAATAATATTTTTCGGTAAGCTCAGCGGCGTTGTAGGGGTATTCCGACATGCGTAGTTTGCACGAACCGAGCATTGAAAACATTATTACTGATAGGAAAATTATTTTTTTTAACATATTAAAATTTTAGTGAGTTAAGAGTTAAAATTTAAGAGTTTTATGTTTCAGAATATTCTTCTAATACTTCTGCAACAACGAAAGTACTGCCGCCTACATATATTAAATCTTCCGGTGTGCTATCATTTTTTGCGGCAGTAAAAGCCTCAGCAACAGTATTGTATACTTTACCTTTTAAGCCTTCAGATTTTGCCAAATTTGCCAATTGTTCTGCGGGCATGGCTCTCGGCACATTGGCTTTAGTAAAATAATACTCAGCATCCGACGGAAACAACTCTAAAACGCCTTTCGTATTTTTATCGTTTACCATTCCCATTACTATATGTAATTTGTTGAATATCAGCGAATTAATTTGACCAACAGTTTCTCTTAAACCCTCGGCATTGTGGGCGGTGTCGGCAATTATTAAAGGCTTGGTTTTCAGTATTTGCCAGCGTCCGGCAAAGCCTGTATTTACTTGCACCGCTGCAAGTCCTTTGTATATTGCTGTTTTATCAATGTCTATCTCGTTTGACAATACTTCCAATGCCTGCAAAGCTGTAATGATATTTTTCCGCTGATAAATTCCGAGTAAATCGGTTTGTAAATTTTCAAAAACTAATTCTTTGTTTTTATATATGTTGAATACCTGTTTGCGATTGATTTTTTGAGGCGAATATTGGTAAGAGAAATTATTGTCGGCAAAGTAAATGGGGGCATTGCTTGATTTTGCTTTTTCTAAAAAAACATTTTGTGTTTCAGATTGTGTTTCGCCTATTACCACGGGAACATTGTTTTTTATGATACCTGCTTTTTCGGAAGCAATTTCTTTGAGGGTATTGCCCAAAAATTGCGTATGGTCAAAGCCAATATTCGTTATTACCGATAGAATAGGGGTGATGATATTGGTGGAGTCGAGTCTGCCGCCTAATCCGGTTTCTATAATTGCAAAATCAACTTTTTGTTTAGCAAAATAATAGAAAGCCATAGCAACAGTCATTTCAAAGAAGGATGGTTTTACATTTTCAAACAATTGTTTTCTATCGGTAACGTATTTTACGACCTCGTTGCGTGGTATCATTTTTCCGTTTATGCGTATGCGTTCGCGATACGATTTCAAATGCGGTGAAGTATAAAGTCCTACTTTGTATCCGGCTTCTTGCAATACCGATGCAAGTATATGAGAAACAGAGCCTTTGCCATTTGTTCCGGCTATATGTATGCTTTTAAAATTTGTTTGGCTGTGTTCATCTTGGGCTGTTAGTTTTTTTATATTGTTTAAATTCTTTTTAAAAGCTGTTGTTCCTACTCTTTGATACATAGGAAGTTGCGAATATAGGAAGTCGAGAGTTTGTTGATAGTTCATTTGTGAAATTTTTTTATTTCAAAAAAAGCAAGCCTATCAAGACTTGCTCTTTGCTTAAAGTAACCCTTAAAAGAATTGAGAATTACTTTGTTGCATGGTTCAATTAGCGCTTAAAATACTGGTTATGAGTTTTTACATTTAAAATATTTAAGATTTTTGTTTAAAAAAATATAGTTTAAATGTCAATTTTTTATAAGATTTTATAAAATTCTCAAACCTATTTGTTTTTATAAACAGTTTATTATAAGACACTTACAATGTATGCCAACATTTTCAATTCTCAATTCTCAACGTGAGAGTTAGGTGTTTCTATAGGTTACTTTGTAATTATAATTCTTTATGGCACAGCCACCAATCGAAACATTCGTGTTTGCCGTCTTTTGCGTCTTTTAAACGTTGTTCGGCATCTTTTACGTTTGTTGCGGGTGGTACTATTACGCGGTCTTTCAATTGTTCGTTTTCGGGCCAATTAGCAGGCATTGCAACTCCCTTTTCATCAGATACTTGCATACCTTTTACCGAGCGTAAAATTTCGTCCATATTACGACCCAATTCTTGCGGATAGTAGAAAATAATTCTTACTTTTCCTTTTGCATCAACAATGAATACGGCACGAACGGTATTTGTGCCTTTTCCCGGGTGGATTAATCCGAGTTTTTCGGCAACTGCACCGGTATCGGCTATTATGGGGAATTCAATTTTTACGCCCATTTTTTCCTCTATCCATTGTTCCCATTTTATGTGTGCAAAAACTTGGTCGATACTTAAACCTATGAGTTCGGTGTTTAATTTTTTGAACTCTTCGTAACGTTTTTGAAACGCCACAAATTCAGTAGTACAAACGGGTGTGAAGTCAGCCGGATGGCTAAACAATACAAACCATTTTCCTTCATAATCGCAAGGTAAGTTTTTCATACCGTGCGTTGTTTGAACTGTCATTTTTGGAAAATTGTCGCCCAATAAAGGCATTCCTTGTTTTTTTTCTTCCATGATTTATTTTAGTTTAATAATAAATTATACTTTGAGAATTGAGAATTGAAAATTAGGAATTGCGAATTTAACATAAAGTTGCTAAACAATAGATTGTTGTGTTTTGTAAATGATTGATAGTCAATAGTTTACGGTATAATCTAAGTATGTCTTGTAACTACCTTATATTCAGCACAGTAAATTCTTAATTTTCAATTTTCAATTTTTAGAACATGTATTTGTTGTCATCTATTAATTTGTTTGCAATGCGTCGGCTGCTTTCGTTAATGTTAAATAGTTTAACGGAAGTATAATATTTAACAGCTTTTAAGAATTTGTCTAATTCAGCTTCTTCAACAAATGAGAAAATTGCTTCTTTAGCCTGACGATTTGCCACTGCCGCAGCATCAAAAAGGAATATTTTTAAAATATCTTTATATATTTCAAATTGTTTTTCTTTTTTTATGGTTTCCAATTTTTTCACGCGCAGCATTAGCGATTCGGCTATGTATGCCTGTGTTATAATGTCTGCCAGATTGAAAATAAGTTCTTGTTCTCTGCTTATTTTACGGTCGAATTTTTTAACAGCAGCATCTGCAAGTAATATAAACAGTGATTTCAGATTTTCGGTTACAATTTGAGCATTTTCAAACCAATCTGTACCAAATTCCGGTTTTTCGGGTAAATTATCAATTTCTTGATTTAGTTTTTCACCTTTTGGGAAAAATGGTATTTCCTTTTTTTGTCCTTTTTTAATAAGGGTGTCTGCTACAACGTTTCGATTTATTTCGTTTGTACCTTCAAATATTCGGTTAATTCGTGAATCGCGGTAGCCTCTTTCTATTGGTGTTTCCGATGAGTAGCCCATTCCCCCGTGAATTTGCACACCTTCATCAACCACATAGTCGAGCATTTCCGAACCAAAAATTTTGATTAGTGCTGCTTCAATTACAAATTCGCGTTGTGCTTCAACATTGGCTTTTCCTTTGTCGATACCTGCGGCTAAGTTTCTTTGCACGGCACTGTCTACGTCTTTACTCATTCTGTATACGGCGCTTTCGTTGGCAAAAGCTTTTATAACTTGTCTTGCCAATTTGTATTTTATTGCTCCGAATTGAGAAATTAGTGTACGAAATTGTTTACGTTCGTTGGCATATTGCACGCTTTGATTTATGGCTGTTTTCGATGCACCTATAACGTTAGCTCCGAGTTTAATTCGTCCTAAATTTAAGATATTCAGGGCTATACGAAATCCTTCGCCTTGTCTTCCGAGCATGTTTTCTTTAGGTACTTGGCAGTCATTGAAGAATATTTGCACTGTTGATGAGCCTTTTATTCCCATTTTGTTTTCTTCTGTGTTGAAGCTTATCCCGGGGAATGTTCTTTCTACAATGAAAGCACTAAGTACACGGTCGTTGTCTACTTTTGCAAAAACTGTGAATACGTCGGCAAATCCACCGTTTGTAATCCACATTTTTGAGCCGTTTATTATATAATGTGTACCTGCTTCGTTTAGGGTTGCTTTGGTTTTACCTGAGTTTGCATCTGAGCCTGCTCCGGGTTCAGTTAAGCAGTATGCACCGAGATATTCTCCTGATGCCAGTTTTGGTAAATACTTTTGTTTTTGTTCTTCGTTTCCGTAGTACATTATGGGCAATGTACCTATTCCTGTATCGGCAGAGAAAGCTACTGAGAATGAGTATCCTGCGCCCAGTACGTCTGCTACGAGCATTGAGCTTGTGAAGTCTTGTCCGAAGCCTTCGTATTCTTCCGGGATTGAGGTTCCGAGAAGTCCGTATTCGCCTGCTTTTTTTAGAATAGATGGCATTAAGCCTTCTTCATGGTTGTCTAATCGGTCTAAATGTGGTAGTACTTCGGTATCCAAAAAGTCTTGGCATGTTTGCGCAATCATTTTTTGGTCTTCGTTAAATTCTTCGGGTATAAATATTTCTTCCGGTTGGGTTTTGCGGATGATAAATTCTCCGCCTTTAATTGTGTTTTTTTCAGACATGGGAGTTTTTTTGGTAAATAAAAAATTTTAAGCGGCTAAGTTATAATTTTCAATTAATTATTAAAAATTTTCATAATAAAAAAAGTTAACAATTAAGAGTTGAAATTTGAGAATTGAGAGTTTGGAGTTGGCTTATTATCAGTATGTTAATTTTTTAACAGCTTGTTAAACTTGTAGAGCTAAATCACTCATAGTCAGAGAATTATGAGGTTTGCGGAGCGTTGAACTAAGCCTTTGATTATAAAATATTTACAATAAAAAACTACTGATAATCAGGGGATTATAATATCTTTGTTTTTTCGCGATAGTTGCCTGATTATTAGTGTATTAAAATTTTTACTAATGAAGAAGTGTTGAGGTAGTTAGCCTTCAATATAATCCCAATCTTTTATGGGGTCAAATTTTTTATATCCTTCTTTAACTGAGGGATGTTGTAATACAGATTCTATTGAAACTTCTGGTAATACTTCGTCTGCTAAGCCTTTCTTTACAAAAATAAAATTAAAACCTAATTCATTAGCACCTACTAATCGATAGCCTTTTTTATTTGCAAGTTTATTCATAGCAACCGGTGAAGCTCCATGATATACAGGATGTTTGCCCGGAAAAGAGTAATTGGGGTCATAGGGTACTACAATATTTTTTAATCCAAACTCATTGTGTGTTTCAATAATTACTACCTTAGGAGAAATTATTGTAATGGCATCCCAAACCCAGTAATCATTTCCGTCAATATCTATGGAAAGTAAACCAATTTCTCCTTTAAATCCGGCATCTTCAATTAGTTTATTGACGTTCTCCCGTGTTACCATTGCACACTTAAATTTGGGTTTATAAAACCAAGGATGTGGGTATTTATCAAAAAACTTTTTTCCTCGCTTTATGCTATTGGGGTTACCGTCTATAAATAAACCTCGCCAACCAAAATTAAAGTATAAGTTTGCTGAATTACTGTTTATTCCATCATCTGAGCCTATTTCTATAAATGTTTTATTATCCATTCCAATTATGGAAAAAATAAACATGAGTTTTCCATCTTCTTCAAACTGAGAAAATACTCTATAACCTGTTTCTGATAAGGATGGTAATTCTTTTTTCTTTAAAAGTTCTTGGTATTTAAGATAAAGTTGTTTTTGTCCGATTTGAACAGTGGGTACTAATCTATTTCTTATTTTTAAAATCAGGGCAACCGCATTTAAATTTGTAAAATTTTTTCTCTATATTCATTATCTAATGCAGCTTTGAATCTCTTATTCTGTTTACTTATTTTTTGAGAATT
>PDWI01008802.1_pt1 | contig 11780 bp, 11 predicted proteins | sample 1430891 | NCBI WGS metagenome assembly PDWI01 (sample SAMN01162508, study PRJNA174530) | Oral metagenome, whole genome shotgun sequencing project. | biome: Marine environment; feature: Marine mammal; material: Swab sample of the gingival sulcus; isolation source: swab sample of gingival sulcus...
TTTTCGGGAGATATTATTTTTGTGCATAATCCTTCGTTTTTGGCAAGTTCCAACAGGCGCGGCACGTCGCACGGAACGGCGTTTAGCTACGATACTCATGTGCCTGCCATATTTTTTGGCAATGGAATAAAGCATGGTTCATCAAAACGAAAATACAACATCACGGATATTGCGCCCACTATTGCAAATTTGTTGAAAATTGAATTTCCGAATGCCAATAGCGGAGTGGTAGTTTATGAAGCATTGGAGTAAATTTTTAGTGCAAAGATAGATGTGTGGCATTCTTCCGACTTCCTACCTTTTCGTCGCATATAGCTATCTACATTTCATTTCTAACGAAAAAAATGTATTTTTGCAAAACATTGAAAGGTGAGACGGCTAAAAAATCGCAAATATTACTATAATTAATCTAAACAACATGCACAATACAGGACGCGTAATGAAATCTACCGGAAGTTGGTACGAAGTGTTGCACAACGAAAATCGCGTTAAGTGCCGAGTGAGAGGCAATTTTAGAACCAAAGGAAAGGTTTTCACAAATCCTGTGGCAGTGGGCGATATAGTAGATTTTATAATAAAAAAGGAAGAAAATACAGGTTTAATAACAAAAGTGCACGAACGACAAAATTATATTGTGCGCAAATCAATTAATCTTAGACATCGTGCTCATATCATTGCGAGTAATGTCGATTTGGCACTTTTGGTGATTACCATTTCAAGCCCCAAAACTTATCCTATTTTTATAGATAGATTTCTGGTATCGGCAAAAGCCTACAATATTCCGGTGCAGTTGGTTTTTAATAAAGTTGATTTATATAGCAAAAAAGAACTTGCACAACTATCTGATTTAGAGAGTATTTATAATAAAATAGGCTATCCGTCTATACGAGTATCGGCAAAAGAAAAAATAAATATAGAAGAGCTGAAATTATTGTTAAAAGATAAAAATTCAGTAATTTTAGGAAATTCAGGAGTTGGAAAATCGAGTTTAGTAAATGCAATTGATGCCAATTTGTCATTAAAAACTGCTGATATTTCGCATTATCATGGAAAAGGAAAGCATACTACAACTTTTGCCGAAATTTTTCAGATAGAAAACGGAGGATTTATTACAGACACTCCGGGAATTAAAGGTTTTGGACTGGTAAATTTAGAAGATGAGAACCTTGCCACCTATTTCAACGAGATGCTGGAATTACAATCGGAATGTAGGTACTACAACTGCACACATACTCATGAGCCTGATTGTAAGGTGATTGCGTCTTTGAAAACCGGAGATATTTCAGAATCGAGATACCGAAGTTATTTAAGTATGCTCGAAGAAGACGTGATTGGCAAGTATAGAAATTAAGGTGTGAAACATCTATAATCGAATAATTTTAAACACACAGGTAGAATAGGGGAGTAGGTAAGAGATGAAAGTCTAATAGATTAATAATCCATATCTAACGCCTAAAAAAACATAGTTTGTTATCAAATAAAAAAAAATGAATATACTAATTATTGGTTCGGGAGGACGCGAGCATGCCATTGCATGGAAAATAAAACAAAGTCAAGATGCTGCAAAAATTTTCATTGCTCCGGGCAATGCCGGCACAGCGCAGGTAGGAACCAACCTTGATTGCGGAGTGAATGATTTTGAGAAAATAAAGGAGTTAGTGAAAACATATCTTATTGATATGCTGATTGTTGGACCCGAAGAACCTTTGGTTAAAGGAATTGTTGATTATTTTAAATTGCAACCCGATTTACAAAATTTACACATTGTTGGACCCGATAAACGAGCTGCTCAACTTGAAGGCAGTAAAGATTTCGCCAAAAATTTTATGGCAAAATATAAAATTCCGACAGCTCGATACCAGAGTTTTACGAAAAATACTAAAAAAGAGGCTTCTGAGTTTTTAAAAACTTTGAAATCGCCTTATGTTCTAAAAGCCGACGGGTTGGCAGCGGGCAAAGGTGTGGTGATTGTAGATGATATTGAAATTGCCAAATCGGAACTTTCGCAAATGTTTGACGGCAAATTTGGAAATGCCGGCGCAACTGTGGTTATCGAAGAATTTTTGAAAGGAATTGAGCTTTCAGTTTTTGTGATTACCGATGGCGAAAATTACAAAATTCTGCCCGAAGCCAAAGATTATAAGCGAATTGGCGAAAATGATACCGGATTGAATACCGGAGGGATGGGAGCTGTTTCGCCTGTGCCTTTTGCCGATGCCGATTTTTTACGCAAAGTAGAAAATAAAGTGATTAAGCCGACCATTGCAGGCATTAAAAATGAAAAAATGGACTACAAAGGTTTCATATTTTTTGGACTGATGAATGTAGATGGCGAGCCTTACGTGATAGAATACAATGTGAGAATGGGAGACCCTGAAACTGAGGTGGTTATGCCTAGATTAAAGACCGACTTATTGCAATTATTACAATCTTTGTCGATGCAAAAATTGTCGGAGCAAACCATTGAGTTTGACGATAGAACGGCGAGCACCGTAATGTTGGTTTCGGCAGGCTATCCCGAAAAATATGAGAAGGGTAAGCCTATAAAAATTGATGAAACTCTTAGTTTTGATAGCGATGTGGTTGTTTTTCATGCGGGCAGCACAGTTCGGGATAACGAAATTTTAACCAACGGTGGCAGAGTGATTGCCGTAACAGCCTATGGCGAAAACCTCGACAATGCTTTGGGGAAATCTTACAAAGCAATCGATAAAATCAATTTCGAAGGTAAAACATTTCGTTCGGATATTGGTTTTGATTTGTAAAATTAGGTGTTGGGTTTTGGGTTTTTGTGAAACTGCAAAATTCTGCGCCATACTTGCTCATCGTTTAAATTATATGTAATTTTGCAAGTTTCAACCCTAATTTTTATAAAAGCAGAGTTAAGAGGCTGATTAAAAGGATTTTATTAGCTCCACAAAGGTCTAATTCGGGTTTAATCAAGTAGGGTTATCATGTTGTTTTTATGTCTGATTATTTCTATTTTAGCATTATCGGTTCAGAATGTTTGTGCGCAAGATACTATACATTTGCACAACGATAGTTTGATATTTGCTGCCCACAAAACAGTCAATTTCATGGGCGATACCACTGTTGTTTTAAATGAAAATGGCGAAGTTTTGGAGGGAACTTTAAAATCCGACCTTTATTTGTGGACGGGAAGGCGGCTTTTGCCTTTTAGGGGAAAATCGCGAGTGGTTTTCAATGCGGAAGGGAATGTTGTAGCAGGCTATTTGTGCGAGAATAAAAACCTATGGACAGCATCGAAGCAAAAAATAACCGTTGAAAAAAATACAAAAACCGTGTTCAACAACGATGGCTCGTTTTTATCGGGCAAGTTGCTTACTAATCAGAGTATAAAAATTCAAGGAAAGCAGGTGGTGCTGAAAGGCAAGACCCGAATTTATTTTTATGAAAATGGCAATATAAAACGTGGAGTTTTTTCAAAAAGAGAGCAGCTGTTGGATAGTGTTGGCAGTGTAAAAGTCTGTAAATCAAACAGATATATTTATTTTAATGAAGATATGAAAGTGGTAATGATTGGTAATAAATTATGACATCTACTTTTCTTTACATTTGGAGTTGATATTGGTAAACAAATAAAATATGATATATAAATTCCTGAAATTCATTGGTTTTAAAACCTTGGATTTATACATAATTAGAAAATTTCTCGGCACATTTTTCTTTGCCATTAGTTTAATTTTGGCAATAGTTGTGGTTTTCGATTTAGCCGAAAAAATTGAGGATTTCATAGAGCATCATCTTTCGTTTAACGAGATTGTTTTTACTTATTATGTAAATTTTATTCCTTATTTTGCCAATCTATTTTCGTCTTTGTTTATATTTATTTCGGTAATATTTTTCACATCAAAATTGACAGGTAATTCCGAAATTGTGGCTATTTTAAGTAGCGGTATAAGCTATCACCGCTTGATGTTGCCATATTTTTACTCTTCACTTATTTTAGCTATAATCTCCTTATTATTAACACTATACGTTATTCCAAATGCCAATAAAGTAAGAATAGACTTTGAGTTGAAATATATCGACGGCACCTTGGGCTATTCCAAGCGAAATGTGCATAAACAAATATTGCCGGGCGTATATGCCTATCTCGAAAGTTATGACAATTACAGAAATATTGGGTATCAATTTTCATTAGAAAAATTTGAAGACAACGAATTGGTATCGAAACTAATTTCTAACCGAATAAAATGGGATTCTACCGAGCAAAAATGGACTGTATATACTTATTATATAAGGAATTACAGCCGAGATAGCTCAAAAGATGAAATAATAGAAGGATACGAATTGGACACGGCACTAAATATGCACCCCAAAGATTTTAAAAGGCGTTTGAAATCAATTGAAACGCTTGATGCCAATGAGTTAGACGAGTTTATAGCCGAGCAAACTATGAAAGGCGATGAACAATTGGAGGCATATAAAGTGGAAAAGTATAGACGGCTGGCATTTCCTTTTTCTACCTTTATTCTCACCCTGATAGGTGTGAGTTTATCAACTCGGAAAAAACGCGGTGGAATCGGACTCAATATTGCGGTGGGTATCGCTCTGAGTTTCATATACATACTGTTTATGCAAGTGTTTACTGAGCTTGCCAAAGCCAATACTTTGCCCGCAATATTAGCAGTGTGGATACCCAATATTGTGTTTTTTATAGTAGGTATTTTTCTATACAAAGTTGCTCCTAAGTAGAAGTAGTTTTGAGGGTTTTAGGGAGTTGGTAAAATCATATCGTTTTGAGCTGTTTAATATTGGTTTTTAATAAAACCTAATGTGTAAAGCTCATTAAATCAATGAATTATAAGTAAAATGAAAGAAATTAGCGTAAAAAAATTGGACATTGAAAATCCTTGCGAAAATATTGAACAGGTAGAAATTTTATTGGAGGAGAAAACTGACAAAATGGCAATAAGTACCATAAATTGGAAGGAATATTCGTATTTGCCCAATGTCGATTTTCGAATTGCCCATACCAATAATGAAATTATCTTGAAATATTATGTAAAAGAAAAAAATCCGAAGGCTGTGGAAACAAAAATTAATGGCGATGTTTACAAGGATAGTTGCGTAGAATTTTTTGTAAGTCCCAGAGCTGATGGCTTTTACTATAATTTTGAGTTCAACTGCATAGGTACTGCTCATGTGGCTTATGGCGAAAAACGCGGTGATAGACAATTGCTTGATAGTGAAATTGTTAAGTCGATTGTGGCAAAGTCTACTATTGGCAATACACCTGTTGATTTGAAAAATTATAATAGGGAATGGGCTATCTTTATAATTATTCCGAAAATGGTGATGATAAACGATATAGATATGAATTGGACAGGTGCAAATGCCAAAGGTAATTTTTATAAATGTGGCGACGAAACCGAAGAAATGCACTTTGTAAGTTGGAACGAAGTTGGCACAGAAAAGCCTGATTATCACCAGTATAAGTATTTTGGCAATTTGTTTTTTGAATAATTAATTTAATCTTGATTGTGGAAATTATATACGAAGATAATCATTTAATAATTGTTAATAAAAGCTGTTCGGAGCTGGTTCAGGGCGATAAAACGGGCGATATTAGTTTGCTTGACAAACTGAAATTGTACATTAAGGAAAAATACAACAAACCGGGCAATGTTTTTCTGGGTTTGGTGCATCGTTTAGACCGCCCTACAAGTGGTTTAGTGATTTTTGCGCGCACCAGCAAGGCTTTGACTCGCATGAATAAGTTGTTTAAAAACAAGGAAGTAGTAAAAAAATATTGGGCAATAATCGACCAATTACCACCCAAAAATAGCGATACTTTAACACATTATCTCCGAAAAAACAGCAAACAAAATAAGTCATACGTAGCAAGTTCGTCTGCAAAAGATGCCAAAATGGCAGTTTTGAATTATGAATTATTGCGTTCGTCGAGCAATTATCACCTATTGGAAATAGCGTTATTGACGGGTAGGCATCATCAAATAAGGGCACAGCTGGCGGCTATTGGCTGTAAAATAAAGGGCGATATGAAATATGGTTTTCCGCGTTCGAATAAAGATGGAGGTATTAATTTACACGCTCGTTATTTGGAATTTGAGCACCCTGTGAATAAAAAAATCCTAAAATTAACTGCCCGAACTCCAAATGACAATTTGTGGAATTTTTTTGAGGATACAGTAAAGTGATTTAAACTTTTTTAATGGAGGCTTAGATTTTGGTTATGAGGTTTTTAGCGAAGGAGATTAAATAACTTGTAACGCTTTTTTAGATAAACAGGGTTGTAAGACAGAAGTCCGAAGACGGAAGCAAGCTGACCGCGACACTTCTGTCTTCGGTCTTCCGAATTCGGACAAATTTTTACCTAAAAAAGTCAAAAAATTACATCCTAGCACCTAAAATCCAACACCTAACACCTTAAAAATCAATAGTAACAAAAAATTATATAAAAAATGAATATAGCAGTAGTAGGAGCAACCGGTTTGGTAGGCAAAAAAATGTTGCAATTATTAATCGAACGACAATTTCCTGTTGAAAAATTATACGCAGTTGCAAGTGAAAAATCGGTAGGCAAAGAAATAACTGTACTAGATAATGTATTCAAAATCATTGGTTTAGAAGACTTATTAAGTAAAGATGTTGATATTGCTTTATTTTCGGCAGGCGGCGGAGTTTCCAAAGAGTGGGCACCCAAAATTGCGGCAAATGGCACTTTCGTGGTTGATAATTCTTCGGCATGGCGAATGGATAAGGATATAAAATTGATAGTTCCCGAAATTAATGCCAATATTCTGAAAAAAACTGATAAAATAATTGCAAACCCTAATTGCTCCACTATACAAATGGTGTTGCCGCTATATCCTTTGCATCAAAAATATGGCATAAAACGTATAGTTGTTTCTACTTATCAGTCGGTGAGTGGTAGCGGCGTAAAAGCATTACAACAGCTTGATAATGAGAGAAAAAACAAACCTGTATGTGCCGTATATCCTCATAAAATAGATAAAAACTGCTTTCCCCATGGTGGCGATTTTATGAGTAATGGCTACACTACCGAAGAAGAAAAATTGTTAAACGAAACACGTAAAATTTTTGACGACTACACCATAAATATTTCGGCTACGGTTGTTCGTATTCCTGTGTTATATGCCCACTCCGAAGCAGTAAATATTGAGTTTGAGCGAGACTACGATATTGACGAACTAAAACAAATTTTACGCCAAACAAAAGGAGTGGTTGTATATGATGAACCTTCTAATAATCAATATCCTACACCACTTTATGTGGAGGGAAAAGATGAGGTTTTTGTAGGTAGAATACGTAGAGATTTCTCGCAGAATAACAGCTTGAATTGCTGGATAGTGGGCGATAACATTCGAAAAGGAGCAGCCACAAATGCCGTACAAATTGCAGAATATATTGCCGAGAAATTTTTAATGAAATAGCAAAATGGCAAGTAAAAACGCATCACTTATAGCTCAACCGCAGCCTCTTACAAAAATAGTGTATTTATCGTTGGGAAGTAACCAAGGAGATAGAATTGGAAATTTGCACAAAGCTGTTGAAGCTATTGATAATCAGGTTGGTAAGGTATTGGAAATATCATCGTATTACGAAACTGAACCTTGGGGCTTTACCGATAACACAAATTTTATTAATCAAGTGGCGAAAATACAGTCGAATTTGTCAGCCGAACAAATTCTTAAAGTTACACAATCTATTGAGCAGCAGTTAGGTAGAAAGCGAATAGTGAGCAATCAAAGATACAGCAGCAGAAAAATAGATATTGATATTTTATTTGCAGACGATTTGGTAATTAACACCGAGAATTTAACGATACCTCATTTACATATTCACAAACGCAATTTTGTATTACTACCAATGTCTGAAATTTCGCCCGAATTTGTACACCCAATAATGAAGAAAACAATTAGCCAACTATGCAAAGAATGTGATGATACTATGGAAGCAAAAATATTTACTAACTATTGATTACTAATAGATTACAACCACGAATATCGCTATTGTCAAATCGCCCTGTAATTTCAAATTGCTGATTTTTGTGTACCCTTCCTAAGTCTTTGGTTTCGATGAATGAACATGAATAAATGTTTGCCAAATCAATAACATTTATACCTCCGGTTTTGCCTGTGGGCATATACGAAAATGGGTCGTAGCTGTCTCTAATTAATATTTTCATCCAATTGGGAGTAGAAAATATGCCGTTGCCTTGCGAATATGCTTGCGACAAAAGTTCAGTCATTCCGTATTCCGAATGTATTTTTTCTACATTAAAACGGCTTTTTAGATAGCTGTGAAGTTCCTCTTTTAGCATTTCTTTTTTTCTGCCTTTCATGCCTCCGGTTTCCATCACTATGCCGGCTCCGCTTAAATCAATGCTGTATGCGTTGGCAAAATCAATAAGAGCATGGCTAACGCCTATAAGTATAAATTTTTGGTTATTTTTTTTGAGATGATTTAGAGTTTTTCGTAGTTTCTCAAATTCATTTAAATAAAAGCCATTGTGCTTATTATCAGATATTTGCATCAATAAATTAACCATATAAATGAGCGATGAACCTTTTCGCTCTAAGTACCCCGGCAAAAGGGCAATGAAACAATATTCTTTGATATTTCCATATACACGCTCAAAACCTTCGACTAAACTTTTTTGGTAAATCTCCTCGTTTGCAACAAAATGCTTGCTTCGAGTTTGTCCTGTTGTGCCGCTACTAAAAAAGGTGATACTTTCTTCGTAATCTTTGTGTATAACTTTCTGATTTTTAAAAAGTTCAATAGGTAAAAAAGGAATGTCGGTGATTGTTTTTACTGTGTGAATATCGCTTTTTACTAAATCGACATATTGGCGATAAATCAAATTATTTTGATATTGAAACCGAAATATTTCTAAACACAGTTTCTCAAATTCGCTTTCGGTTTTATCTCCAAAAATTTTATTTTGATAATAATTTGTTCTCAATTTTTTGTGTAATTTAAAATTTTTTTGACCTGTTTAAGTCTGTCTTGCTTCTATTTTAACAATATTGGTCATCTTCATTAACTGATAAGCCCCTTTTCGGCAAAACTAAAATATTTGGTATCTGCCACAATTACATGGTCTAATAGTTGAATATCTAAGTATTTTACGGCTTTTGCAATTTTTTTTGTAATTTCAATGTCGTATTTGCTGGGCTGTGTGTTGCCCGAAGGATGATTGTGGCACAAAATAATGCCTGCTGCTAATTTGTTTATTGCATTTTTCAAAATTAACTTTACATCCACCACCGTAGTTGAGCGTCCACCTTGGCTAATTTTTTGTTTGTCAATGATTTTTCGGGAATTATCTACGCACAATAGCCAGAATTCTTCGTGAGCCTTGTCGCACAATAGAGCCGAAAATATCTCAAAAACATCTCTACTGTCAGTTATTTGTGGTTTATTTAATATTTCCGACATTTTTCGTCGTTTGCCTAATTCCAAAGCTGCAACTATCGAAATAGCTTTTGCTTCGCCAATTCCTTTAAATCGAGTTAAATCGCTAATACTCAATTTGCCCAGCTCTTGTAAATTGTTATCTACGCTCAGCAAAATGCGCTTAGACAGCTCCACCGCAGTTTCATTGCGACTGCCCGAACCTATCAAAATGGCAACAATTTCGGCATTAGAAAGGCTTCCTACTCCTTTCGAGAGCAGCTTCTCTCTGGGGCGGTCGTCGTTTGCCCAATATTTTATAGGCATTTTTTCCATATAAAATGATTATGATGTAGAGGTTTTAAATCCCAAATTTAATAATTCTCCGCATGAAATACGGAGATGAAACGCCCATGGCTAAAAAATTTTATACACACAAAGGCATGATTATTTGGCGGCAAACTTAACCGCAAAGAGCGCAAGGAAATTTTGCGTAAACTTTGCGAACTTAGCGTTCTTTGCGGTTAAAAAAAAGCCTAACACCCAATACCTAATACCCAAAATATAAAGAGATAAAAAAACAAGCATTTTCAAAATAAAATCCCTAAATTTGCCGTCCAAAACACAGAATTACAATGTCAAGTTTTTTAATCACACAAAACAACGACGTAAAGCTAATATTTTCACTACATACAACAAACTACAACTTAATAGCAAACTGTTTGAGCCTCTCGTCTATCATAGATTTAGGCACAATTTCTTTAATCGTGTCGGCAACAGCGTTGATAAGGCGTTCCTTTATAAAAGTGTCTTTTATTACAATAGAAACTTCTCTGACAGCCGGTGGATTGTCAATTTCGTAAACGTTGTTTTTTTGCTCTTCGCTCAACACATCAACATACAGCTGGGGAATAACGGAATAACCACCGTTTTTGTCCACAATACTTACCAATGTCTCCAAGTTTCCGGCTTCAAACACTTGATTGTAGTTAAGCGATTGTTTACAAAAATTGAAAACCTGACCTCTTAAACAATGCTCCTCTTTCAGCATCCAAATATTTTCTTCGGGCATTGTGTCGGCAGATAGTTTTATTTGGTCTAAATGTAAGTCGGAAGAAGCGTAGGCTACAAATTTTTCGTAATAAAGCGGTATTTCAAAATAATTTTTCAAATCCAAAGGCGTAGCAGCTATAAAAAAGTCAATTTGCCCCATTTCTAATGCCTCTACAAGCGATTGCGTAGGCATTTCCAAGATGCTTAAACTCACTTGCGGATAATGTTTTTTGAATATTTGTATGAAATTCGGTACAAGATATACCGAAATTGTGGGAATAATACCTACACGAAGCGGTCGTTCTAAGCTCGAAATCTCCGAAAAAACGATTTCCTTTATTTTGCCGGCTTCCGATATTATTTTTTTAGATTGTTTTATAATTTCCAAGCCCACCGCAGTGGTTTTCAACTCTTTTTTACTGCGGTCAAACAAGACTAAATCCAACTCCTCTTCCAGCTTTTTAATCATCTGGCTTAGAGTTGGTTGTGTTATTTTGCAAAGCTCAGCAGCTCTCTTAAAACTGCCCGTATCGTAAACGGCTACAATGTATTCTAATTGTTGTAAAGTCACGCTGATGAATTGTGAATTGTAATTACCAATTACGAAATCTTAAAGTAAGAAATAATCTTACGCAAACGTCCTGCCTGCGCCGTCATTTCTTCCGAAGTGTTAGCCAATTCTTTCGATGTCGAGGCGTTTTGTTGTGCCAAATGGTTCAATTGCTGCACTGAATGATTTACTTGTTCGGCTCCCGAATTTTGTTCTATACTTGCAGCTGTAATGTTTTCTACCAATTTCGCTGTCTCTTCTATTGAAGGAATAATGGCTGACAGACTTTTTCCTGCTTTTTCCGATAATTTCTTAGTATTTTCCGACAAACTAACGATTTCCTCAGCAGCTTCCTTGCTTCGCTCTGCCAACTTGCGCACCTCAGTGGCAACAACGGCAAAACCTTTTCCTTGTTCGCCTGCTCGTGCTGCCTCTACCGCAGCATTTAGTGCCAAAATATTGGTCTGATTTGCTATTTCCTTTATAATCGATACCTTTTCATTGATTAAAATATTGGCTTCTACAACTTTATCTGATTCCCTTCCTACTTCCAACACATCTTTACGCACTTTTTGAGATTTGCCGGAAGTTAGTTTTGAATTTTCTGTATTTTGCTCAATATTTGCCTGCATTTCCTCCATCGTAGAGGATACTTCTTCGGTGGAACTTGCTTGCTCGCTTGCTCCTTCCGATAATTGCTGCGAAGTATTGTTGATTTGATTACTCACATTGTTTAGAATTTGTGAATTTTCATTAATGTCTAATACAA
>PDWI01008803.1_pt1 | contig 11779 bp, 10 predicted proteins | sample 1430891 | NCBI WGS metagenome assembly PDWI01 (sample SAMN01162508, study PRJNA174530) | Oral metagenome, whole genome shotgun sequencing project. | biome: Marine environment; feature: Marine mammal; material: Swab sample of the gingival sulcus; isolation source: swab sample of gingival sulcus...
ATCTTGCTTTAAGCTTACTTTTTCTAAAAATTCGATACCACCCATAACGCCGTCAGTGTCTTCACCTTGACAGCGCAGCGGTGAGCTGCTCCAAGCACCCGTTGCCAATATTACCGCGTCATTTTGTTGGCGCAGTTCCGCAAGCGAAATATCTTTACCCATGCGTATATTGTTAAGCATGGTAACACCCATGTTTTCAATTATTTCAACTTCTCTATCCACAATTTTCTTCGGTAGACGATATTCGGGAATACCATAGCGCAGCATGCCACCCATTTGCGGCATGGCATCGTATACCGTAATCGCATGACCGTATTGTCTTAAAAAGAAAGCTAGCGACAAACCGCCTGGGCCACCGCCGACGATGGCAATTTTCTTGCCACTGTCTGGCGCAATTTCTGGCGTATAGGGGTTTTCTTTCCACATGTCTTGGTCAGCTGCAAAGTACTTTAGTTGCGCAATGGCAATCGGTTCTTCAACTAAGCGACGGCGGCACTGCGTTTCACAAGGGTGCGGACAAACTCGCCCGATACAGGCTGGCATCGGCAATTGGTCTTTGATTGTTTTAATTGCCTCTTCAAACATGCCGTTGGCGATTAAGCCAACGTAGCCCTGACAGTCTGTATTGCCGGGACAAGCCAACATACACGGCGCACGACAGTCACCGACGTGGTCGCTCATTAACAGTTCTAATGCTACTTTACGCGAGGCAATAACGCGCTCGCTCATCGTATCGATCACCATGCCGTCGGCCGCTTCTGTTGCACAGGCTCTGGCCAATTTGGGGCTGCCCTGAATTTCGACAACACAAAGGCCGCAAGCGCCGTATATTTCCAAGCGATCGTCATAACACATGGTGGGAATTTCAATGCCGTTTTCTCTGGCAATTTGTAATATGGTCTGACCACGGTGACCAGTTACTTCACGCCCATTAATATTTAATCTAATCATCGTATTCTCCCTTAATGAATATCAATCGCGCCAAACCGACACGCCGTCACACACTTACCACATTTAATACAAATATCGGTATCAATTAAGTGCTTTGCCTTAGCTTGCCCTTCAATGGCATCTACCGGACAACCGCGTGCACACGCAGTACAACCAACGCACTTCTCATTGACAACATAGGTTAACAGTGGCTTACATTGCTTTGCCGTACATTTGCCGTTGTTGATGTGATCTTCATATTCATTTCTAAAATAGCGCAGGGTGCTAAGTACCGGATTAGGTGCCGTTTGACCAAGCCCACAAAGCGAGCCCTCTTTAATGCGGTTACCAAGTTCTTCTAAGCGTTCAATATCACCTTCGCGCCCTTCGCCATTGGTAATGCGCGTCAATATTTCTAACATGCGCTTGGTACCGACGCGACAGTGAATACATTTACCGCACGATTCCTTGGCGGTAAAATCTAAAAAGAAACGCGCCATGTCCACCATACAGGTGGTTTCGTCCATAACGACCATGCCACCTGAACCCATAATGGCACCGGTTTTTACAATCGCCGCATATTCAACTGGCGTATCGAGTAAGTGCTCGGGAATACAGCCACCCGATGGCCCACCCATTTGCACTGCTTTTATTTTTTTATCATCTCTAATACCGCCACCGATGTCAAAGATAATTTCTCGAATTGTCATGCCCATTGGCACCTCGACTAAGCCACCTTTTTTTACTTTACCAGTTAAGGCAAATACTTTAGTACCAGCACTTTCTTCAGTTCCTAAATCGGCAAAGGCCTGACCGCCGTTTTTGAGAATCCAAGGCACATTGGCCAGCGTTTCAACATTATTGATATTGGTCGGCTGTTGCCAGTAACCGCGTTGCGCCGGAAACGGCGGCTTTAAGCGCGGCATGCCACGTTCGCCTTCCAGTGAGGCAATTAAAGCGGTTTCTTCCCCACAGACAAAAGCACCGGCCCCAGCTTTGATGCGTAGATTAAAACCAAATTTATCACTACCGAAAATGCGATCACCTAAATAGCCTTTCGCCTTGGCTTGTTCGATGGCATTTTCTAAGCGCTTTATTGCCAATGGATATTCAGCGCGCACGTAAACAATACCAAATTCGGCGCCAATTGCATAGCCACCAATAATCATACCCTCTATTAAAGTATGTGGATCACCTTCTAATACGCTGCGGTCCATAAAGGCACCAGGGTCACCTTCGTCGGCATTACAGACAAAATACTTTGGGGTTGATTTTGATTGTAAAGCAGCATTCCATTTAAACCAAGTAGGAAAACCGGCACCGCCGCGTCCCCTTAACCCTGAAATTTTGATTTGTTCAATAACTTCTTCTGGTGTCTTATTTAATACGCAATCGCGCGCTGCTCGATAAGCGCCCGCTTCCAGTGCATCTTCAATTTTTTCTGGATTTATAATACCGCAGTTACGCAATACAATTTTATTTTGTTTTTTTATCGCCAATTGATCTTCTTGTGAAATGATGGCGTCATCATATACCTTTTTTGTTGAAATATGAGTATCAACAATGCTCTTCGCTTTTTTCTCGTCGACGTTGACATAGGTAATGTGTGAACCGTCATCGCCATAAACTTCGACAATCGGTTCTAAATAGCACATGCCAATACAGCCCGTCGTCTCTAAATTTATATCGCCGTCTAGCTTAGCTAATTCTTGTGCCAGTATATCATGCACTTTACCAGCACCGGCAGCCAAACCGCAGCTTCCCTCTCCCACTAGTATTTTCATGCGGTTCTCCCTTCGCGCGCGATAATATCTTTAAGAATTTTCTTCGTACTCTTTGGCGTCAGTTTACCATAGGTTTCTTCACCTATCATCATAACAGGTGATAAACTACAACAGCCTAAACATGCCACATTCATTAAGGTAAATAGTTTATCTTCAGTTGTTTCGCCATCTTTAATGCCCAATTCTTCGACAATTGCCGCTTCAATGTCAGTTGAGCCATTGACATGACATGCTGTGCCTTGACAAAGCATAATTAAATGCTTGCCAATTGGCTCGGTGCGGAACTGCGTATAAAAGGTGACTACACCCATTATTTTGGCTGGCTTCAAGCCAAGTTCGTCGGCAATTAGCTGAACAGCTTCTTGTGGAATATAATTATAAATTTCTTGTACTGCTTGCAAAATACTAATTAAACTGCCCTTTTGCGCTTTGTACTTGTCTAATATGTGCCTAATCTCTTGCATATCAAGCACAGTCGCCTTATCATTATTTTTTTCCATGCGTCCCTCCTTGTATACATTATACCATATTGCCTCAATAATTGTACTTAAAAACGGCAAAACTTTTTGTTTTTTTTTAATATATTATCAATTGAGAATGCTGCTCAAAAAATAAATATTGGGGTGAAAACCTCCCCCAATATTTTCTAAAACTAATGTTATGCCGAAACCGATAAAGTGTGTTCAGTTCCGCGTGCAATGGTAATCACACCGGAACGACACATTTCTTTGATGCCAAATTGCTTAACACTCTCAATAAATTTGTCTATTTTTTTAGATGAACCAGATATTTCAACTGTAACGTAATCACAACCAAAATCGATGATTTTTCCGCTAAAATCAACTATCAGATCATTGACGGCTTTTTTATTAGCTTCATCAACCACTACTTTAACCAATGCGTGTTCAATTGAAATATCGTGATCATCAAAAATGCAAACATCTTTAACATCAACCAATTTTTGAAACTGTTTAAAAACCTGATCTTTAACGTAATCGTCACCGCGTGCGACAACTGTAATACGCGTATAGGCATTGTCGATCAATTCACCTGCAGCGATGCTTTCAATGTTAAAAGCTCGTTTACTCATTAAACCTGCAATGCGGCTTAATACGCCAAAGCGATTTTTAACGATCATTCCCACTACAAATCTTTCACCCATTTGTTACCTCACAATCATCTTGTCAACCGACGTTCCCGGCGGAATCATTGGATAGACCATTTCATCTTTATCGATCTCACAATTGAGAATAATTGGACCACTGGCATCGTAGGCAGCCAACGTTTCTTTGAGCACTTTTAGCGACGTTATATTTTTAGCTTGAGCCGAAAAAGCTTCAGCTAACTTGATGTAATCGGGTTGTCTGTCAAGTGTTGTTTCGGAAAAACGCTTGTCGTAAAAAATATTCTGCCACTGCCTAACCATGCCTAAAACGCCATTGTTGAGCAGTACGATGACAATCGGTAAGCGTTCTTTAACCGCTGTCGCCAATTCATTCATATTCATGCCAAAACTACCTTCACTGGTAATAAATACGGTTGGCTTACGACCTTTAGCGACACAGGCCCCCATTGCTGCACCAAAACCGTAGCCCATTGTGCCTAAGCCACCTGACGTCAAAAATGTGCGTCTTTTTTCAAATTTATAATAAAGCGCTGTCCACATCTGATGTTGCCCGACATCTGTCGTCACCACCGTATCGTCATCAAAGTGTTGATTGACCGTTTCAATAATGCGATCAGCAGCAAAATCACCAGGCATTTTCTTTGTGTCTATTTTCTTATAGTCATTTACCGTCACAAGCCAATCAGGCTTTTTTGATTCAGTAACATGTTCTAGCAAATAATTTAATGTCTCTTTGGCATCACCGATTAGTTCGACGTCACATGCAACATTTTTATTTACTTCAGCATCATCGATTTCAAGGTGTATCACTTTACAATTACTAGTGTATTTGCTAATGTCACCAGTTGCCCGATCACTAAAGCGCGAGCCAACCACAATCATTAAATCGCTATTGGCCTGTGCCATTGAAGCCGCATAATTGCCATGCATACCGCACATCCGCAAATTGAGCGGAAAAGATGCCGGCACGCCAGACAGACCCATTAAACTGAGAATAATCGGTGCTTCTATGCGCTCAGATAAAGCCATTACTTGCTGACTCGCGTCAGCTGCAATTGTACCGCCACCGCTGTAAATCACTGGTCGCTCACTGGCATTGATCAGTTTAACTGCTTCGTCAAGTTCACTTTGTGATGGCTTACCAACATGCAGTAAACCATCCACTACAAGATCTTCAATATAGTCTGCACTGTCCTTTTGCACGCTTTTCGGAATATCAACTAACACTGGACCCGGTCGACCGGTTTGCGCAATTTGAAAAGCTGCCCGCAAATCAGTCTGCAATTCTTTAATATCGTGTACAATATAGCTATGTTTGACAATAGCTTGCGTAATACTGACAATATCGACTTCTTGAAAGCTATCTCGCCCCAAGTGCGATACGGCAACGTTACCGGTAATGGCAACAAGCGGAACTGAGTCTAAATAAGCCGTCGCAATACCTGTTACCAAATTGGTGGCACCTGGTCCACTGGTTGCAAATACCACACCGGTTTTCCCCGTTGATCGCGCATAGCCATCAGCAGCATGACATGCGGCTTGTTCATGTACTGTCATAATGTGTTCTAACTGATCACTACTCTTGTATAACTCGTCATAAATGTCTAAGACAGCACCACCTGGGTATCCAAAGACGGTTTTAACACCTTGATTGAGTAGTTCTTTAATGACGATTTGTGCGCCCGTTAGTTTCATAAATCCTCCCATAAAAAAACCTATCAGCGTTATACTGATAGGTTACAATCTAAATATAAAGATCTTCACACATCAATACAACGCAAACCAACACTATCGCTAATACCGATAATGCCAATAATACTAATAATGGCGAAGATTGTGTTGTGATTAACAGTTGCATTCATTCTTATACCTCTGCTTACATTGTCATCTTATCTGAATACAATATCACATAATACAGCTATCGTCAATTGTTTTCTGAAAATTTGCGCAATTAATGGTTTTTTTGCTGTTTATCTGTTTATTATAAATAATAATTTAAATCAACAGCTTTCTTGTCAATTAATTGACATATTCATCGACAGCTTTAATATAAGTGGCTTTTTCTTGATCGCTAATCCAAGCAACCTCGAAAGCATTCTTAACCAATTGAACAACATCTTGTTGAGTTAAATTTTCTTTTTTTGCCACCGCAATTAAGTCATCAGAAATATAGCTTCTAAAATAAGCTGGATCGTCAGAGTTTACAGTTACTTTAACACCTTTATGTAAAAGCTGTTTAATCTCTTTACCCTTCATATCTTCCGTGACAAAACTATTGGAAACTGGGCAACAAGTAAACCCAATTTTGCGTTCTAACACTTCGTCAACTAATGATGGATCTTCGACGATATTAGTACCGTGATCAATGCGCTCGACGCCGATGACGTGTAACGCATCGCGGATGTGTTCGATTGAATCAACTTGGTCAATATCACAGTGCATGGTAATATGAAAACCATCTGCTTTAGCTTGTGCAAAGACTCTTTCAAATTTTAAAGGCGGATTGTCTCTTTCGTCAGAGTCAAGGCCAATACCGATAATTTTATCGCGATGCGGCTTGGCCATTTCATAGTGTTCAAAGGCCGATTCTTCACTAAAGTCTCTTAAAAAACACATAATCAACTGTGCCCTAATACCCAATTTCTCGGCATCTTGACAAGCTTTATAATAGCCCTCAATCACCTCGTCAAAGGCAACGCCACGCGACGTATGCGCCTGCGGATCAAAAAATACTTCGGCATATTTGACATTGTGCTGCTTTGCCTTGTTAAAATAGGCCATTGCCAGTGCGTAAAAATCATCACGTGATTGTAAAACATTCATCGCCGGATAATAAACCGCTAAAAACGACGTTAGATCATTAAATTGGTAGCTGGCTTGTACCTCTTCAATTGAAGTTTGGCCAATATCGATACCATTCTTTTGGGCTAACTGCAATTTTAATTCGGGTTCTAGCGTGCCTTCTAAGTGCAAATGTAGCTCCGCCTTAGGCAGTCCATAAATAAATTCACTTGAAACTTGCATTAAATCCCTCCTTATATTCAATTAATTGCCTACTAAAAGTATATATTTATTAGCCGCAGTAGTCAATCATTATCGCAAATTTAGTAAGTTCAACGCAAGAATATTCAAACCTATAATTTAAATGGTAATCTCATAAATTAAGTGGTATAATACCTATGGAATATTTGATAGACTCTATGAAAGGAAGGTTTAAAGATGGATTTATTTAGTGTCGTCAAACAAAAATTACAAGGTAAAGGCGTTTCAATTGTATTTCCAGAAGGTGTTGAGCCGCGCATACTAGGTGCTGCTGCCAGACTAAAAAAAGAACAATTAGTCGAGCCTGTATTAGTTGGTAATGCCGCTGAAATTGAAAAAATTGCCGCTGAACATCAATTTGATATCAACGGCATCACATTAGTTTCTCCTGACAATTACCAAGATTTCGACAAAATGGTCGACGCCTTTGTCGAGCGCCGAAAGGGCAAAGCAACGCCAGAACAAGCGCGCGAAATCTTAAAAGACGTCAACTACTTCGGCACAATGCTCTGCTATATGGGTGAAGTAGCCGGCATGGTTTCCGGTTCAATTCACTCAACTGGCGATACCGTTAAACCTGCCTTGCAAATAATTAAAACCAAACCAGGCGTTTCACGCACCAGCGGCGCATTTATTATGTTATCACCTGAAAAAGAACGCTATTTATTTGCCGACTGTGCCATTAATATTACGTTAACAGCTGATCAAATGGCAGAAGTTGCCGTCGAAAGTGCCAAAACTGCCAAGGCATTTGACATCGACCCCAAAATTGCCATGCTCAGTTTTTCTACCAAGGGTTCGGCCAACGCCGAAGAAGCTAAAAAAGTGGCAGAAGCCACCGAAAAAGCAAGAGCATTAGACAGTAGCCTAGCAATAGATGGCGAACTACAATTTGACGCAGCTTTTGTCGAGCGTGTCGCAGCGCAAAAAGCACCAGGTTCAGCAGTTGCTGGCAAAGCCAATGTCTTTATCTTCCCCAGCTTAGAAGCCGGTAATATCGGTTATAAAATTGCTCAACGCTTTGGTAAATACGAGGCAATTGGTCCAGTTTTACAGGGGCTTAACAAACCGGTTAACGATCTGTCACGCGGCTGTAATGAAGAAGATGTCTATAAATTGGCATTGATTACAGCAGTACAGAGTTTGTAAAAAGTTGAATGTAGAAAAGATAAAGTGGAAAGGGCACTTAGAGTGTCGGCAAAGTCGATAATCTTCAGGCAGTAGAAAATGTTCAAGTTCGAGGCGCAAGCAAAATGGCGGTCGCAGCGTATAAAGACATACGTGAGACACGCCATTTTTGCGCAGCAACAAAGAAATTGGACATTTGTCGACAGCCTGAGCGCCTATAAAGGTGCTATTTCAATGAGCTTATCACAATTCTTTATATCGCGCGGCGTCACACCCGGCTCATTTAAAAAGCTATCCGTTTCTAAATCTAAGCCCAAATTGTAATAAGCCGCCCAGACCAACTCCGAACAATACCAATCGGCTTCATCACGGCTGGTTTCTTTAGCAAAGTCAAGCAGGTATTTTTTGCCGATTTGACTAACACAAAAATCCACTGCCTGACGTCTAATTGAAAAGGGCTCAGCTGTGCGCAAAATCGTGACAGCCCTTTCATCAAAACGCTGATCATCAACGACGCTGCGTACCACACCAGCGGAAATTGCCTCAACAATTCTGATATAGTGCGTATCTAAGTGATAATCGTAGAACTTGCCCTCGACAACCGCAATATGCGCAGTTATGCCATGCCCGCCATTGGCTTCAAATAAAATATCACCCACTTTCATGCGATCCAACAAGTCATATTTACTATAGTGTGGCATTTGCGGTAAACTAGTGCCCGTGTTATAGTACCACTTTGGCGCATCGACAAATTCTAAAGTCTGGTCTTTACTATCTTCTGATTTAAGTAAGTTGTAATAAATATCCAAATATTGATCAATATCACGATAATGTCCCGCTTGATATTCGCTTTGGAAATTTTTAAATGTAATACTCAGTGGTATATTATTCGTTTGGGCGTAATCCATTAAGCGCTGATAACCACTGCGTAGCACCGTTAAAGTGACGTCACTATTTGGCGATTTAGTTTCCTTTTTCATCGTACAACCTCCTTTTTTAATCTATACACTTTTCAGAATAGTGAATACCGCTGGCGTTTATTTCGACAGCAACACCATAAGCCAACACTGTGCGCGGGTAAGCATGGCCAAAGTTGACGTTGTAGACAATGGGTAGTGTTGCATTGTCGACCACTTCGCAAATGATTTTTTTATATTCTTCAAAACAGTGTTCATTTTGCGGCTTGCCATGTAAAATACCAGTAATATTAGCAAAGACACCTTGTTCTTTAAGTAGCATTAAGTAATCGCGATACGTTTCGAACGATGGTCGTTCTTCACTGGTTTCAATAAACAGTATTTTACCTTGCCACTGCTCAGCCGTTGGAAAAATGCCATATTTTTGATTGACTTTAGCTTCTTCGCTATACCTTGAACCACTGATGAGTTCACTGAGCGATTCTAAACAGCCACCTAACAATTTACCACTAAAGGGGTACTGCCCTTGTAATAGCTGAAAACCACGTTTTTCAGTATGACTAATGCGACTACTACCAAGTGACTTTGCCGAAAAATCGGTCCGTTCTTCATACCAATTAGCACTGTTGGAAATTGGTGCAAAAATATCTTCTGCTAAATAGTAGTTTTTAATTGCTTGTTTGGTATACGTTAGCATCTCATCTGCCATTTCAGAAAAGTCGTTGATGTAATTAGGACCATAATAAGTGACTAAACCCAGCTGATAAAACATTAAATGATTAACTGTCGTGTCAGAAAAGCCAGTAAAGAGTTTAGGCTTTTTAATAACTAATGCCTTAAAATCTTGATCTTCTAATAGAAATTCAAGCGTACGATAAGTGTCGTCACCGCCAATTGCACAGATAATGCCCTTTATATTGTCGTCAGCAAAAGCCTGTTTTAAATCGGCGGCGCGCGCTGCGGGGTGCGCCTTTAAATAGTCAACCCCTTTTAGGGCATTGGGCATAAAAACCGGTATTAAGCCCAATTGGCGCAGCCGTTTTTGGCCTAATTCTATATAATGCGCGCAGTAATCTTCACCTAGCATGCCACTTGACAAGCTGACAATGGCAACGCGGTCACCTTTTTTAAGGCTTTTTGGTTTAATCATTTATTACCTCCGTTGTCTAATAATTTCTACTCTAAATATATCACATCAGTTGCTAAAGATAAAGCGTTTACAGTGCTATACAAATATAATCAGTTAATGTATAATGTAGAGTACCTTAAAACACGACAAAAGGATGCAAACATGGACAACGCACAGTACAATCAAGAATTTAAAGAATCGTTCCGTAAAATAGCTCTACCGGTTGGCTTACAGAACATATTATTTATTTCGCTTAATTTTGTTGACTCGTTAATGGTCGGTAGATTGGGACAAACTGAATTTAACGCTGTCGGCTTAGGTGGTCAATACTATTTTTTGATAAACTTATTTGTCGTTGGCACCGCTTCGGCGTCTGTTATTTATATGTCACAATATTTTGGCAACGACGATATTAAAGGCTATCGCAAGTCGTCTGGTTTAGCGATACTATCTTGTTTAATCATTGGTTTATTAGCTGGTGGACTGGCGATATTATTGCCCGCTAAAATTATGCGCATCTTTACTGAAGATAGCGCTGTCATTAATAGTGGCATTAGGTATCTCAGTATTATCGGCTTTCAATTACCCATTATGTCGGTCATGCTGCCACTCGCGATGGCATCACGCGCCTCGCGCAATGCAAAACTGCCATTGATTATTTCGTCGATTTCACTAATAAGCAATACTGCCTTAAACTATCTGCTGATATTCGGCAAATTTGGTTTCCCTAAATTTGGGGTTAGCGGCGCAGCACTAGCAACATTAATATCAAGCGCACTCGCTTTATTGCTATATGTAATTATTATCAACACAACGCAAAATGCACTGCGCGGATCGCTAAAAGACTTTCTCAATATCGATAAAGCCTTTATCGCGAAAGTGTATTCAACCGGTTGGACGGTAATTGTGCACGAATGTCTTTGGTCACTTGGTATTTCGCTTTTCGTCTTAATACTATCGCGCACTAGCACCGATGGCTATACATCTTATCAAATTGCCAGTAAATTTGTCAAATTTTCCTTTATTTTTATCATGGCGATTTCGTCATCTGCTTCTGTGACAATCGGCATGCTATTGGGCCGTAAAGACATTGACAAAGCACTGATTTACGAAAAAATGTATTCAAAGACACAAGTTGTCATCAATACAGTAGTTGCGATACTTATCGTGGTCATCACTTATTATCTGGTTGACTTGTTTAAAGTCAGCGAAGCCATTAAAAGCGACGCTTTCTACACGACTATAGCACTTTGCCTATTTTTACCTTTAAAAAGCTATAGCGGCATGCAGGCGGCTGGTATTTTAAGAGCTGGTGGTGATACGAAAATACCAGTCTTTATGGAATTAGCGGGCACCTATTTAGTTGATGTACCAGTGCTTTATATCCTGTTGAATTATAGCAACTTAACGACGCCACAGATTATTTTTTTTGCATCAAGTGGTAGCATTTTAACTTCTATACTGCTTTATAGACGCGTTAAAAGTAAAAAATGGGCAAAGAATTTAATATCAGAATAGATAAAGTAATGTTAACTGTTGGTCAAGTAATCAAGAATTGCTAGTAGATCACGCGACTGTCAACATTTCACAAAAAAACTGCCGAAAATCGGCAGTTTTTTCTGTTTCTTTTGTTGCTATTGATTTACTAGTATGTAGCCTTCTTGATCGCTCTTCTCAGTACAAATGCACCAATTAATGACAAGACTGCTATCATCATAAAGAT
>PDWI01008804.1_pt1 | contig 11779 bp, 4 predicted proteins | sample 1430891 | NCBI WGS metagenome assembly PDWI01 (sample SAMN01162508, study PRJNA174530) | Oral metagenome, whole genome shotgun sequencing project. | biome: Marine environment; feature: Marine mammal; material: Swab sample of the gingival sulcus; isolation source: swab sample of gingival sulcus...
TCTATTTTTCTTTTTCTTTCAAAATTAAAATTATTAATGTCTATTTTTTTGAAAAAATATGTCAAATAGTCTGCTTTAGCTTTAAAATAAAGTTTTAATCTTAATTCCTCTATCTTTTCCCTTGTAAATACTTTAGATTTTGCTATTTTATTTTCAGTATGAGGAATACCAACTACTCTAAGAGTTAAGTTATTTTCATAGAAATATAAAGCTGCATTTGCTATAAAATATTCTGGTACGATTTCTTTTAAAATTTCTAATTGATTTATAAATAATTTAATTATTTGTTTATCATTAAATTTTTTATAATTTTTATCTAAAATCTTGATCAAAATACCTGTTGCTAAAGATATTTTTTTGCTTTCATTGACTTTACAATAATATTCATCTGCATTATCTTTAAAAATTTCCCTATACCCATTTTGTAAGTCTCTTAAAATATCCTTGCTTCCCTTCAAAACTCTACAATTCACATTAAATTCAGAAGAAAACATTTTCATTATGTCATTTTCAGTTGATAGAGAATACTTATTTGTTCCTATATAAAATAAGTGCTTCATAGTTATCACACAGCTTTTTCTAAATCAAGCATAGCTCTTTCTAAATACTGAGATAGCATTTTATGATAAACAGGCTCAGATACTCGCTTCATTTCCATTAAATCATTTAAATCAGTATTGGGATTTTTAGAAAATTCTTTAATTGCCATTTCCTCAACTTGTTTTTTTTCTTCTCCATTTAAAGTATTAAACTTATTTAAAATTAAAAAAACTCTATTTACCCCATTTTTTATTTTTTCTTCTGATTTTTTTAAATTTTCCTGTTCCACATGAATTTTTTCTGCTTTTTCTACTTTGCTATTAAGTTTTTTTATTAGATCCTCATTTCTTTTCCTTATTTTTGAAGTAAATAAGCCACCTTTATTTTGAACACCAAAAGTATTTTTTACTTCTTTCAAAATTCTTTCCAAGTACTCAAATAAAGATTTTTCATTTTTATTTAAAGAATTAAATATTTCATAAATAGATTCTCTATTTGTGTGTGTATAATTTATTTCATAATCATGTAATAAATTTTCAATCTTGTTTTCAATTTTTTTAAACTCATGATCATGACATGTATTTATTCTTGGTTTTATTTGTTCTTGGTTAGTGACACTTTTTGTGTCCACTGGTGGACGATTTTTGTGTCCACCGACAGCACTCAACTCTTGTTTTTTAGCGGTGGACAGTTTTTGCGTCCACTGGTGGATGATATTTTCGTCCACCGTGATAAAATCATTGTTTGCTTTTTTAATTTCATTAAATAAAACTGGGTTTTTTTGTTCAATAAATTTATTTATTAAATCTGATTTTTTATCTTTTCCTGAATACTTAACTTCATTTTTCTTTAAGAGAAATCTTAATTCTCTTACAGATAATCTTTTTATTTTTTCTATATCTTCTAAATTTTCAATTTCTTCTATTTCATTAACTTTTCCTTCATAGATATTTTCATAAGCCAATTCTAAATCTGACTTATCCATTCCTATTATTTCTAAAATTTTATCAAAGTTTAATTTATAATAAGTTACTGTTAATCCTGTATTTTCTTTTCTTTCTTGAAATATTTTAAAAAGATTTTTTTCGACTCCTGCTTTCTTAACTCTTGTTATTCTTGAATTACTAAAAGTAGTATATAGAGCAATATCCATATTACTCGCATAAAAACTTCCGTCTTCTTTTAATAATCCCTCCCTCTCATAATATTTGTATTGATTTATTAAGTATGACAAAAAGAAAGCCTCATCAATTCCTAAAGTCAATAAGATTTTCTTATTGATACTGATGTTAGCTTCCTCTCCTAAAAAATTTAATACGATTGCTTTTGAATTGATTTTCATAATATTCCTCCCAAAATTTTTGTATTACTTCTTTAGTTTTATATTTACTTTTCAAGGAAATTATGATACTATACAGATGTGAATGTGTTCTATAAATTTTAATTTTTTGTAATTTTCATAATTTTCATAATTTTCATAATTTTCATAATTTTCCTTGAAAGTTTTAAAAACTAAAGATTAAAATTTATAGATTTTTTTTATTTTTAAAAATAAAAAAGACCCATATAATGGATCAAATATTATTTATTATTTTGTTATTCATGAATATAAAAAGCTTTTAGAAATTGTAAATTTCGTTTCTTCTAAAAATTTTGGCTCGTCACTTCCACCAACTTTAATAAAATTGAAAGTTTTAATTTTTTTAACTTCATAGTTTATTTAAAAATTAAAACTTTTTTTAATATATTTATTTTGAAAGATTCTATTGAAACTTTTTTTTAAAGTATTAGGAAACTATAGATTTATATCTTATCCACCAGTAAAGAAAGTAATAAAAAGCCCTAACTATCAGGAAATAGGTTTAGAAAGCAAACCATAGTTTCCATTTTTTCCTAAGTAAGTTAGAAATTTATTTTTTAAGTTTAGTCCAATTTAAAAATGAATTTATGAAATCATCAATCTCTCCATCCATGACAGCCTTAACATTTCCAATTTCCGTATTTGTTCTATGGTCTTTAACGAGTGCATAAGGTTGAAATACATAAGATCTAATTTGACTTCCCCAACCAATTTCACTTTGTTCTCCTTGAATTTTTTTCATTTCCTCTTCTTTCTTTTTCATTTCTAATTCTAATAATTTAGATTTTAAAAGTTTCATTGCAGTTTCTCTATTGTTAAGTTGTGAACGTTCTTTCTGGCAAGTTACAACGATATTAGTTGGTAAGTGAGTAATTCTAACAGCTGAGTCGGTCATATTAACATGTTGCCCACCAGCTCCACTCGCTCTGTATGTATCTATTCTTACATCAGCAGAATTTATTTCGATTTCTATACTCTCATCAACCTCAGGAACAACTTCAACCGAAGCAAATGAAGTATGTCTTTTTTTGTTGGCATCAAAAGGAGAAATTCTAACAAGTCTGTGTACACCTTTTTCAGCTTTTAAGTAGCCATAAGCATTTATTCCTTCAACTGAAAAAGTAACAGATTTTACTCCTACACTATCTCCAGCCATAAAATCAATTTCTTCCATTTTGTATTTTTTTAAATTGCACCAACGGCTATACATTCTATACAACATATCTGCCCAATCACAAGCTTCTGTTCCACCAGCACCCGAATGTATTGTTACGATTGCATTATTTTTATCGTAGTTGCCATCAAGTAATAATTCAATTTCAAAATTTTCTATCTCTTTTTTTAAAATTTTGTGTTTAGCTTCAAGCTCTTTAGCAAAACTTGCTTCTCCATCATCTACAAAATTTATTAAAACTTCTTCTTCTTCAATTTCGTACTGAAGCTTATCGTATTGAGATATTAAATTTTTTTCAAAGTTCATTTCTTTAATAATTTCTGAACTTTTTCTTTGGTCGTTCCAAAAATTTTCATCCATAGTTAATTTTTCTAATTCTTTAATTTTATTTTTTTTATTTTCTAAGTCAAAGAGACCTCCTGATATTTTCAATTTTTTCTAAGATATCAGAGTACTCTCTTTTAATTTCTAAAATATCCATAATTTTTTCTCCCTTTTATTTTATCGGTAAATTTATTTTTTCTAATGAAAGTAGTTGCTGTCTTGCTAAATTTCTAAGCTCTATCATTCTTTCTTTTTGATTTATTCCTTTTTCAATTAAAATTGCATTATAGCTTTCCATATTTGCAAGAACTAGAAGTTCGTTTATATTTGCATAGTCTCTTATGTTTCCTTTTAATTTTGGATTTTCTTCTCTCCACTCTTTAGCTCTTTTATTAAAAAGTGCAACGTTTAGTAAGTCAGCTTCACTTGCATATTTATATGAAAGTTGTTCTTTTGTTAAATCCTTTAATAAGAAATTTTTAATTGCATTTGTATGAATCTTATAATTTATTTTTGAAATTTCTCTATGTAAATTCCATTCAAGAGATAATTTTGAATTTTCATCGTTTTTTAATCTTTGGGAATCTTTTATTATATAAATTTCAAACTCTGCCGAAATCCAAGAGGCAAACTTAAATGCAATATTTTTATGGGCAAATGTTCCCCCACCTCTACCATTCTTAACTATTATTCCAATTGCACTTGTTGTTTTTATCCATTTAGTTGGTGATAGTGTAAAAGCATTTCCTCCAGCTTCTTTTAAAAACCCCTCAAATTCGATGGGGTTAAATTTTTCATTATATAAATTCTCCCAAATTCCAAGATATTCAATTGTATTTCTGTTTCTTAACCAGTTTGCTACAACTACATTAGGCTCCTCTTTATTTTAATTCTTTCTATTTGATTTTTTTAAGATGTCTTGCTCGCTTCTCAAAAAAATTTAAAAATACAAAAGAATATATAAAAAATAAATTATAGTTGCTAAGAAAAATAAACTCTTTAAGAGATTTTAAAAATTATAGCAATAGCAGTTGCAAAAGTTTTTGAATGAGAAATAGAGATTTCAATTCTATATTCTCCAAATTTATTTTTAATAAGCTCATCTAATTTTTTTGAAAGAGCAACATAAGGCTTTCCTTTTTCATCATTTAAAATTTCAATATCTAATAAAGAAAAATTTCTAACTCCTTCTCCACTCGCTTTTGAAATTGCTTCTTTCGCTGAAAAAATTCCAGCATAAGACTCGACTCTATTACCTCGAGATAAAATATTATCTCTTTCTTTTTCGGTAAAAACTTTCTCTTTAAAATTATTTTTTGAGATAGCTTTTTCTATTCTCTCTATTTCAATAATATCATTACCTATTCCATATATCATAACATTCTATAAGCCTTTCTCGTATTTTCGTTAGTAATTCTAACAACTTCTTCATAAGAAATATTTTTTATCTCGGCAATTTTCTTTGCAACTTCTTCGGTATAAATTGGCTCGTTTCTTTTTCCTCTATAAGGAGTTGGAGCCATATAAGGACAATCAGTTTCTATAACTAATCTATCTAGTGGAATTTTATCTACAACCTCCACAAGTTTCTTTCCATTTTTAAAAGTAAGTACTCCACCTATGCCCAAATAAAATCTATCTATCATTTGTTTTGCAGTTTCAACAGAACCTGGGTAACAATGTAAAATTCCAGTGATATCTTTATATTCATTTAAAATATCAACAGTGTCTTTCATCGCTTCTCGTGTATGAATAACGACGGGCTTATTCAATTTTCTAGCTAAGTCTAATTGCTTTCTAAAGACTGCTTGTTGCTCTTCTTTTGGGCTTGTCATCCAATGATAGTCAAGACCTATTTCACCGATTGCTAAAACTTTTTTATCTTTTGCAAAGTCTTCGAATTTTTTTTCAATTTCTTCATTGTATTTTTCTGTGTACATTGGATGCATTCCAACAACCGCATAAATAAAATCATATTTTTTTGCAAAACCAAAACTTGCTTGACTAGTTTCTAAGTCGCAGCCAATATTTACAACAAAGTCCATCTGGTTTTGAATTCTTTCTAAAACCTGATCTCTATCTTCGTCAAATTTTTCATCATCTAAATGAGCATGTGAATCAATTAGTTTCATATTATTATCTCCTATCTTTCTTTAGAGTCTATAATAAACTCTTAGCTCTTGCTTCAATAATTTAATCTAAATAAAAAAATTCCTAAATGTTTTTGCATAGCAAAAATATTTATCTGGCTCTCCTGCTCGAACTTCTTTGCTAATGGAAAACTCTGCTGAAAGTTCTAGGCTTAGCCTAGAGATTCAATATACTTTTTATATTATAGCAAAAATATCAAAAAAAATTAATGTTTTAAAATTATAGCCAGATTTATTTTAGATTTTAGTAAATTTATTGCTTTTTTACATGAAATTTATAAGAAAATTATCATTATTTTATAGGTTTTTATATATGAAATTCTAGTTTTTTGACTCTACAAAAACCATTGATTTTAAAGGGAAAATAAAAAGTGGAAAATTAAAAAAATAAGACTTTTTATTATATAACAGGTGTTTTTAGGAAAACCATTGAAAATAAAAGAAAAAACGAAGCTGTAAAATTAAAAATATGAAGAAAAAAATAGCTTAGGCATAGTTTAGGTCGTCTAAATGAAAAAATATGCTTAAAATAGCATATAAACGCTTCAAAATAAAAGAGTTCTAAAAGTATTATTTTTAGAGGGTTTAAGAATAAATTTTTAGCTATTTTTTATATTAAATCAAATTATAATTTGACCTATATCTTACTTTTTCAAAAGACGAAAAAGTATTATACTTTTGCTAAAGCAAAAGCATCTGAGAAACTCTAAGTTGCCTTGCAACTAAGACTTTCTAAGAAAACTCTTTTTACGAGCTTGAAATTTCTTTAAGCATAAAAACTCTAATTCGTTAAGAAAAACTTGCAAACTCACTTCGTTCAAACACGCAAGATTTTTCTAAAACTCATTACAAGTCTTTACTGAGAAATTTCAAAAGCTCTTGAAAAAAATTTGAATGAAGTTTTAGAGAGAATTTTTTTTAAGTTTGAGGCGAAGTCCTAAGAGATAGGGGAAACAGTTGACAGATCGAACGCAGTTTTTAATTAGGAAATACAAAAATAGTTTTTTTAATGCAAGTACTCAGAATTAATTTATAGTTTTACTAAAGCCTAAAATTTTTTTTAGTGTTAGCTAAAATTTAAATTATTTAAAGAAGCTAAGAGAAAATTTATTTTTAAACTTAGCTCTTGAGAAAAATATTTTGTTAAAGTTTTAAGTCAAAATAAATAATAATCTTTCTTGAGCGTAAGTTAAATTTAAAAATTTTATTTTGCTATTAGCTCGACTAAAAAATATAATTTTTTTTCTTTGAGGAAATATAATTTTATTTAAGTGAGCAAAAATTAATTTTTATTTTTAATTTCAAGTAAAAAACTAAAAAAAAAATTGAATTACAGTGATAGATATGATACAATTAATAAATTGTATAGTTTTAGTATATTTTACAGATGAGAGTTTGATAAAATTTTTAGACTAAATATAAGTATAAAAATAAATAAAAAAGTGTTTATAGATTAAGGAAAAAACATTAAATAAGTGGTTACTGTTAAGGAGGAATCATGAATAAGATAAATTTAGAAAAAAGTTTGAAAAGATGGCTTAAAAGAAAAGTTAGTATAACTTTAGCAACAGTTGTTGTTTTTGCAATAACAGGAGGAGTAGCTTTTGCAGGTTCTGTAGCTGTAGGAGGAAATAAAAATGTTGTTGCTGGGGGTGGATCAAATGTTGCCTATAAAGGGACTGCTGAAGCTGAAGGTGGAAATAAAACTTTTGAATCTTTACAGATTGTCGATGATAGATTAGTTGTTGATACAAGTGGGAATGGAATCAAAACAAATAAAACAGAAGAAACTGGTGCAGTTGCAGTTGGAAGTAATGCTAATGCTAAGGGGGCAAACTCTATTTCTATAGGAGAAGGTTCATCAGTTCATAGTAGTGCATCAAGAGGAATAGCTATTGGTAAAGGTGCACACTTAGGAAACTACGGAAATAATTCTACTGTAATTGGAACAAATGCTACTGCTTTTGGGCAATCTGTTTCTCTAGGTGCTGATACGAATGCTCATGATTATGCAGTATCAATTGGTGTGGGAGCTCGTGCAATAGCTGGTGCAAATGGTGCTACTAATGTAGGGTACGCAACATATTCTTATGCAAAAGACACTGTAACTATTGGTAAAAATGCATTAACTGGTTCTCTTGAAATAAAAAATGGTGCTGAGAAAAAAAGGGGATATGGTGCTATTAGTATTGGAGCACATGCCGAAGCATATAAAGATGGTTCTATGGCACTTGGAAAGTCTGCTCGTGCTGGGGATAAAGATGATAATAGCTCTTTGTATGCAATTGCTGTTGGTTACAATGCCAATGCTGCCAAAGGTCAATCTATTGCCATTGGTGGTGGTAAAAAGGATGGACAAGGTGCTGTAGCAACAGGCTCTCAATCTATTGCCATTGGTGGAAATACAATTGCAGAAGGAGATTCAAGTATTGCTATAGGCGGAGATGATACTAATTCAGCAGTTGGAGAAGATATTGATTATACAGTTACTGTTGTTAAAGAAGGGGAAGCAGATAAAACTACTACTAAGCATAAAACAGTAGGTGATATTTATACTGAGTTAACTGGGGATAACTTACAAAAACTAACACACCCTGATGAACACCCTGGAAATGAAACAAATGCTAATAATGAAGTGGTAGGACAATACCGTGGAACAAGAGCAGGTCATGCTGCAGTTGTTATAGGAGATAAGGCCTATGCGGTTGGAGCTTTAGGTGTTGCTTTTGGAACGGGAGCAACAGTAGATGATGTTGCTGTTGCAGGTACAGCCATAGGAGCAGGAGCTCAAGCAACTAAGATTAATGGTATTGCTTTGGGAGCAGGTTCAAGAACAGATGGGAATGCAGAGCTTCATAAAAGTGCTCAAGTACAAGTCCTTGATGTTTATGGGAATGCAATTCCTGGTAAGACTTTTACATTTAATGGCTTTACAGGTGGAGCGGATAATTTGCAATCAGGAGATCAAGTTTCTGTAGGGGCTAAGGGATTTGAAAGACAAATTAAAAATGTTGCAGCTGGTTGGGTAAATCAAAAATCAACAGATGCTATTAATGGTTCACAGTTAGCTTCTGTTGCAGGAACTTTAAAAGGTGAATTAGAAAAAGCTGGTAAAAATACTCCGTTTGAATATGTTGATTCAGATAATAATCCTGTTGATAAATTAGATGATGGAAATTATTATAAAGCTAATTCTGTAGTAATTAATCCTAATGGAAATAAGGCCTATCTAGCAGAGACAGTTTTAGGTGCAGATGGAAAGGGATATAAGCCAAATACTGTACTTTATAATGGAAATCCGTATCCTGCTGGTTCGATTGTTAGTGGTGGTGAAGTGTATCCAGCAGGAACTAAATTTAAAAGTGATGGTACAGCAATTAAATCTGATGGGACTCCTGTTGCTGCAATTACAAATGAGGACTATTCTAGTTTAGAAATAACAGAAGCAGATAGAGAAGCTGCAGTAACACCTTTAAAAAGAAATTCAAGTGAAGTTGTTATTCAGGCAAAAAATGACTCTTCAGAGGCACCGAAAGTCGTTAATAATATAAAAAGTACAATTGGTTTAGATAATAAGGATGATTCAGGAAATCTAATTACTGCTCCAATTACAGCGGAAAAAGCAAAAGAAACTATTGGTGGAACTGATGGTTTACTTAGCAAAACTGAAGGACTAAATACTTCAGCCACAGTTGGAGATATACAAGCAGTTGCACAAGCAGGTTTAGACTTTTCTGGAGATAATGGAAATCAAACAGCAAATATTATACATAAATCATTGAGTGATAAATTAGAAATATTAGGTGGAGCGAACGAAGCTGAGTTAGTGGATAATAACATTGGAGTAAATACTGAAAATGGTAAGTTAGAAGTAAAATTATCTAAAAACTTAAAAAGTATTAAAAAAATAAGTAATAAATCTGATGGTAGTGGTTCCAATATTGTTTTAGGGAATGATGATATAACATTATCTAAAGGAACGGCTCCGATACAAGTAAAAGGTCTTGCAAGTGGATTAGTTGATACAAGTGGTAATGTCGTTCAAAAAGCAGAAGATGCAGTGGCAACAAATGCTGTCAATGCTGGAGACTTAGCGAAAATTGAAGCAAAAATTGGAGCAGGTTCAGAGAAAACATACTTTCATGTGAATGAGGGAACGAGTACACAAGAAACAGGAATAGATACTAATAATTTAGGTGGTATTAGAGATAAAGGATTAGCAACTGGAAATTATTCAATAACTGCTGGTGTAGATGCTCAAGCAATTGAAAAATATGGTATTGCAATAGGAAAAAATGCAGTAATTGATAGAGATGGTACTGTTGGTAATGGTGCTATAGGTAGTATTGCTATGGGCAAAGATGCTCATGTAAAAAGAGATGGCGGTATTGCTATGGGTGCTGAAAGTTTTAGTGATGGTTGGAGTGCTTTTGCATTGGGTTACAGTACGAAAGCAAAAGGTAAAGGTGCTGTCGCTTTTGGACGAGATGCACATGCTATTTCAGAAAATGCAATTGCAGTAGGAAATACATCAAGAGCAAGTAAATTAAAGTCTGTAGCAATAGGAAGTAACTCGACAGCGAGTGGAGAATCTAGCATGGCAATGGGAAGTAGTTCAGCGGCTAGTGGAGAATCTAGCATGGCGATTGGGAACACTGCAATAGCTAGTGGTAACCAAAGTTTTGCGATGGGTAAAACTGCAAAAGCTAATAGTGAAAAGAGTTTTGCAATGGGAAATAGTGCAATAGCCAATGGTGAAGCTAGTTTTGCAATGGGTAACAATGCCAAAACTAGTGGTAATTTAAATGTTGCTATCGGGAATCATGCATTAACAACAGGAACACAAAGTATGGCAATAGGTCAAGGTGCTCAAGCAAAAGTTGAAGAAAGTTTAGCTCTAGGCTCATTTACTCATGCCTTAGGAAAACAATCTGTTGCTATTGGTAATGATGTTTTTGCTAAGGGAGATATGTCAACTGTAATTGGAACACGTTATATTGGGAACCGAACAGTAGCAAATGGTCATCTAGGACATGGAACTTCTACAGCAACAGATGGGAAATTTGCTATAGCAATTGGTAGTGGTATTGGTACTAATGGAAATACCGTGAAGAAAGATCAAGTTGCTGAAAGTGATGCTGATTACGGTATTGCTTTGGGAACAAGTTCTCGAACAGAGTCTGGAGCAAAAGCAAGTATTGCTATTGGTCGTTTATCACAAGCTACTGTTGAAGGTGGTGTAGCTCTGGGTTCAGAGTCAATTGCTAATCGTAAAGGATTTGAAAATCCTGGAGCGGTAACTACAACAGATGGAAAAATAGAAGCGACTTTAGATGCTACAACAGGAATAGAAACAACTGATAAGGTATATGCTCTTGATGTTGCTGAAACTGGAGATAAAACAAAAATCAAAGATACAGTTAAAGGTAGTTTAGGAGCTGTATCTGTTGGTACAGTAACAAGAAAATTTAAAACAAGAAAACCAGGTCATAGATATACAGGAAATAGTGAAGAGGATGGAACAGCGATAGGAAATGATATTCAAGCTGAAGAGTTTGATATTGAAGTTTCAACTCGTCAAATTATAAATGTAGCAGCTGGTTCTGCGGATACAGATGCAGTCAATGTTGCACAATTAAAAGCAGTTGCTAATGTTGCTAAAAAGAAAACAAACTTGACAATCAATGGTGATAATGCAGTAACAGATGCATATAATACAACAGGAAATATCGTAGCAAAGAAAACAACAACGGATGGAAAAGATACTTTTGATATTAAGTTAAATGATAAAATAGAATTAGGAACAGGAGACAATCAAGTAGTTGTAGATGGAACTACAGGTAAAATAAAAGCTGGAAAAGTAACTGTAGATGGAGATGCTGGAACAGTAAGTGGTTTAACAAATACAACATTTGATAAAAACGCTACTTATACGGGTGGAAAAGCAGCGACACAAGAACAATTAAAGTTAGTATTTGATGAAGCAGAAGCTCATACAACAGTAAGTGAAGGAGCAGGAGTTAGTATTGTAAAATCAGGAGCAGATGCAAAAGATTATAAAGTATCAGTAAATATAGATGACACAACAATCACAACAGAGACTTATGATGATAATGGTAAGACAAAAACTAGATTAAAAGTAAAAGATGCAGGTATAACAACAGATAAGTTAGCAGATGATGGTGTAACATTAGCTAAGTTAAATGATGATGTTAAAGGTGTTATTGAAGA
>PDWI01008806.1_pt1 | contig 11777 bp, 3 predicted proteins | sample 1430891 | NCBI WGS metagenome assembly PDWI01 (sample SAMN01162508, study PRJNA174530) | Oral metagenome, whole genome shotgun sequencing project. | biome: Marine environment; feature: Marine mammal; material: Swab sample of the gingival sulcus; isolation source: swab sample of gingival sulcus...
TTTACTTTAACAAATAATCCTACAGAGGAATATGATGCTAAGATTTTTAGCATTGGGGCGTCATTTGAGGATGATAGCAAAACAATTCCGATACATTGTGACGTTACCGATAATAAAAAAGGTCTTTTTGACGGAATGAATGTAACAGCGATTGTGAGTCTGAACGACAAAACAACTCCTGCCGTTCCTGACGAAGCAATCGTAAGTGCCAATGGTAAGGATTATATTTTTATCGTAACCGAAGAAGGGGGAGAAGATGACCATGATCACGAGGGCGAAGAGAATAGCGAAAAAGACGGACATGATCACGATAAGAAAAATACTGCTAAAGAAGAGGAGGAACATGTTCACTTCAAAAAGATACAGGTGCTAAAAGGTGTTTCAAATATGGGCTACACGGAAGTAACTTTTGTACAAGAAGTACCGGAACATATTCACGTCGTTGTGAAAAATGCATTTTTTATCAATGCGAAACTATCGGGTGGAGCCGGTCACGGACATAGCCACTAGTTTTAATTCTTAGTGTTTGTTTTTGAATGGAGTAAAAAGCTCTAAATTATTAAAAAATCCCTCAAAAGTTTTCAAACTTTTGAGGGATTTTTTATCACCCAAATTAGGGGAGTAAGGCTAGTATGATAAGCCTGTATTTTCCAAAACTATGTTTTTACTTTTCCATTATTTTTTGCATCATCTCGGGAGAGAGTGGCATATCGTCTATAACTACAGATTCTTGTTGAATTTTATCTGACAATGATGCCGGCTCAAATTCAACTGTTTCTACCATACGATTATAGGCTTTTGTTGCAGCAGGTGGAACAGGCTTGTATTTTTCGTCACTGGTAATTAAATAAAGTGCTTGTCCTAAGAAAGTATCTTTGGTATCTCCTAATTTAGTCCAATTACTAAGGTGTCCAAAGCCTTCTTTGAGTACATTTTGAGATTCAGGAATTAAGCCGTCAGTTTCCATAAATGTCTCTCCGTTTTTGTCTGTATAAACAGCGACGATAGGCTGCATTGCCCAGTTCTCAAGCACTTTTTTATCTTCAGCAGGAACGTCATTGGCACCATAAACAGGTTGTGCCCGATTGGAAAAACTTTTATAAGGATGTAACGTCCAGGAAGCCGTATATTTCCCGCCTGTTTTATTCCCAATGTGTACTACTTCCATATAAGGCTTTAGACAAAAAGTTGTCAGTTCAGAAGCTGAATAGGAGCCTTTTGTTGCTATGATATATACCCTAGATAAATTTAAGTTTGCATTTAAAGGATTCGAGTAATCTTTGTGGAAAACTCCTAATTTACTGCTTCTTGCCCAACCTTTTTTGTCGAATATTTCGTTAATGTTTTTATTGTAAGACAAGGTTGACAGCACTTCTTTATTTTCTACAGCAGTTCTTGGCGCAATCAAGGAAGCTAGATAAGAGGCTGCCGAGATGGCTCCACCTCTGTTGTAACGCAAATCCAGTACGAGTTCATTGACTCCTGCATTTTTGAATTTGCTAAAACTTTTAAAAAGTTCTTCATTGTAATTGGCAATAAATCCGCTGTAAAAAAGATAGCCTATTTTTTTATCACCAACAGTATAGATGCTGTCTTTTACTACAGGATTGGTATTGATTTCTCGGGGAGTTACCGTAACGTCCTTATCCTTTACAATTGTACCATCTACAATTTTATAGAGGCTAAAGGTTGCTTGGTTATTTCCATAAAGAACATCTATATCTTTTTTTGCAATATTTCCTCCCTCTACACTGATAGGCTGTCCATTAATTTCTCCGATTAAATGCATACGCTCCATACCCGCTTCAGAAGCAGGTGTATTCGGGAAAACAAATTTAATGAATGCATATACTTTGTTAGTTCCCGCGTAAGTGAATAGGAGATTATATCCAAAGCTAAAAGACTCTCCGGAGAATCCTTTTAGTAGCTTTTCTACATCATTTGTAATCCAAGACCAACCATGGTCAATATCCGGCTGGCTACGAAGGCTATAAAAGTATTCCTCAGGGTCGGTAGTTGCAGTTGTAGGTTTCTTTTCAATCATTTGGTCAGCCCATTTGTAATAAGTGGATAGTCCATCATATACAAATTGGGACACCGGATTTATTTTCTTTCCCGGTGTTGGAATTGGTGTTGGAATTGGGTCGTCTTTATCATTACAACTCACAATAGCCAAGGCAAAAACAATTGGCAATGCCAATAATAAGTACTTCTTCATTCTTTTCTTTTTTTATGTTTGTTAAGGGCGATAAAGGTACAAAAAAATAATTAGCAATTAATAATTAGTAATAGGCAATAAGACGAGAAGAAGGAAGGTAAAAGCAGTTTCTGCTCCGAATTTTTGAAAAGTAAGTGCTAATTTTAAGGGGGGGCGTTGAGCCAATAGGAGGCATATTCAAATTCTTTACGAGAGGGCAGGGGAAAGAAGAAGGAAACAAGCAGATGGACGCAGGTGCTGAGAGGCAGCGAACTGCCGAAGCATAAAGGGGGGGGACTAGACAAGGGCTTCGATTAAAGTTTGTCTTGAGCAAAGTTCAAAGGCGTAACTTTTTCTCTTATTGCTAATTAACGTGAGTTCGATATAAGAAAATAGCTACTTCACAAAGTTTATCTTGAGCGAAGTCGAAAGGTTCAGAATGACAACGTTTTTTCTTAGTTATCGCTTTTGTTTATTGTCCTTCTGAGCGATTGCTAAGAATCTCACGCAACTATTTTTATCAAAAAATTAAAACGTTATTACTCTAAGTTGAACGCATGTTAAAAAAATAAATACACCCCATATTGCTACTCTTTCTTTGTAGGCTAACTTTTGAGAGATGGACGTATTCATCTTTTGTGTCAAACTCAGGTGTTTTTAGTTAAATTTTACCAACTTTTTATTCTTCTTAAGAAATTTTATATATAAAATAAGCGTTTTTGTTTAAATTTATTTTGTTTGTAGCTGAAAAAAGTTTAAATTCGCATAAGGCTTTTTCTGTGCTTTCTGATTTTTCTGCTAATCATCTAGTGTTTTATTGGTTGGTATGTGGTTGATTCAGAGTAAGTATAATTTTAACTAGAGAGACTGATTTGAGTGGTTTGTAGTAATAATTCTACGCAAGTTTGCTTTTATGTTAGCCTTTACAGTGATTACTTTGTTGTTTTATTGAAAATTAATTACAAAGTGAGAGCCGGAGAGAAAGAAAGTAAATTGTAACCTTTGATTATAAGGAACAATGAGGATGAAGACTAACTTATGTAAGATAAACAAAAACAGAATAAAAAAATATGAGTTGTTTGAAGAGAACAATTCATTATTTAATACTCATTTATTATGAAAAAAACATTTATAGTATCAATTTTTGTGTGTTTCCTAAGCACTATAGCTTGGGCTGGTGATTTTTATTGGAGACAAGACGCACTGAATGGTGAGTTTAAAAACCCTTCCAACTGGGAAACTGCCCCGGGGAATGGTATTGCTCCTACCAATTATCCTACTTTGGAGGATGATGTTTACTTTCCTTCAAATTCCGCTTTCCAAGTTATTTCTACGGCAACGGGAAGTATGCAAATGCGTAACTTTAATTTGACAGCTCCTTCTGCTTTTACTTTTATGTCCACAATGGAGCTTTCGGGAAGTCTCTCTTCCAATGGAAATATGCATTTTAATAACCGAAGTGTTCATATGATTTTTGTGAATGGTAGTGCTCCTGCTGATGCTACTATTGACTTGGGAGGCGTAACGCGTACTAATTTCAAGATCGGCTATATCTGGAGTAAAAAAGGAGGACAGAAACTTTCTATAGTCAATCACTCTTTGGATTTTCGGGGCACTCTTTGGATAGAGTCAGGAGGATTGACTACTAATAATTATGATATTTCTTGTCTTCGTTTTATGCTTAGGCCTAGTGCAATGCCGGTGCCGACTGTTGATTTAGGAACTTCTACGCTTACAGCTTATCAGGTTTCTAATAGAAACGAGTTTGGGCTTAATGGAAACTGGCAGAGTGAAAATGCAAGTTTGGTGCTGTCCGGATATCTAGCGTTTTATGGCAATACTATACCGTTGAGGAAATTTAAAAGCATAAAATTTCAGGATGCACCCAGAGCATGGATTACTGCCGAAACCGCTGCTCTTACTACTTTGGAAGTGGAAGAACTTATTGTAGATATACCCCAATTGGAAGTTGTGATAGGAAATTACGGCTCTAATCGGCAAGTGGAACATCTGAAAATAGGTCAACTGGTGCTAAATCAACAAGCAGAATTAGATTTTTCTAGAAGAGCGAGATCAAAGCACACTTATAATCAGTATTGTTTTCCTTGGAAAACACTTACTCAACAGCCTACACAGTTTACTTTAAGCATTGGAAGTATTGCCAATAATGTGCCGGTTGGATGCGGAAGTGGTGTATCTAGATTGGTTTCGCATTTATTACCTACAAAAGTGAATGTAACCAACCCTGCCGGTATCGGCGTTGGTGCTAATGTGGCACTACACAATATGAAGTTGGAATCCGGACAGTGGACATTGTCCGGTGCTAACGATATGGGGTTGAACAGCGGTTTTACCATCATAAATCCCGTAACACCTCAAAGTTACTATTGGGTGGGCGGATCTGGTAATTGGAGCGATCCCGCACACTGGGCAACTTCATCGGGAGGAGCACCTGATGCGTGTACACCCGCTGCCAATGACAATGTCTTTTTCGATAATAACAGTTTTTCCGGTCCTACAAATGAGGTTACCTTAGATATAACGGCTGCGGTACACAACGTCAACTGGACTGCAAGTAATAAGGGGATGTTAAAATCGAAAAATAAGGACAGGGTACTAATCTGTGCTTCGAATGTAAATCTTTCGGGTTGTCAGTTACTGGAGCCTGATGTTTATTTTGTAGGAGGGGGAAATGCTACGATGCAATTTAATCCGAATCCGACAAGCATCAGTTCCAACCATCTGGTCTTTAAGCATTCGGGGATGAGGACGCTTACTACCGACCTTTATGCACAAGGAGAATATCGGAATCAGAAGCCTCAACTCTACCATCTTTCCGGTGGGCTTGTGCTTGCCAATAAAGCTGTCCAAGTCGGACAATTCTTTTCAGCCTCCTATCCGGATGCAACAGCAACTAGATCGCTGGACATGGCAAATACCCACCTGACTTCTGCATATAAGCGCAATGGATATGTGCAGGATAAATGGGGTGCTTTTTTCGATAAAACGGGATTGACTACTGTTGATCTCTCGGGGTCAGAAATACATATCAAAGCACAACCGACAATTGGATATGCAAATATGACAGGATTGAGAACACAGGGAGGCAGTTTTGATTTTCATAAGGTAATCCTTTCAGGGGAAAAGGGGTCGGTTCATATCAAGTCAGAGCAGACCTGTACCTATCACACCCTTGATTTTAGAACAGGGTGTATATCTCAGGGTGATAATAGCCCTCTTATCCAAGACGGAGATATTATCGTTCAGAACTTTTTGTTGAGTCCCGGATTTCAATATTTGTTGAGGGCTCACATAACTATTACCATTGGTAATTCATTTGATACGCGTGCGGGTAGTTGTGGTTCTTTAACTATAGGAAGATTCGGTGGGGGGAATACACGTCCTAAGATTCAGAACAATACAGGGGCGCCTATGAGTATAGACGGGGCGACTATGCATAACATGGAGTTTATAAAGGGGACTGACAATACCAACCTTACGGTAAATAATGGTATCGACGAGGGCGATAATATACATATTGATTTCGTGGCTCCTGTTTCTCAAAATTTTTATTGGGTAGGCGGTACCGGAGCTTGGAGTGACCCCGCTCACTGGAGTATCGGTACATCGGGAGGAAATCCTACGGTTACCAATCCTCAAGGATGTATCCCAAGGAGCTTGGATAACGTGTATTTTGACAGCAATTCTTTTTCTGCTTCCGATCAAGAGGTACTTGTTGACCTGCAAGCTGTTGAAATGAATAATATGGTTTGGACATCGGGCGTTAATTCATATACTCCCAAATTTATTAATGATCCTTCCTTAGGGAGCAGTTTTCAGCCCAAAATAAATGTCTGGGGAAGTGTAACTTGGGCTTCAGAAATGGTGCTAGGCATTTACGGAGAGCTTTTTTTTCTCGGAAATAGCACTGCAGTAGATGCACAGGCTTATATTACCAATGGAGTAGTTCCTATTAGGAACTTGCATACAAAATACAAAGGAGAAGGGCGTTTTGACTTACGCGGAAATGTCTCTGTGGGAGCTTGGGGACGGTTTTCTTCTCATAGAGGGTCGCTCTACACCCACGGACACAGTATAGACGGAAATCAGATATACATCGCTCAAACAGGAACGCATACCGTAGATATTTCAAACTCTCTTATAGCCTATAAGAATAGTGCGATAATAGGGGCAGCTGACTGTGATTATTTTCTGTCTGCGAATACGCGTACTACGGGAGCATACTTTGCCAACAGCTACCTTAGACTTAATATCCCTTGTCCGATTGATTTTCAGTCGATTACTCTTCAAGGAAGACTTTATAACACGAAAAATACTCCTATCAAAGTAGATACTTTGTCCTGTGTTCAGAACGTAGAGTTATACACTAGTGCAGGTATCGAAACGGATGTTTTTAAAGTAAGCAGGAAGAATGCATATGACTTTTCTGTAAAGATAAAAGAAGGAAATGTGTTGACTATCAATGATAAGGTTATTTCTTCGAGTACCCCTTGTGATTATGTAAGCATAGGAACTCTTCCTAACAATACCGGACAGACTACAATTAAGAGTGGAAATTGCGGTAATGTATTGAATTTTCCTTATGCAGAATTTGAAAATGTCAGAGGAGATTCTTCTTGTCCTGCCGGAACCTATAGAATTATTGGAAATGATGATGGTGGTAATACCAATCTGACTTTCTTTCCCGCAGATGAAGTACACGAAGACTTGGGAGTACAGACGGTGTATGCTGACGAGTTCCCGCTTGACTTTACACCACCTCTTCCTGCAGGTGTTCAGGTAGATAGTTACGAGTGGTTCAGAAATGGAGTGAGTCTGGGGGTTACAACTCAGAATCTAAGTATTACGCAACCGGGCGAGTATAAGGTAAAAGTTACCTTTGCCGGACAGGCTTGTATCTCGGAATTTACCAAGAATATAATTGAAGTACAGGGCGAAGATATTGATAATGACGGTGTGAATGATTTTACCGACCGTGATGATGATAATGATGGTATCTTAGACCAAAACGAATGTGGTTTTGATTTTCCTCCGAGAGTTCCTCCTCACCCTTCGGCACTCTCATGGCATGAGAATGGTTTGATTATCAGTATTAGTGACAAAAACGTTGATGGGCTTGGCTACCAAAAATCTGGCTTTGAATCAGCTCTTATCGCCAATGGAATCCCTTATTTTCATTCTGCGACTAACTTTACTAATGTTTCCGGAGGACTGGTAGGTTTTTCCGGAGGAAACGTAAATGTATTGCCTCCCCTTGCCGGTAATTCTTCGGAAATAAGTGTAATTACTTCCGCCACGCCTGCTAACAATGACTATTTGTCAGGAGGACAGACAGAGGGCTTGAAAATTGAGCCGGAGGTTGATCCGAGTGTAAATCCTACATCTGTAACCTATGGTGTTCTCGTATCGCTGAATACGCCGGCAAATGCTTTCGGCTTTGATTTGGTGGATTTGTTTGATAATGGTGAATATGCTTCCGGAGTGAATGCTTTGAGTTCTCTCCAAGTTAATATTTATGTGGAAGGTGCCTTGAAGATATATCTGAGGAGGAAAAACCAAACTCCGACAAATATTACCTATTGTGATGTGTACAGAGCAGATGGTACGCGAATCGGAATCGCTAAAACGACCAATAATCGTGAAACTTTTATCGGATTCTCATCGGCAACTACTTTCAGTAATGTAGGAATAGAAATTGTGGCGAATGGAGGCACCTTGCAGAATTTTACGCAGGATGCTGTGGGATTGAATAATTTTGTAATTGGTAGAGCTTGTGATATAGACGGTGACGGTTTGCCTAACAGTATCGACCTTGATAGTGATAATGACGGTTGTTTAGATGCATTGGAGGCAGGCACTAATGATGATAACGATCCGATTACAACGGACAATTTGACTACCGCATCCGGTGTTACCGTAGGAAACGGTTCTCCTGCTGATAACTTAAACCTTTGTGGCTCTAATCTTTGCGTAGATGCAGAAGGAATTCCTATCTTGTCGGGAGCTACTTATACTCAGACGGTAGGAGGCTCTCACAGTAGCGTTAACATTGATGTTACTCAGAATCCTCAGGATTACCATGGCTGTGTAGGAGCTTCTGCTTCTTTCATTGCAGCTGCGGAGGGAACTTCAATTAATAACACCGGTTTTATTCCGTTGAATTACGAGTGGCAGTACAGTAGCGATAACGGAGTTACTTGGGCTTCTATGGAAACTCTTTCCGGAGCTACCCTTTCGGGGACGGTAACAGGAACAACGGTGCAGGGACAAACGGATCATATAGGTCTTGATAATATACAAACGAGTTTGAATAATCTACATATCAGATGTTTTTATTCTGAGCCGGGGAACACCTGTGGACAATACACAGTGCCTGATGCTTTGGTGCAGGTCGACGCCCTTACAGCTACAGTTTCGCCTACTTCCGGCGGATGTGCAGGAGAGCTTATTGAGTTTACTGCAACAGGAGCTCCGGGAGCAGAAATATCTTATTCTGTAGAGTTGGGAGGTAGCACTACTTCTGGTACCACTACATTGAATGCTTCGGGAGAGGGTACTGTACTTGTAGAAACGGCAGGAAGCACGCCGGGAACTACAGTGGAAGTAACTTTGACACATATTAAGAATCCTTCAGCAGGCTGCGAACAAGATGTGAATATACCGGCTACTTATGTGCTTAAAGATACGCCGACACAGATTAGTTATACTACCACTCCCCAAAATAGTTGTGGAACTCTGGGAAGTATTACGATAACGCCTCAGGTAGGCTGTCAGTATAGTATTGATGGTACCAACTATGTTAGTAATAATGTCTTTACAGGTTTGGATGCAGGGTCTTATACCTTGTCTGTAAGGAATGCTAATGATTGTGAGGTAAGAGCCCTAGCTGTAGTCCAATTGGATAGCGATTGTGATGGAGCAGGAAATGCTGATGACCTCGATGATGATAACGATGGTATACAGGACTTTGACGAAGAGTGTTTGGGATACATTGCACAAAATACTACGGGTGCATGGAAAGGTAATACAACAGCAAATGCTACGATTACCTGGACGCCGGCAGAAATTCTAGTTCCGGGAGGCTTTGGGTTTAATACAGCACAAAATAGATTCCATAATGATGATGGTGTTGGAGGGGCAGAACAGTGGGTAAGATATCAGGCGGAAGATTGCTCTGTTACAGTGAATTTTGATACTCCGGTGCCGGCATCAGAGATAGGGTTTACTATTTTTGATATAGATAGGCAAACTTCAGGTACTAATCCCACTTGGATTATTTCTGTGAATGGATCGCAAGATACGAATGGTATTTTTAGAAAAGAAAAAATTACTCCGCCTTATCCACCTTATGTAATAAATGATGATGATATGGTTGTCGCTAATGGAGTAATATCTGCCCCTGTTAATATTAATGATCAATGGGTAACAATAGTGGGTAGAGGCTCAACAATGGTAACTTCTATAACAATAACATCTAGCGGTATCGGTGGAGGAGACTATATTGGTTATTCTTTTTATGCCTACAAATCATGTGATAGCGATGGTGATGGCATACCCAATCGTTTAGATTTGGATAGCGACAATGACGGCTGTCCTGACGCAGAGGAGGGTAGTTTAGATTTGGATGCTACTAATGATGCATCGGGAACAGGACTAAGTGACGGTAATGGCAATCAAGTTACAACGAACTTGCCACTTCCCGTAGGAACTGGTGTTTCTAACAATGGTATTCCTACCGTAGCAGGTACGGGACAAGGCGTAGGCGGTTCACAAAGTGCCACTATTTTTACGGTAACAGAATCACCACAAGATCAGCAGGTTTGTTCGGGCAGTACAGTTGTTTTCACTTCAGCAGCTACGATGACCTCTTTAGGTACAGCTACTTACGAGTGGCAATATAGTTCCGATAACGGAGTTAGTTGGAATACAGTAACCAACTCGCTAGTAGGGGTGACGGTTTCGGGAGTATTTTCAGGAACAGTATCCAGTGGCAGTCAAGTCACTTTGACACTTACGGATGTCCAGCCGGCAGCAGATAATCTACAATTCAGAGTCTTTTACAATACAGAATCGAATGTTTGTGGAGAGGAGACAGCTGTTGGAACACTGGGGGTAAATGCACTTCCCGCTGCAATAGCATATACGAGCACTCCTCAAAACAGTTGTGGAAGTCTGGGAAGTATTACGATAACGCCTCAGGCCGGTAGTCAATACAGTATTGATGGTACTACCTATGTAAGTAATAATGTATTTACAGGCTTGGATGCAGGTTCTTATACCCTGTATGTAAGTAATGGAAGTGGTTGTCAGGCAAGTACTGTTGCAGTAGTTCAGTTGGATAGTGATTGCGACGGAGTAGGGAATGCTGATGACCTTGATGATGATAATGATGGTATCCTAGATACAGATGAAGATACCTGTGTGGATAATTTAGTCCAGAATCCATCTTTTGAAGCTCAAAACTTTACCGACGGTAGTGTAGGCACACCGGTAGGTAACAGAGGTTCTTATTTTGGACAGAATTTGAATACGGATCAGATTACGGGCTGGAATTACACAACGAACTGTGATGGTTGGTCAAGTGTAGCCCCTACCATGGCAGATGCGGTAGATGGAATAAACTATATTGACATCATCGGCTGCGATGCGAACTCGATTCCTCCGGGGACAACGAACGTTTTTTCTCAAGTTATTCCAACAGCAGCCGGAAAAACTTATACATTCTCTTTCTACTGGGGAGAGGATTGGGGACATATGCCGGGAGAAATGGTTAATATTACGGCAAAGTTGGTTGATGTACCTTCCAATAATATCATAAAATCAGAAGATTTACAAAAAGTAGTAGATGGAGCAATAGGGGGAGTAGAAGGTCCTAATAATTGGCGATTCTATTCTACTACATTTGTGGCAACTTCCTCACAGACGAGAATAGAATTTTCTGCGATATCAACCCCCAATAGACCTTGTGCAGGCGGTAATATTGATATGGTTACCGTAAAAGAAATTTGTGATACAGACAACGATGGTATTCCTAACCATTTAGATTTGGATAGTGATAATGACGGTTGTCCTGACGCAGAGGAAGGTAGTTTAGATTTGGATGCTACTAATGACGCATCGGGAACAGGATTAAGTGACGGTAATGGCAATCAAGTTACAACGAACTTACCACTTCCTGTCGGCACGGGCGTTTCAGACAATGGAGTTCCTACGGTAGCAGGTACGGGACAAGGCGTAGGCGGTTCCCAAAGTGCCACTATTTTTACGGTAACAGAATCACCACAAGATCAGGAGATGTGTTCGGGCGGTACAGTTGTTTTCACTTCAGCAGCTACGATGACCTCTTTAGGCACAGCTACTTACGAGTGGCAATATAGTTCCGATAACGGAGTTAGTTGGAATACAGTTACCAATTCTCTAGTAGGAGTAACGGTTTCTGGAGCCTCTTCGGGTACAGTAGCCAGTGGCAATCAAGTCACATTGACCCTTACGAATGTCCAGCCGGCAGCCGACAATCTACAATTCAGAGTTTTTTACAACTCCGCATCAAATACTTGTG
>PDWI01008807.1_pt1 | contig 11776 bp, 8 predicted proteins | sample 1430891 | NCBI WGS metagenome assembly PDWI01 (sample SAMN01162508, study PRJNA174530) | Oral metagenome, whole genome shotgun sequencing project. | biome: Marine environment; feature: Marine mammal; material: Swab sample of the gingival sulcus; isolation source: swab sample of gingival sulcus...
ATAGCATTTTTTGACATGGACGATACAAGATTGAACAATTATATTCATAAGGATAATATAATTTATTATTCGTTGGAAAACGAAGAATCTGATTACTTTGCTAAAAATATTGAAATGATAGATAATTATACTACATTTTGTATATGTAGTAAAAATAACAAGAATGAGATAGAAGCTAAAATAAATATTTTAGGAGAACATAATGTAAAAAATGCAATTGTGAGTTATGCTATAGCAAAAAAAATGGGTCTTTCTGATGATGTTATAGTTAAAGGATTGTTAAAATATAAAACTGATGGAATTAGACAAAATATAGTTAACATTGGAGGCTATAATATATTTTTAGATTGCTTCAATTCAACTAAGGATTCTTTTTTAGGTTCTTTAAAAGTATTAGAAAAATTAAAATTTAACGGAAATGGTAAAAAAATAGTTGTTATGGGAGCTATAGGAGCTTTAGGAGACAAATCCATAGAGATTCACAAGGAAATTGGAAAAGAGTTGGTCAATTATAATTTTGATTATATGTATATGATAGGTGAGCCCGCTAAAGAAACTTATAATGCTGCTAAATTTTTAGGAATAAATAACATTGAATTCGTAGAAAAAGAAGAAGACTTAGAAAGAATTATAAAAAATAATTTTACTAAAGAAGATATAGTTTTATATAAATCAGGTCAAGGTATAGTAAAAATGCCACATATAATAGATAATGTATATGGAACAAAGTATTCTTATGAATTAGAAGGATATTTTGTAAAATATAAAGAACATACAGACTTTACTTATAGATATGTTGGTCCAAACATAGAGACGTGGAGATATAATGGTAAATCAGAAGATGTAATTGTTTCGCCGGTTTTAAATAAAGAAAATTTAAGAAATATAGGAAGATATACTTTTAGTGAATGTTCAAAGATAAAAAATGTTATTATTTCAAATGGTTTTATAAATATTGCAATGGCTGCTTTTTATATTTGTAAAAATTTAGAAAATATAATTTTACCAAAAAGTCTTAAAATAATTGAAAGGTCTGCATTTAATTATTGTATTTCTTTAGAAGAGGTAGTGATACCTTATGGAACTATTCATTTAGGGTACAGAGCTTTTTATGAATGTAAAAAATTAAAAAGAATAAATATTCCAGAAACTGTTGGATATATTGGAAAAGAAGCCTTTGCTAAGTGTCCATTGCTTACGGTATATGGTAAAGAAGACTCTTATGCACATAAGTATTGTTTGAAAAATAATATTAAATTTATTGCTTTAGAAAAAGATAATAATTAAGACAAATAAGGATTTGAGGATATAAATGAATAAAAATAAGATTAAATTATTACTATTGTTTGGTGGAAATTCAAATGAACACGAGGTCTCTCTTATGAGTGTTTCGAATATAATTCAAAATGTAAATAAGGATAAATATGAATTAATAAAAGTAGGTATTACTCGTGATGGAGAATGGTTTTTAACAGATTCTAATTTAGAAAGTATTGAAAATGAATCTTGGATTAAAAACAATTTGAATAAAAATGTTACGTTTAATTTATCAAAAGAGTATAGAGGATTATTGACAACTGATGGAATTGAGAAAATAGAAGTTGATTGTGCATTTATAGCTATGCATGGTAGATATGCTGAAGATGGAGCAATTCAAGGTATTTTAGAGATAGCTGATATTCCTTATATTGGTTGTAATGTATTGTCTTCTGCTATTTGTATGGATAAATATTTTACTAAATTAGTTGTTCAAAATTTAGGAATTATGCAAGCTGATTATGTTTGTATAAGAGAATTTGATTTTATTAAAGATATGGATGCTCAAATTAATAATATTAAAAATCATTTTAATAACAGATATCCTTTATTTGTTAAGCCTACTAATAGTGGCTCATCTATAGGTGTGAGTAAAGTTAAAAAAGAAGATGAATTGATTATTGCATTAAAAAATGCGTTTAATGTAGATAATAAGGTTTTAGTTGAAGAAGAAATTAAAGGAGAAGAAATAGAGCTTTCTATTTTAGGAGATGGTAGTCCTATTTGTTCAAAAGTTGGTAAAGCTATATCTTCAAATAAAGAATTTTACGATTATAAGTCAAAATATTTAGAAACGACAGATAACTATAAAATATTAGATAGTTTAGATGATTGTGAGGAGAAAGAAATACAGAAAAAGGCATTATCTATTTATAAAGCATTGGATTGTAGTGGTTTATCAAGGGTAGATTTTTTTAGAACCAATAAAGGAGAGGTAATTTTTAATGAAATAAACACATTACCTTCATTTGCTAAAAGAAGTTTGTATTTTAAAATGTTAAAAGATTCTAATTTAGAAGTTACTGATGTAATAGATGATTTAATTAATTCAGCTATTGATAATCATAATAGGAAAAAAGGATTGTGTGTTGTTGATATGTAGATATATTGAAATTGCTGTTTGTAAATGTATAATTTAGGTATGCGAGGAATAGGATGAATATAAAAAAGAGAATTGATAAAGAAAAAAAATTAAAAGAACAAATAAAAAAAGGATACACTAGGACTGTAGCTACAAAATGGAATTTTCGTAACAATAAAAGAAAAAATGAGTTTAAGGGGAAATATGATGATGAGCATATTAAAAAGTCTTATGATAGTGGATACTATCCTGATTTTATAGATAGATATGAATGTAATAGTTTAGATGAAATTGACTATATCAAAGATATTGATTATATAAGTATTTCATACATAAATAATACCTTTAAAAAATGGATTTCTAATTGGATGTATGTTAATAATATTTTTTATTCTTTTGAAGATTTTATGCCTAAAATTCATGCTAGTATAGTTAAGTACCATTCCGAAGCAATTGTATATGAAGCAATTTCAAAGGAAATTATGAGTAAAGAAGATTTAATACAGTTAGTAAAAAAAGAAGGAACACTTATTCTTCAACCTTCATTTTTTAATTCATCTTCTCGTTCTTATTTGATATATTATGATAATTTTGATGAAGAAAATATAGTATTAAAAAGTGGTAATCAGTATATTACTTGGGAAAGATTTTGTAGAATTTTTAGTACAAATTATATTTTAAAATCTAATAAAATAGAAAGACAATATGGAAAGAGATTGACAAACACTAAAGTAGAAGTATTTATTGGAAATGAAGAAAATACCACAGATAATATATTACAAATGGTGATTAGACAGTGGGATGAAGAAAACAAAAAATATACTTTTTCAAATTTGAATAGTAATAATTATTATGAATATGGATTGACAAAGGAATTGATGGAAAAGATTGAAAATTCTTCTAATATTATAGCAAGTAGGTTAAGAACGTTATCTTATTTTTCTGTAGTATTTTTTGTATATGATAATGATATAGAAATAGAAAGGTTTAATAGTTTTCCAGAATTACCAAACTTTAAATTTTCATCTAAATTGAATGACTTTTTAAAGGAAAAAGTAAAATTAATAAATTCTTTTTATGTAGAAAATAATGTTAATAGAAATAATTATTATGGAATTATTCAAAATAAAATAAAAAATAAGGTAGTTAAAAAAACAGGTAAAAAAGGTATACGTCAATATATGCAATTATTGTGGTTAAATGCAGTAATGGATGATTTAAAAAACACAAAGAATATTTCTTTAAAAACAAAAATTTGGGCATGGAAAAGAGGATTTTTATCTTTTAGAGTTCATCAATATGGTTTGACTGAAGAAAATTATAAAAATTATTTATCTGATTATGATTATCATTGGTTAAATAGAATAAATGGTGTATATACAAGTTTTATAAATGACAAAACCAGTTTTAGATATTCTTTAAGACAATTTAAAGACCATTTACCAGAGTATTATTTCTTAATTTTTAAGGAATATGGAAAAACAAAAATACTTAGTTTACTTGATTATGAAAAGCAAGATCATCAATATTTAGGTAATGAGAGTATAATAGAACTATTAAAAGAGAAAAAGGAACTTGCTTTTAAGCCGTCTGCTGGACTTCATGGAGATGGATTTTATAAATTAGAATTTAATAATGATGAATTTTTTATAAATGGTAAAAAAGTTACAGAGGATGAACTTATTACGCATATACATTCTCAGAATTCGTTTTATATTATAACAGACTATTTACACATGCACCCTGAATTAGCAAAAATATACCCTAATTCTGTAAATACATTAAGGCTTATGGTTTTAAATAATTCTTTAAATGAACCGATTATTGCACAATCTTATATGAGAATAGGATCATCAAAAACTAATTTTACTGATAATGTTGCATTTGGTGGTATTGTTGCAAAAGTTGATTTGTTAGATGGTAAGTATTATGGCGCTGAAAGATTACTAGATCATTTTTATGAGCCGTGCAAAGTGCATCCAGATACTGGAGTTGAAATTGAAGGATATATTCCTGAATGGGGTAAGATTAATGAAGTTGTATTAAATATTGCTAAAAGTATTCCTGAGCTTGATTATTTAGGTTTTGATGTAGTAGTATCAGATAAAGGTATTAAAATACTTGAAATTAACATACATCAAGATTTGCATAAAGTAGCCGAATATACTGATGTTATAAATGAATTTTTTAATGAAAAGAAAAAAAGAAAAAAAGCTATGTATTCTATAAAATAAAGGAGTTGAATAATGAAAGTTGCAATATTAGGAGCGGGTAATGGAGGATGTGCGGTTGCGGGCGATCTTTCTTTAAAAGGTTTTGATGTTACTTTAATTAAAACATCTAATGGTATGCATAACAAAAACTTTGAGTATCTGTTATCATCTAATGGTAAAATTAGATTAAAAGAAAATGATAGTATAAGAGAAACACATATAAATAAGGTTACTCGTGATATTAGTGAGTTAAGTAATGCAGACGTTGTTATGATATATATTCAAACTGGATACCATGAACAGCTTATAAAAAGAGCAAGTGAATATATAAGGGATGGACAAATAGTTGTAATTAATCCAGGTTATTTATCAACGGCTTATGTTTTGAAGTATTGTTCTGATAAAGATATTTCTGTAGTTGAAGTAACAAGTTCATTTATTGATTGCAGAATTGATGAAGAGAATGAAGATTATGGACTTATAAAGGTTGGTTTTAGAAATGTTAGAAATCTAGTTAGTGTATATCCTAAGTCAAAAACAGATGAAATAAGAGAAAAATTAGAAAAATTTGACTATAATTTACATTATATGTCAACAGTAGAAGTAGCTTTACATAATCCAAATTTGATAGTACACACAGTAGGTGCGATTATGAGTATACCTCGTATTGAAAAAACAAATGGTGATTATTGTATGTATCATGAAGTTTGGACGCCTAGTGTATGGAGAATTTTAGAAAAATTAGATTCTGAAAAAATGGATGTTTTAGAACATTTAGGATTTAATCGTTTAGCTTATGTGGATGCTTGTAAAATGAGAAATACATTAGATGATGAAAGAGATGCAAAAGAAATATTTTTCTGGTATGCTAATATGCCTACAAGAGCTAAAGGCCCAGTTGTAGTTGATTCTAGATATATTTCAGAAGATGTACCAGAGGGACTTGTAATGTTAGAGGCTTTAGGAAAGTATCTAAATATTAATACGCCTATATGTACTTCTTTAATTGAAATGGCAACAGCGGCTTTAGGTAGAAATTTAAGATCTCAAGGTAGAACCTTAGATAGATTAGGTATAGAAAATATCAAGAAAATAATTTCTGATATAAAATTATAATAGGAGTTTAATATGGTTTTTTGTAACAATATTTTAAAGAAAATTAAGCTAGTTCTTATGTATTTTAAATATATTGTTTTTACAAAAAACCATTTTTGTATTTCTTTTAGTGATAAAATTTATGCAAATATTAAAGGATATTTAGCTGATCAATATGTACTATATGATTTTAAAAATAATGATTATAATGAATATTTATCAGAAATGGATTGGCACAGATCAAAATTTATAAATGGAAAAAATTCAAAGTTATTAAATAACAAATATGTTTGTTCTAATATGTTGTCAAAATACATAAAAACACCTAAAGTTTATTATGTTAAGAAAAAAAATAATATTAAAGATTATAATTATTTATTTGATATTCTAAAAAATAATAAAAGTATATTTTTTAAGCCAATTTCTGGAGGAAAAGGTATTGGTGTGCATCTTTTAGAATATATAAATAATAAAATATATATTGATAAAAAGTTAGAAAACGAAGAAAAAATAAAAAAACTCTTTTCTAAAAAAGAATATATATTATGTGAAGTAATAGAACAACACGATTATATTTCAAATATATATAATAAAACATTTAATACAATTAGGATTTTGACTATTAGGGATATAAAAACAAATAAAATGGAAATAAATTTTGCTGTACAAAGAATAGGAATTAATGAGTCTATACCTGTAGATAATGGTAGTAGAGGTGGACTGGTATCTAAAATAGATTTAGAAACTGGGATACTAACTTCAGCAAAGTCGCTTCATACATTAGATAAATATATATACCATCCAAATTCAAAAAAAATTATAGAAGGAATAAAAGTACCAAATTGGGAAAAAATAAAAAAAGATATTGTAAATTTATCTAATAAATTTGATTGTTTTGATATAATTGCATGGGATATTTTATTGATGAGTGATGGTAATGTTTGTGTTATAGAAGCAAATAATACTTCAGGGGTGAATATTTTACAATTATGGGGTGGCTTAAAAAAAGAAAAGTTTGGTATTTTTTTAGATTATCATAGAAATAGTAGGAAAAAAAATGAAAACAGATAGCGTAATAGAAAGTGGTAAACAGTATGATAAAATATTTTATGATAAATTATCATTATATTATGTATTAAATAAATATAGAGAATATTTACCAAAATATTATGGGATTATAGTTTTAAGAGATGGCAAAAGAAAATATATACAGTTACCAAGTTCAGAAAATATTTCATTAAAAGAATTACTAAATAAAAAAGAACAATTACTTACTATAAATAGTAAAACAAACAAAATAGATAAGTTAGAGTTAAATAAATCAAGATATTATTTTAATGAAAAAGAAGTTTTATTTGAAAACATTATTGATTGTTTAGAAATAGATAGTATTATTTCAGAGGACTTTATTTTAAATAAAAAAATTATAAATTTATGTACTATTAAAGATGATGCTTTAATTTCTAAATTTATAAAATATTATGATGTAAATGAAAAAATAAAGAATAAAATATTAGAAATAGCTAATGATTTTCCAGAAGTTAAGTATATGAATTTCTATATTGTCGCAAATGAGAACTCATTTTATATTTATCAAATTAATACCATTAAAGAGTTAATAGGATTAGAAAATATAGATGAAAATTTAAAAGAATTTATAGAAAACAAATTTAGTGGTAAAAAAAACAAATCTATAAAAGACAATATAAAGGATATAATGGACAGAGTTTTAGTAAAAAGAGGTTGGCAAGGTTATATGTATAGAAATTATTTACATGGACTTGTAGATGATTTTAAACATAAAAAAGTGTCTATATTAAAAAAAGTCTGGGCAAATTATAATGGTTTTTTTTCTTACAGAATAGAACAATATGGTTTAACAAAGACAAACTATAAAAATTTCTTGTCAGATAAAGATTATAAATGGCTTAGAAATATAAATAATTATTATAGGAAATGGTTTAGAGATAAAATACAATTTTATTATGTTTTAAAAGAACATGATAGATATTTGCCTACCTATTATTTTCATATTATTAATAAAAATTGCAAGTTAGAGATAATTAGTTATTGTGATACTAAAAAAACAAAAAATATAAATGATATTATTTTAAAATTAAAAGAAGTTGGTATATTTGCCATGAAACCTGCTGTTTCATCTCATGGAAAAGGTTTTTATAAATTAGAATATAAAGATAATAAATTTTATATAAACAATGTCTTAAATGATGAAAATAAATTGTATAGTTTTTTTCAAGAATTAAAAGGAGACTATTTAATTAGTGAATATGTTATACCGCACGAACAGATAAAGAAAATTTATGATAAATCTGTTTCTACTATTAGAATGATGGTTATTAATACAAATGGAGATAATCCAGCTATTATGTCTGCTTATATGCGAATAGGAAACGATTCTAGTGGAGAGGTTGATAACATTGCAAATGGAGGTTTTTCCGTTATGTTAGACTATAAAACGGGTAAAATAATAAAGGCAGAAAAGATTATAGACCATGTATATTATCCAATAGATAATCATCCAGATACTAAAGAAGAAATAAAAGGATTTATACCTTATTGGGATACTATATGTAATAGCATTAAAGATATTTGTAGATATATTTCTGTAATAGAATATATGGGTTTTGATATAGTTGTTACACAGGATAGTTTTAAAATATTGGAGATTAATATGCATCAGGAACTACATAAATATCCAGAATATAGTGATGATGTTAAAAAATATTTGAATGATAAGTTAAAATTAAAAAAATATGGAACTAGGTTGTGTTGATATTATATGAGAATAAATAATTTTAAATCCCCATAATACATTTTGTATTTTGGGGATTTTAATTTACTTTATCTTTGAATCCTTTTGTATTTTCTTTAATAAATAATACTTTAAATGTTAAAAATAGTAACTTAATATCTAGAAGTATAGAATACTTTTGAATATATATTAAATCAAGTTTTATTTTTTCATAAGGAGTTGAGCTATATTTACCATATATTTGTGCATATCCAGTAAGACCTGCTTTTACATTTAACCTTAAATTAAATTCTGGAACTTCTTTTATATATCTATGATGATTTTCAATTCTTTCTGGTCTTGGACCTACAAGGCTCATATCTCCTTTTAAAATATTTACTAATTGTGGCAGCTCATCAAAACGAATTCTTCTAATAAATTTGCCTACTTTTGTTATTCTTGCATCGTTATCAGTTGTAACAAGTGATTCTGATTTAGAATTAGTTTGTGTCATACTTGTAAATTTATACATATTAAATATTGTATTATTAATAGTGTATCTTTTTTGTATGAATAAAATATCGTTTTTATCGTAAAATTTAATTAGTAATGCTATTATTAACATTATAGGAGATAGTGTTATAAGTAATATACTAGATATTATTATATCCATTGACCTTTTAATAATTCTATTTATTTGAGAAATATAGCCACTTTTAATTTTTATTACTGGAGAATTATTCATATTGATATTTTCTGAATTTGAAATTAAAATATCAGATATTTTTTCTGTAATTATTGTGGGTATATTATTTTGATAACAATATTTTATTAAAGGATTTCTTTTTATTGATTTTAAATCAAATAATACAACTAAATTGAAGTTGTTAATTGAATTTAGTTTGAGATTGTCAATGTTTATAAGACTAATCTTATTATAATGTTTTTCTGTTTTGAAGTGTTCAATAATACCATCCATATCAGCATTTTTCTTTCTATGTATTATTAATACATCTTCTTTAGGTTTAACTATTAAATAAACTTTTAGTGTAATAAACGATATTATATAAATTATAGAAAATTCTAAAATTGTCATTATTGAAAATGTAGTTAAATTAAAAAAACGTGCATTATATAGCGATATTTGTAAATAAGTAAAGATGTTTGTAAAAACTATTGCAATCATTCTTGAAACAATTATATAATTTAGCTTGCTATATAAAAACTTTTCATTTGCAAATATAGAGTAGAAAAGCATAAAATGAATTAAATATATAAATATAATAAGAATTGAACCTTTTATTCTAAAAAAAAGTTTTAGATTATATCTATAAAATTCAAGCCAAAAAAAAGCAAATATTATTGTTATTAAGGCAAATAATAATATATTAAATAAGGTTATTACTTTATTGTGTTGTTCTTTATTTATATTCATAAAAAGTCTCCATATTAATAATTAAATTATAACAAAAAAAAGAATAATGTTAAAGAACTATTTTGTTTGTTTTTACACACTAATGTATTTTTGATATACTTATTATAGATTTTAATTAAGGTGAGTGATATGATAAATTTATTATATATTTTATTTAAGTTTGTTTTAAAAGAAAAAAATGATATAACTTTTTTGAGCAGACAGTCAAATGAAATAAGTGAAGATTTTTTAAGTTTAAAAAATGAATTGTTTGATTATAATATAAACACTATATGTATAAGAGATGATGGAAATATATTATCTAAAATAAAGTTGGTATATTTTACATTTATAAGTGTATTTTATTTAGCTAAAAGCAAGGTTTGTGTTCTTGATTCATATTGGCCTGCAATTTCTTTTATAAAAGATGATGATTTAAAAGTAATTCAGATGTGGCATTCTATTGGTAAAATTAAAAAATCGGGATATCAAACAATAGGAAATGTTTCTGGTAGAGGTGCAATAGTTTCTAAAATATTTAAGATGCATAGCAATTATGATATTGTTATTGCAGGGGCGGAAGCATTTAATGATGCTTATATTAAATCTTTTAATATAAAACCTAATGTTATAAGAAACTTTGGATTACCAAGAATAGATAGATTAATAGAAAATAATATAAAATATAAAGAAGATTTTTTAACGAAATATCCGAATATGTCTAATAAACCTATAATACTTTATGCCCCGACTTTTAGAAGAGGTTATGAGTTTGATTTTAATAGTTTATTATTTAAAATTGATACTAGTAAGTTTAATGTTATATTTAGGCCTCATCCAAATTCAAAGGTTGAAGCACCAAATAATATAAAAAGTTACAATGAGTTTAGCACAGAAATTGTTTTATCAGTTTGTGATTATTTAATAACAGATTATTCTGCAATAGCATTAGAGGGAGCGATCTTAAATAAAAAAACCTTTTATTATATTAATGATTATGATGAATATATGAAAAATAATGGATTTAACTTAGATATTGCAGCTGAGTGTCCTAAATTATGCTATAAAAATGCTGAATGTTTAATTAAGGATATAGAAAATGGTAATTATGCTATGGATGAATTTATTAATTATAAAAATAAGTTTTTGCCTTCAGATTTGGGTGAGTCAACAAATAAGATTGTTAGCTTAGTTTGTAAATTTATGGAGAATTGAGGAGTATTAAAATATATGAAATATATAATAATGGCTGATGGTAAAGGTCTTAGATGGAATGACCCAAATACAGGTTTGCCAAAGCATTTAGTAAAAGTAAATGGAGAAAGAGTTATTGATAGAACAGTAAGATTAATTAAAAAATATGACTTTAAAGCGGATATTATAATAACCTCTCATGACAAAAGATATGGTGTTGAAGGTGCAACTAGATATGAGCCTAAAAATAATAATTTAGAAATAGATAGGTTTACAGAAGAACTTATAGAGGATAATATATGTTTTATTTACGGTGATACATATTATCAAGAAAGTCAAATGGAAATTATTATAAACAAGCAAAGACAAAAGTATAGTGTTGATTTTTTTGGTAATAGTAAATCTATAGTTGCAATAAAGGTTTATGATAGTAGAGATTTTAAATATCATGTTGATAATGTAAGAAGCCTTTTTTTAAGAGGTAAAATTAAAAAATGTATTGGTTGGCAAGTATATGCTTCTTATACAGATTCAGATTTTGATGGAAAGAAAATAGGGAAGGCATTTACTTTAATTGATAATATGACAACAGATTTTAATAAATATGATGAATATGTTGATGTTATAAAAAAAGTAAAGTGTAATAAAAAAGATTAATTTAAGTTTAAATTATTACATAAATTAATGTTATACTATACATGTATTTATTT
>PDWI01008808.1_pt1 | contig 11774 bp, 14 predicted proteins | sample 1430891 | NCBI WGS metagenome assembly PDWI01 (sample SAMN01162508, study PRJNA174530) | Oral metagenome, whole genome shotgun sequencing project. | biome: Marine environment; feature: Marine mammal; material: Swab sample of the gingival sulcus; isolation source: swab sample of gingival sulcus...
TGAGGGAATATGAAAATTATAAAAAAAGATAATAGATATGAGATATTAGGAAATGAATGCTCTTTAGGATGGATAGAAACATATGAAAATCCTTTCCATCAGTCTAATATCTATTTAAAACTACAGTTAAAAAGTTATGATAAGCAATATGCTAATATTTTTAATCATATAGCAGAGATAGAAAAAAGGCCCTTACAAATTATGTTAGATTCTAGTGAAGAAGAAATAATTTCTTTTATCGAATCTGCTGGTTTTAAGTGCATGAGAAGATGCTATGAACTAAATCTTAAAAAGGAAGATTTAATACAAAGAGCATATCAAGATATTAATGTATATTATGGTGATAGAAATAACAATTTTTATATAAAATATGCTAAAATAATATATGAGCATTATCAAAATACTCATAAGGATATTAATGCACTTACTGCTTCATTTGAAGAGTTTTTAGAAAATTTACCAGATATTATGTTTTATTATAATGAGAATAATGTAATATTTGTTGAAGAAAATGAAATAGCCTATACTTATTTGAATGATGAAGATTTTACTTCTTTTGCTTATAAAGTAGTCAATAGATTATTTGAAAAAAATAAAAATATAGTAATGGAGTGTGATGATGTGGATTCTAGTGCTATGAAAATATTATCCCTATTTAAAGTAGATAAAAGTGCATCGTATAATACATATATTAGGAGGTAGTATGAATGAAAGACTAAAGTATATTATTAATCTAATACTCTATTTATTACTTGCTATTTTGCTTATTATTATAAAAGAGATGGATATATTGTATCTTATTCTCTCTATCATTTTTATTATGATTCCGAGTCTTATTTTTAACTTGTTATATTATAAACAGCATAGGCTTCAGAATCTTGATAAAAAAAATACTATAAAATTGTTATTATATAGTATACCACTTTATTCTTTGCTATTAATCAGTATGTTCTTTCTCATTACCTCTTTTAATGTAGATTCTCTAAGTTATAAATATAAAGAGACTCTTAGTATTGTGTATACATATATTACGCTAAATTTCTCTATTATAACAACGTATTATATTATTAAAGGAAAACTTGTTGATAATGTAAAGAATAAAGAGGAGAAGGTGTCTGCCTTCGTTTATAGTCTTATGTTTTTTATAGGAAGTGTAGTTTTTTCACTTTCATTACTCTATTATTATTTTTAATATTACAAATGTCATATCAGATAGTGATTCTAGTCACTATTTTTTTTTATTTTTATTTTATATAATAAGAGTAGAAAAGGAGAGAGCAATGAATATTAAAGTGAAAGAATTAATTAAGAAATATGATGAACTCATTGCCGTTAATACGATGTCTTTCGAAGTGGCAAAAGGAGAGTTTATCACATTACTTGGACCGAATGGTTCCGGTAAAACAACGCTTATAAACTGCATATTATCCATTTTAAAATATAATAATGGAAGTATTATGATAGATGATCAGAAGATGACGCCAAGTAATTATAGAGTAAAGCATAAAATAGGAGTAGTTCCTCAAGATATCTGTGTTTTAGAAGATCTAACAGTATATGAGAATGTGGATTATTTTTGTGGGCTTTATATTTCAAATAAAAAAATAAGACAGCAATATGTAAAAGAAGCTATTGAATTTGTAAAATTAGAGGGACATCAAAAAGTGATGGCTAAAAAGTTGAGTGGTGGTCTTAAGAGAAGGCTTAATATAGCTTGTGGTATAGCGCATAAGCCAGAGTTAATATTCTTTGATGAACCGACTGCTCAGGTTGATGCACAGAGTAGAAATTTTATCTTGGAAGGGATAAAAAAATTAAATGAAGAAGGAACTACCGTTGTTTATACAACGCATTACATTGATGAGATAGAACATATCACAGATAGAATACTCGTAATGGATAAAGGAAAGTGTATTGCCGATGGGAGTTTAAATAATCTGATTAATCTATCTTCTATATCTGAAACGATATTTATTGAATTATTATCATCAAGTGATGTAACGGACTTATTAAAATCGTTAGATAATATTTATTCTGTTACTAAAGATCATAATATCTATACCTTGAAATTTACGAGTGCAGGGAATATCGAAAAAATTTTATATCTTCTTAGAGAGCATAAGATAGAATATATTAATTTTCATATGCAAAGACCTACACTCAATGATGTGTTCTTAGAACTGACAGGAAAGGAACTGAGAGAATGAAAGATTTATTATTTTATTTCAATTATGCAAATAAGATCTTTTTTAGAAATAAAACAGGAGTATTTTGGACTGTATTTTATCCTCTTATATTAGCTTTGCTCTTTTATTTAGGATTTTCGGGAATTATAAATAATGAGTTTAATACAATAGATATTGGTGTAGATAAGGAGTATAAAAATATTCTTATTCTGAAATCCATTGATTTATTACATGTGATTGAAATGGATCCATCCGATATGAAGGAAAATCTTCTTAATAATAAAATTACTTCTTATGTAAAAAAAGATGGTAGTTTAGCAGTGAAATACAATGGTGCAAAAGAAGAAATTGTCAATAATATACTAAAAGAAATAAAGAAAATCGACTATCTTTCAGAACGTGGAACCGTAGATTTTAGTTTAATTCGTAAAGATTTTATTAAAACAGATAAAGTAGTGAGCATTTATACCATACCATTTTATGTATTAATTGCGATGCAGTCACTATATAGTATGTTTTCATCTCAGCATATGGTAGATAGTTTAAATATAAAAACATATAAAATTGCGATAAGGCATCATGTTAGTGCGATGAATCATAAATCCTATATATTTGCTTCCATTATCAATGGAATTTGGGTTAATATCATAGCGAATAGTATTCTTCTTATCTTTATGGAGTATATACTAAAATTAAATATGATTAATCATTTTTTTACTACGCTTTTAATTATAACAATAGGAAATATATTTGGTATAAGCTATGGTATATTAATAGCGATGATTCCTAAGGTTTCAGCGGGTATTAAGGGTGGACTGCTTGTAGCCACATCAATTTTATTTGCTTTCTTTTCAGGGATGATGAGCGTTGATGTTAGAATGTATATTAATACGAATTTTAAATGGCTAGCAAAATTAAATCCAATAGAGATTATATCAGATAATATTTATAAAATTAATGCGTTAAATAAAGATATTAATGTATTTTATGAAATGCTTCCTTTACTTATTTTCAGTATATCTTTTATCTTTATATCACTTTATATTATATCAAGGAGGAGCTATGACAGTATTTAAAACATATTTAAAAATGTTTGTTTCAATGAAAATACCAATTATTCTCTATTTAGCTATATTTGCTATTATATCATTTGGTATAGCTGGTGATATAAAAAAAGGTGGGAATGAAAAAGATACATATCGTGAAAAAACATATGATATCGCAGTGCTTGATTCGGCTAATACGAAAGAATCAAAAGATGTCATTGATTATTTTAAAAAAGAGCATAGAGTGTCTTTAGTAGAAAATAGGGAAAAAACAGTAGAAGATGTATATAATTTAATATATGATGTGTTGATTATTATACGAAAGATTACAGTAACAGACTCTCTACAAAAGAAGAGATTCTTGAAGTTATCACCAGTAATACCGATGTGGAAGGGGCTATGATGATAGAAAGGGATGTGAATGAATATCTTCAGCTTTTGCTTCTTTCTCATAATCAAGAGGACGTTGACTTTTTATCGACAATAGATAATAAAGTAGAGTTTGTAAAAGAAATTAAAAGTTTTGATATATGGGTGAGTGAATATTTTAAGGCATCTGCTTATATTATTATGTCTATCTTAATTATGGTGGTATGTACTGTATATATTAATTTTAAGAAAGTGGATATCCGAAATATAATGGCAATAAAAAATAAGAATCTATTTTTATATACTAATATAGCTAATTTTATTTTTTCCATAATTTTAATTGCTATTATCTTTATTATTGGTATGTTAACCATGAGAAAAGATTTTTTAGTAGGTCATATTCTTTATTATATGCTTAATGTTATTGTATTTTCTATTAGTATGTTATCTTTTGCTTATCTTATTAATCAGCTATTTCTTAAAAAAGAAGTTATTACAATGATTGCAAACATTTTTTCGTTGGGACTCTCTTTTATATCAGGTGCTTTTATACCACTTGCCTTTTTAAGTGAAAAGACCATATTCTTTGCTAAGTTTTTTCCAACATATTATTATGTTGTAAGTACAAGAAATATTCTAAAAGGAGATAGTTTATATTTTAGTATTGGCATGCAGTTATTATTTTCTCTTTTATATATTTTATTGGGAATATTTATTTCCAATCAAAAGAGAAGTAAAGATAGTTTAGTATTTTAGATAGAAGGCTTTGATTTATCAGAGCTTTTTATTTATTTTATTTTCATTTTATCTATGATAGAATAAATAGAGGTGTTTATGAGAATTCTTATTGAAATTTTTATAATGCAAATGTTATCGTTATTTGCATATTATAGTTATTTTAAAACAGATAATATCGTTTTATTTTTTGTTTTATCTACTATATTATCTATTAGCATTTTTCTTATCAATGATAAAAAATTAAAGAGTTTACCTATGATAATATTTATGATAATAGGATATTTTTATCATCCTATTATTATATTTTATCCAGCAGTATTATATTCTTTATTTTATTTTTATAAAGAAAAATCTCTTATTAGTATAGTAGTATTAATATTAGATTTTAAATTCTATATCATCATTTTATCTGCTGTGTCTATTTATTTATCCTTTCACAATGAAAAGTTTAAAAAGAGCATATCAGCACTTAGTAAGGAAAATGATTATCTTAATTTAAATTATGATAAAATCACAAAGGATAAAATAAATGTTATTAATAAGACGGATGAAAAAATAAAGGAAGAAATTTTAAAAGAAAGAGAGAGAATATCTAGAAGGCTTCATGATGTACTGGGTCATACGATTAGCTCTTCTATTATTCATATTAAAAGTTTAATTATTACGACGAAAGATGAAAACACAAAAGAAGAACTTACTCTTTTAAATGAAAAATTAAAGGAAGGAATGAAGGAAATTAGAGAAAATATCTATGATATAAAGAGTGAGTCTTTTAATTTAAAAGAGGCTATATACTCTCTTTATGAGGATATTCCCATTGATTTAGAGTTTGATTATAATATTTCAATTAATAATTCTAGTATGAAAGAAGATTTGTTTCAGATTATAAAAGAAGCCCTTACGAATACGATTAAACACTCGAATGCTTCTACTGTTCATATTATGCTAAGTGAAAATGATACCTATTATATTCTAAAGATAAAAGATGATGGGAAAAGTGAAGATTTTGATCTTGTAGAAGATATTGGCTTTGATAATATGAGAAATCTGTCCCAAAAATATAATGGGAATTTTAATTATTTTTATAAAGATGGTATGAATATAAATATATATTTTAGAAAATGAGGTAGTATGAAATTAATAATTGTAGATGATGATTATTTAGTAACAAGATCACTGGAATCCATATTTAAATCAGAAAATTTTATGGTACTGGATTTAATCAATAATCCAAATGAGGCTTTAGATAGTTATATAAAACATCAGCCAGATCTTGTTGTAATGGATATTAGGATGAAAGATATTAATGGTATTGATATAGCAAGTGATATATTAGCATATGATAAAAATGCAAAGATTCTTCTTCTAACAACATTTAATGATGAAGAATATATTATGAGGGCGATTAGTATTGGCTGTAAAGGATATATTTTAAAAGAAAATATTGATAGGATTATTCCTTCTGTAAAAGCAGTTCTTTCAGGAAATACCGTACTTGATCAAAATATCATACCATGCATCAGTGAATATAAACCATATAATAAACTGGATTCTTATGATCTTTTAGATAGGGAAAAAGAGATTATAAGTTATGTGGTAAAAGGATATAATAATAAAGAAATAGCAGAGTCTCTTTATCTTTCAGAAGGAACGGTTCGAAATTATATATCGGTTATTTTAGATAAATTAGAACTCAGAGATCGAACGCAACTCGTTGTGTTTTATTATAGTCATAAGAAGTATTAGGTTTAGTCTGATACTTTTATTTTATGCTAGTATCATATAGTGTTATTCTTTTTGTAATATGTTATAATATTTATATGAAAAAGAGGAGGAAGAATGTTTTACGATTATAAAGCAAAAGATATGGATAATAAAATGAGATCCATGAGTGAATATAAAGGGAAGGTAGTAATAGTAGTTAATACAGCTAGTGCTTGAGGTTTCACACCACAGTTTCTAGGACTAGAAGCTTTATATAAAAAATATAATGAAAAGGGATTTGAAATACTCGGTTTTCCTTGTAATCAGTTTAGAAAACAAGATCCTGGTACAAATAAAGAAATAAAAAAGTTTACTGAAACAAAGTATGGTGTTACATTTGATATGTTTCAAAAGATTGATGTAAAAGGAGAAAATCAGCATCCTTTATTTGATTTTTTAACAAAGGAGAAAAAAGGATTTTTAGGAAGAAATATTAAATGGAATTTTACGAAGTTTCTTATTGATAGAAAAGGAAATGTAATTAAAAGATATGCTTCTAGTGTAAAGCCAGAGCATATGGAACAAGATATAATTAGACTATTAGAGGAGGGTGAAAATGAAGTTTAAAGATTATCCATATACTAGAATTGATATTGAAAAGGTGATGGAAGAAGAAAATAAATTATTATTAGAATTTGAAAATGCAGATTCTTTTGAAAAGCAAAGTGATATTATTGATCAGTTGAATGAGAGTAAAAAGAAAATACAAACATCATTTCAAATTGCTTATATAAGAAACAGCATTGATACAACAGATGAATTCTATGAAAAAGAAAAGCAGTTTTTAGATATGAATGCACCTGTTCTAGGTTCTCTTTCAAATAAGTATAATAAACTTCTTTTAGAATCTAAGTTTAGAAAAGAATTAGAAGAAAAATTTGGAGAGCATTTATTTATAATGGCAGAGTATTCTCTTAAAACATTTTCTGAAGAAATTATTCCTTTACTTCAGGAAGAAAATAAATTAACAAGTCAATATATGAAGCTTCAAGCCTCTGCTAAAATTATGATGGATGGAAAAGAACATAATCTATCTCAAATGGCACCTTATTTAGAACTACAAGATAGAGAAAAAAGAAGAGAAGCGACTTTAAAAACGATGGCGTTTTTTGAAGAAAATGAAGATAAATTTGATAATATTTATCATCAATTAGTTCATATAAGAGATGCTATTGCTAAGAAATTAGGTTATGAAAATTATGTTCAGCTTGGCTATGATAAGATGGGGAGAACAGACTATACACCAGAAGATGTAGCAAATTACCGTAAGCAAGTCTATGAAGATTTAGTGCCATTTGCTACTGAACTTTGGGATAGACAAAGAGAGAGAATTGGTCAAGAAGATTTTAAATACTATGATGAGTTTTTAAAATTTACAACAGGAAATGCTACACCAAAGGGTAAAGAAGAGTGGATGATTGAAAAAGCAAAGAAAATGTATAAAGAGCTCTCGCCTGAAACAGAGGAATTCTTTACTTTTATGACAGAAAACGGCTTGCTTGATTTAACAGCGAAAAAAGGAAAAGCAGGTGGTGGATACTGCACATTTATCTCAGAATATAAAGCACCGTTTATTTTTTCTAATTTCAATGGTACAAGTGGTGATGTGGATGTGCTTACTCATGAAGCAGGGCATGCATTCCAGGCGTTTAGATCAAGAAATTTTGAAGTGCTTGAGTATATAGGGCCAACTTCTGAACTCGCTGAAGTTCATTCAATGAGTATGGAATTCTTTACATGGCCATGGATGAATGAATTCTTTGCAGAAGATACAGAAAAATATAAATTTGCTCATTTAGAAGGAGCTGTAAAATTTGTTCCTTATGGTGTATGCGTGGATGAATTCCAGCACTTCGTATATGAGAATCCGAATGTTACACCAGATGAAAGAAAAGCAGAGTGGAAAAGGTTAGAAGAAAAATATCTACCACATAGAGATTATGATGGAATCGATATTTTAGAAAGAGGAGGCTTCTGGTTTAAACAGTCTCATATCTTTGCAATGCCATTTTATTATATTGATTATACACTTGCTCAGATGTGTGCACTTCAGTTCTGGCATCGTTCAAGAACGGATAGAGAAAATGCTTGGAAGGATTATATCAAATTATGTTCTTCAGGGGGTTCTAAACCATTTGTACATAGTATAGAGGCATCTAATATAAAAAATCCGTTTGTTTCTGGAACAATAAAAGAAACATTAAAGCCAGTAAAAGAGTATTTAAATAGTATTAATGATAAAGAGTTATAAGATGACTTTTAAAGATTATCCATATGTTAGGCTGGATATTGAAAAAGAAGAAAAAGAGTTTTTCATTTTATTAGAGGAATTTAAAGAGGCAACATCTTTTGATATAGCCTATGATAGAGTCTTTAAAATCAATGAAAAAACAAATGATTGGCAGACTTCTTTTCAGCTTGCTTATATAAGAAATAGCGTAAATATTCATGATGAGTTTTATGCAAAGGAAAAGGAGTTTGTTAATGATATTTCTCCAAGAGTGACATCACTTAAAAATAAATATTATAAGGCTCTTTTAGAATCAGTGTTTAGAAAAGAATTAGAAGATGAGTTTGGGATGCATCTTTTTACTCTCGCTGAGTATTCTTTAAAGGTATTTTCAGATGATGTAATAGACCTTTTGAAAGAAGAAAATAAACTAGCAAATGAATATACAAAACTCAAAACATCAGCTAAAATTTTATTTGATGAGAAAGAATATAATCTTTCCCAAATGGGTTCTTATTTAGAACATGAGGATAGAAATATTCGAAAAAAAGCATTGATTGAGTGGATGAAATTCTTTGAAAAAAATGAAGAAAAATTTGATGAAATCTATGATAAATTAGTTAAAATAAGAGATGCTATCTCGAAGAAATTAGGGTATGAAAATTTTATTCAGCTCGGCTATGATAGAATGAAAAGGTCTGATTATACCTTTCATGATGTAAAAGTCTTTAGGGAGGAAGTACAGAGCTATCTTGTACCACTTGCGACTTCTCTTTATCAAAAGCAGGCAGAACGAATTGAAATCAAAGATTTTAAATACTATGATGAGCCTTTTAAATTTAAAAATGGAAATCCTCTTCCTAAAGGAAATAAGGAGTGGATGGTAAAAAAAGCAGAGAAGATGTACTATAATCTTTCAGAGGAAACGGGAGCGTTTTTTACTCTTATGATAGAGAATGGTCTTATGGACTTAAGTGCTAAAAAAGGGAAAGTAGGTGGAGGATACTGTACGTATTTATCAAAGTTTAAATCACCATTTATATTTTCTAATTTTAATGGGACAAGTTATAATGCAAAAGTACTAACTCATGAAGCAGGTCATGCATTTCAAAAGTATTTATCAAGGGATTATAAGGTGTTTGAATACCTTGTTCCGACATATGAACTAGCAGAAGTACATTCCATAGGAATGGAGTTTTTAACAAGTCCATTTATGGAAGAATTTTTTAAAGAAGATGTTGATAAATACAGGTTTTCTCATCTGGACCGTTCTATTAAATTTATTCCTTATGGTGCATGTGTGGATGAATTTCAGCATTTTGTATATGAACACCCAGAGATTAGTCCAGATGAAAGAAAAGCAGAGTGGAGAAGACTTGAACAGAAATATTTTCCTCATAGAGATTATGATGGAATGGATTTTCTTTTAAGAGGTGGCCTTTGGTTTAAGCAGATGCATATTTTCTTAAAACCATTTTATTATATAGATTATGCATTGGCTCAGATATGTGCTATGCAGCTTTGGATAAAGTCATCATCAGATAAAGAGTCTGCATGGAATGATTATATAAAATTATGCTCCATAGGAGGGTCAAAGTCTTTTTTAGAGGCAATAGATAGTGCGAATATAAAAAATCCATTTAAACAGGGTACAGTAAAAGAGGTAGTAGAATATGTAAGAAAGTATTTAGATACTATAGATGATAAAAAATTATAAGGAGGCGTATGAAATTAATATCGTGGAATGTTAACGGCTTAAGAGCTGTTATGAAGAAAGGATTTATGGAGTATTTTAATTCTGTAGATGCTGATATGTTTTGTTTACAAGAGATTAAAATGCAGGAAGGACAGTTAGAAATGGACTTACCTGGATATCATCAGTATTATAATTATGCTGTGAAAAAGGGATATTCAGGGACTGCTATATTTACTAAAAAAGAGCCTCTTTCTGTTTCTTATGGTATTGATATCGAGGAGCATGATCAAGAAGGAAGAGTTATAACAGCAGAGTATGAAAACTTTTATTTAGTTACATGTTATACTCCTAATTCAAAAAGAGGATTAGAGAGACTAGATTATAGACAAGTATGGGAAAAAGATTTTAGAGAATACTTAAATACTTTAAAAGTTAAAAAGCCAGTTGTTTTATGTGGTGACTTAAATGTTGCTCATAAGGAGATTGATCTTAAAAATCCTGATACAAATCATAAGAATGCAGGATTTACCGATGAAGAGAGAAGATGCTTTACAGAACTTTTAGATGATGGATATATTGATGCATTTAGATATTTTTATCCTGATAAAGTAGATGCTTATTCTTGGTGGTCTTATATGAGAAAAGCAAGAGATCGAAATGTAGGCTGGAGAATAGATTATTTTGTTGTAAGTGATAGTTTTAAAGATCAATTAGTGGATGCTAGTATTGATCATGATATTTTAGGTAGTGATCACTGCCCTGTAATATTGGAGGTTAATGATGGAATATAAATTAAAATCATTTAGTGAACTCGGTGCAAATGAATTATATGAAATTTTAGCACTTAGAAATAAAATATTTACAATAGAACAAAAGAGTATTTATTTAGACGTAGATAATAAAGATAAGATAGCATATCATTTATTCTTAGTGGATAAAAATGAAGTTATTTCATATTGTAGAATGCTTCAAAAAACAGAGAATAAAAAAGCTAGTATTTCTAGAATGCTTGTGAAAAAAGAACATAGAGGAAATGGATATGGTTTTGAATTGATGAAGCGTGCTATTGAGTTTTTTGATGAAGATATTGAGATATCAGCACAGCACTATCTAATAGAATTCTATGAGCGCTTTGGATTTAAAAAGATTTCAGAAGTATATGTAGAGGGTGGCGTTGCTCATGTGGATATGGTGCTTTTAAAATAATGAATTATATAATATTTGATTTAGAGTGGAATCACCATAGTGCAAGAAATAGGAAAAAATATAAAAAATATAATTCAAGAACTAAAGGATTCAATGAAATTATTGAAATTGGAGCGATTAAACTGAATAAAGATTTTGATATTATAGATACTTTTAGAGTTTTTATTAAACCTACTATATATAAAGAGATAAATCATAATATTTTAGATTTAACTGGTATTACAGATGAAGATCTAAGATATGGTCTTGATTTTGAAAAGGCGATGAATATCTTTATTAAATGGATGGGTAAAGATTATTATACTTGTACGTGGAGTGATACAGATATTAGGGTACTTAAAAATAATTTTGAATATTATTTTGCTGATAAGGATATTCGAAATATTATTTTCCCTTTTATTGATATACAAAAATATTGTATGGATTTGTTAAAGGAAAAAAATCAAATCAGTTTAAAAGATGCTTCTCAAAGATTATGTATTCAATTAAAAGATGAATTTCATATGGCACTTAGTGATACAAAATTTACTTTTGAAATA
>PDWI01008809.1_pt1 | contig 11773 bp, 7 predicted proteins | sample 1430891 | NCBI WGS metagenome assembly PDWI01 (sample SAMN01162508, study PRJNA174530) | Oral metagenome, whole genome shotgun sequencing project. | biome: Marine environment; feature: Marine mammal; material: Swab sample of the gingival sulcus; isolation source: swab sample of gingival sulcus...
CTCGATACCTTTGAGCACGCCTCTTTCCTCTACTACTTGACTAAAATTACACATACTATCAAGCTCCTTTCTTAGATTTTTTTCGATATCTACTCCATACTCATTTTTAAGTATACTATTTTTACTTAGACTTAAATTTTCTTGTAATTTATCGGTAAACAGTAGTTCCAACAACTTTATTAACTTTTCTTCTTGTTTATCATTACCTAATCTTATCATTATGATGTCTATTAGGTCATATATCTCTTTGTCTTCTTTGTAGTCGCCCAGTTTACATTTTTCCGTTATATGATACTCTGTTATACTACTTGGCATGGTTTGATATGGTGTTGTTAATATCCATATGGAATACACTTTTTTGATGCCATCATAATTTGAACCGGTAAACTCCACGTTCTTCTGCGACGATATCAAGCGACTTGCATAATATATCGCTCTTGATAACAACGAATAGGGCGTGTTTCGATTGCCCTGTGCCTCAACGTTGATAATCAATTGAACTTTGTGATTGGTATTTGGCACTGTTGCTTTATACTTAATATCATACTTAATTGTGCCGTCTAATAATGTACTATCCTCATTGTTCAATTCATTGATATTACTATAAATAGCTGTTTCATCAGGATAGACTTCTTCACTGCTTATTTCTGGTTTGCCGCAAATATATTTATTTGTAATATCTTCGATACTAGCATCTCGATATTCGTCAAGGCAACATTTCATAATCCATGCTAAAATTTGCTTGTTGGCCAAAACCTTTTTGCATACCTCATCATAATCTCTTCTTACGTTATTTGTTTCATTCACTAATTTACGCCTTTCTCTCCCATTTACAACATTGCTACTTTTAATCTTTTTATAGTTATTTTTCTCCCTGCTGATTAGTAGCCTATATCTCTATTCTAATATAAATTAATAAAAAAGTAAAGCAGGGCAAAATCATTTCATAATTCATTAATACTAATCTTTATTAAAAACACCTTATTCAATACTACCAAACAACAAAACCAAGACTAATCTCTACTTTTACGATAAAGAAAGTCTTGGTTTTATAAGCTTACTCGTTTTCAACGATTGGTCTTTGCATCAATTTTAGTTTAATTGATTTGTTTAAGTTATTTCGCACTACGTGTATAAATACAAAATCACCAACGTGTTTTTTTCTGATATACTTGGCTAAATCTTCCATCGTGTTAACTTCCTGTTTGTCTATCATCACAATAATGTCGCCACGTTTTAGATTTGAGTAAAAGGCTGGCGTATCTCTTTCGATACCATCAACCAATACACCTCTTGGCCAGCCATACTGCTTACGTGCAATATCAGATACTGTACCGCCACGGATACCGATGTATGGTCTTTCAACAAAACCTTTTTGCATAATTTGCTCAATAACAGCACTTACTTCGTTGGTAGGAATAGCAAAACCTAAACCCTCAACACCTGTTTCTTTGATTTTAATAGTATTAATACCAATTAGTTCGCCTTTGTCGTTGAACAAAGCTCCACCACTATTACCACTATTGATAGCTGCATCAGTTTGGATAAGTGTCAAATCTGATGACTCAGATACGATACGTCTATTCAGTCCACTAACACAACCTGAAGTTACTGTATCTTCGTAGCCAAGCGGGTTACCAATCGCGATTGTTTTGTCGCCAATCTGCAATGAATCAGAATCCGCCATAGTAACTGGTACTAGGGTCTCGATAAATTCGTTAGTTAATTCAATCTTTTTAACTTTGATAACAGCAAGGTCAGATAGGTCGTCTGAACCGATTACTTTACCACGCACTTTATTATCTTCGTCAAATTTAACGGTTGGCTTACCAACTATACTTGAAATAACGTGCTTATTAGTGATGATAAATATTTCTGTGTCATCAACACTAAAGACTACACCTGTACCTGATACACCAGCCGAACCATTACTGAAAAATGGATTCTTTGGTTTAACTTTGCCTTCAATTTTAACAACTGCTGGCATATATTTACGTGCTACTTTGTTTATAGCATTTTCTTCGTCTTCACTTCGCTTGACTACTTCGCCGCCTTCAACTTTATTGTAATTGACAGCAATAGTTTTTGCTGGGAAGTGATGCATAACAAGGGCAAAACTACCACCAATTGCTAATCCTAGTAACACCATACTTGCCAAAACTAGGAAAACTGTTGAGCGACGCATCGGTTTGCGACTGGCACTTGTTGTGCCAACTTTTTTACTATATATCTCACTATCAAAATACTCAGCTGGTTTTGTGCTTTCGGAAAACCTACTAAGTACATCTTCGGCTGATTTTGCTTTAGCCGGTTCTTCGGCTTTAGTCTCTCCCTGACTTTCGATGTCTTGACTTACGCCAGCAGCTGCGGGGTTGATAAACTCATTGTTAAGTAGGTCTTCTTTATAGTTATCATCAACTAATAAGGCCGCTTTAGTTTCTTCTGATACTTTATCCGCTTCATCCTCCGCAGTCTTTTCTTCGTCGGATACGAAATTTTTGATTAAATCTTCATTTATATGTTTATTTTTATCGACGTTATTTCTACCAAGTATGTCGTCGATTGATGATTCTATCTCTTTTAAATCTTTGGTTGGTTCTTGTGGTATATTCAGCCCCGATGTAGTAAAGCTTGGCACTTTGGTTTCTTCGACTGGTTCTTTTTGGAGTGCCTTGCTTTGATAGATAATTTCATCGTCATCTGCTATCTCGTAGATGATTTCGTCACTTGCAATATCAAGTTCCTTTTGATCAGTAGTATCTTGCTGAACTACCTCATCAACTTTATTAGCTTCGCCTAAGTCATCTATAAACTCGCTACTGACAATTTTCTCTATTTTTTCGGTTATCTCATCTGCTCCATCAGTCAAGTCTAATGTAGTGGTTACTTTTATAATCTCAGCACCATCATCAGTAGTGTTTTCTAATTTTTGTTCCAATTCTTTATTATATTCATCAGCTGTCTTAATACTCATTTTTAGCCCAGAAGTCATCATCTCTTGTTCGTTTTTATTATAATCACTCTTTTTCATTTTTTACCTCTTTATATACCGTAACAAACATCTTTCTTCTAACTTTCCTTTTTTCAATTTTATTGATTCCAGCTCCTAGATAATATCTTTTGATTTGAACCGTCGAATTATCTCGCCGTAAAGTTTTGGCAAAGACTTTTCGACAATGTACAAATTTAAATACTAAGTGCCTATCTTCTATATATACTTTTAGGTTATCGTCAAGCTTTAGGCTAGAGTTTAACTCATATATTGTTTTTTCGCCAACTGATAAAACTTTTACTGTAAAAAGAGCCTTCCGCCGTTTACATCTTAACAGTTTTAATTTTCTGCCTTTTGCTGAAAACTCGTCAAGGTGTTTGGCAAACATACTCTTTGTCTTTGTCTTTGGCTTTTTGGTTAAACTGAGTTTGGTTTTTTTTAAGCTAATCATCGATAAGCCTGCCTCCTTTATACCCAAAATTATATATCATTATACAATAATTGTACACAATAAATGTCAGACAATGTAAGCAAATAATAAAATCGCATAACTAAATATACTCAAAAGAGCCTCAAACTACTATATCGTTCAAAGCTCTTATGATTATTTATTAAATTTTAATTCGATCCTGAAGTCAAAATTGTTTCATAATACTTTGACTGAACTCCGTTTTTATTCCAAGCTGATGAAATTATAATCTTATAATTATGACCAGCTTCAAAAACTCCATCATTTTTTTGTCTAATTATGATATCCGAAACATAATCTTTTGTGACATCAGTATCTAATTTTACCACTTCGTAATCTGTGTTTAGTGTCAACAGTTTATCATCTTCATCACGTACTTGAATATGATTTAATATACTATGACTATTTGTGCCATCAAAATATATAGGAGAATTATAATGAACTGTAAACTTACCTTTGCGGCAAACTATCTCTTTTATTTCAGCACCTACACTATCAATAATCGGCATCGAATACTTTGAAACTAAGCCTTCACCAAAACCATTAATTATATTCTTGTAATATACGGTTGGAACTACTCTATATTCTGAAATATCACCTTCAAAAGCTCCTCCAATATTAACTCTTACTCTTTCACGATTATCCTTATCAATCTCATGACCGATAATTCCGATTCTCATACCATAATCATCCCTTATCTCATAAGCATAATCATCAAATATTTTTACTGGTTCTGAGAATGTAAGTAAAATCTCATCATTTTTTTCTGCTTTGGCTGAAATAAGTCTAAAGCGTGATTTTCTTAACATCCTAGCATCATTAACTTCATCCATCATGTTACCAGATTCATCTCGTATACCTAAAACAGCAAACCTATCTGAATACGTCAGGCTTCTAGCATTTGGAACTATAATAATTACCGTTTGGTTATCATCTCTAACTTCCTTCACTCTTGCTCCGTACACTGCCGATAACTGACCGAAGTCTCCATTATCAATTCTATAATTCGATAAATTCACAAGGTCTTCATATTTCATAGGCTCATCAAAGAAATATGTAACAGTATCATACATATAACTCTTAGCACTTCTAGTAACGACAACTGACTCTCGACCATTCTTAAATATCAAACTTGGTTTCTTATAGTCTTTTGATTTGATTTTATATTCACTTGAAGCTAATGGATTCTGTCTAAGCGTCGAATCTCTAAATCCTGTAAGTCTAATAATATAATCATCTTTATCAATTGACTTTAAAGCTTTTATCTCTTTATAAATTATTCTGTTATTAGAGCCTGCTGCAAAATTGAAGTCTGAAGCTGTATGCGATTCTAATACTTTGTCATTTTTGTCGACAAGGTCAATCCTACCTGTTCCAACTGTCATAGACTTTGAAAACATTAACTTCACTACACCACCAGCTAGAACCTTGACATCTACAACCGGTAACGTTGTATCATCTTCAACTTTGAAACTGAAACTTAGCCAGTCTTCAACCATGTTGCCAACTCTATCTTTTTGTCCTTTATAACTTAAGAAATCACCATTAATCGCTGATGTTCCGATTGAGTATGGGAACGTTATGTCTACAATGTCATTGCTATTACTGTGGTAACTTTCATGTTTTGAATACATTGGTCCAACTTTAAATACACCCTTTGTATAAACTGGCTCATCAAAAAATACTCTTAATTTATTATTGGCAATCACCTGAACTTTTTCCACTTTTGGAGGAACTGCGTCCGCTTTTACATATGTACTAAAGTTTCTTGCTGTAATAGTATTTCCCGCATAATCCTTATATCCAGATATAGTTACATCATGTGATCCCAAAGTTTGATCTGAAGAAAATACTGCTATAACTTCATTTGTTTGTAAATTTTGCTCATACTTAACTCGCGACGAACTTCCATCAACTTTAATATTGTCTGTGTTCTGATAATATAATTCACCAGCCCTAATAGGTTCAGAGAATTTTAATTTTAGAGTCCTAACATCCTGCCACTGCACATCTTCGATTGAAGGAAGGAACTCATCCACCAATATAATCTCTTTTGTGAACTCTTTAATAACAGCATCAGAATCTTTTTGCCTAATATCACGCACGATAAGTTTTATCTTTTCGCCACGACTTCGCTCGCTATTGAAGACTACTCTTACTGTTTTGCCATCTTCCTGTAAATAAGCTTCCGTATTTACATCTCTAACCTTTATGTGATAATTATCTACATCAAACTGATTTATTTTTTTTGAAAAAACAATATCCATGACTTTGTAGTTGTTAGAAGCTACCTTCGCAACTCTAAATTTTTCTATATTTTCCATTGTTTCGGTGTCATAACCAGAAAGTCCAAGTTTGTCACCTAGTTTACGATTTTCGCCCATTACCTTGATATTAAGTGATTTTAACATCATGTCAAATATCATATTTCTTACTGCGAATTCATTTTCATTGATGCTCATATCCTTAGTTATACCAAGCACTTTCGCCTCACGTACAACGCTTGACCATGGCACGCTTTTATAACCAAGTGCTCTTAGCATAAATGTAAGTGATTCTTTCTGCGATACGTTTTTACCAAAACCAAAATGATTTTTGCCGATACCATTAGTAAGTCCTGTCGACCTCGCATAGCCTAAATACTTGTCATAGTAGCCACCTTTTGCTACGTCAACAAATCCAGAACTTATATTCGCTCTCTCAGCATCGTCTTCTAATCCTAACATTCTAAGTAGTACCAGTACCGAATCTTGTCTAGTTATCGGGTTGTACTCTTGCAAATTGCCATACTGGTCGCCACGAATTAGTCCTAAGTCTTTTAATTTTTGACCCGAACTTCTATAATCCTCAGCAGAGCTGAACGTGAATGAACCCATTACTAAAGCTCCACTTAGAACTACTGATAATAATTTTTTCATATGATTATCCTTTCCTTAAATATAGATTTATACGTAAAGGTTAACACTTTATTAGATAAATTACAATAATTATCATAACTTTGTAATGTATTGTAATCAAATTTTTATCTTTTAAATCTAAACATAGTTTCATTACGGCGATAGATAACGAAAGCCATTGCAACTCCAATAACAAACTCTACTAGTAGGTAGTAAGAATTGTTGGCAAGTAGACGGGAAAAGTTTACTTTATAAGCATAGAAACCATAGTCATAAAAGCCTGATATCATCCTAAACAGAAAGACTATGAAGAAACTTTGTGATATTGCTAAAGCAAGTTTCCAAATTTTTAACTTTTTGCGACTTTTATAAAAATCAACAAAGCCGATTGCTAAATATGGCAAAACATAGTTTATCGCAACTATCGAATTTAAGACAAAGCCTGTTTTTAGAAAGGCTATCGCCACCGAACTTATCATAAAAAAGCCAGCAGAGTAGGGGAATCCCCAACGCAACGTTAGAATTATCAATGGTAGTATGCCCGGCAGGGTAACCAGTCCACTATTTTCAAATTGGTATAACGGAACCAATGATAATACTATTGACAGCCCTGTTGCTATTAATCCTTCGACTATTATTTTGACCATTCTGTTATCCATCTTGTCCTCCGTTCTGTTTGTAAATATGATTGCAATTTGTTCTATTTTGAAATGTGTATGATTTTGCTATCCAGTTCATAAAATAAATCGTACACTATACTTCGCTATTAATATCTTTGTTTAAGACAAATAAATTGACAAAATAAGCTGTAAGCGAAATCGCTATAAGTGGTAATATCAATTTTGCCGAGTTAGAAACTTCCACAGCCAAGATAACAGCTGAGAGGGGAGCTTTGATAAAACCACTCAGCATGGCTGTCATAGTAAGTAATATCACTAAGCTAAAGGATATCCCTGTCACTACATAGAGGTCTAAAAATTTAAACAATATCAGTCCAAATAGTAGACCGAGATATATACCTGGTTTGAAGTTGCCACCATGCACACCCAGTCCAAGCTGAACACAGGTTATCAGCAACTTGCCAAAGGCTAACACCAATAAATAGGTAAAACTATGTTGTAGTACAAAGTCTTTGGTGATAAAATCCATATCCAAGTATAAAAATTTACTATTTAGCAAGCTAAAAACAATAGTCACTAAACCAGCACAAATAATTAGGTAAAACTTTTTACCAAGCTTAGCATGTAATTTTTCAAAGCTATGGAGTAATTTGATATAAGTAATCGCAAAAACACCTGTCGTCAGACCGATTACAAGCACCACCAAAAATAGCACTTCAGCTTCAGGTGTAGCAATTGTATTTTTGATATCTTGAAACAGCACTGAAAAGCCATAGACGTGTTTTGCACCCAATATATACATATCAATTGAAATCGCAACCACGCTACCTGTCAAGATAGGGAAGATATAGTCAAATCTTTTATCAAGAAAAAATAATTCAAGCACTACGACCGCTGCAAAAAGTGGAGTTCTAAGCACTGCCGAAAGTGAAGCCGCTACACCTGCACCGATAAGCACACGGACTTTATCGCTATCCATCTTTTTGAAATAAGCTATCTGCGAGCCGATAAAGCCACCAATATGAACAGTCGGACCAAAAGTACCAACCGAAAAACCTGTCACTATACTCAGTCCAGTAAGACAAATTTTGCTAATAGCACCACGTGGGCTCATCATCTTGCGATCTATGTGAGTTATCTCGTGCTTGACCGCTCTTACACCATAACTACCGGTTAGTTTTAGGGAAATTTTGGCAATATAAAATATCAGCAAAGTCACGCCAATAACCGCAATGCTTTTATAGGTGTTTCCAGCAGTATAAGTTTTGACTAATTTTAAACCGTTATAAACTGCAAAGTTAAATAAAATTGACACTAGCGCAGAAAAAACTGCTATTATGACAACATAACATAGCAGTTTAAACTCAAAACTATATCCTTTTTTTTTGACAGTTTTATTTTTAGCAAAAATTGCTTTTTGTCTTGCCATTGTTTACCATTCTTCCTCTTTTGATTGTTTCGTTTCTAGTCCTTTTTTATAAATTCCTATCATCATTTTTTCAGTTCGCTTTTTACTTCTAAAATAGTAAGAAAGTTTTTTGAACTTGGATACACCTGGTATCGTATAGTGACTGATATCTTGTTCGGGGTCAAAGCCAACCAATGTTTTGGCATAGTACAATGCTGTATTGATCGGCATATCAGTTTCCACCGCATCATAGATTTCCGACACAACGTCCAAAAAGTCAAAAGTTGTAAATACTTTTGCTGTAAAACTCTTGATAAATTTCATCTGTCTTTTGGTTCGTGGTAAATCGCCACCGCCACCTAGATGATTGTTTTTACGCCAACGCAAATATTCTACCGCTTTTTGTCCATTGAGGTGGGCATACCCCTTATCAAAGTCGATATGGAGCGGCGGATTACTATACTCGTCATCATAGTGCATATCACGTTCTATCTCAAGTTCAACACCACCGACAGCATTGACAATCTGCTTAATCGAGTCATAAGTAGTCACCGCATAAAAATCAATCGGCACGCCGAGTAATTTGGACACTTCACGTTTCATGCCCGCTGCCCCCCCTTTGGACCGCCTAAAACCATAGACGGCATTTATCTTTTTCTGGTCAGCACGTGGATATCCTTTGACTACATTGTAAGTGTCACGTGGTACAGTGATAAAATCTGCCTTGTGTCTATTTTGGTCATAACTGAGGAGCAAAATAACATCGGCTCTTTCGCCGTCAATACCAAGTAAAAGTATATTGAGTCTTCTGGAACGTTCCACCAAACTTGACAAACTTGGTCCTTTTGGCTTTTCTTTTTTATCCTTTTCATCCTGTTTGTCTTTGTTATCTTTTTTATCGGTCTTGCTATCTTTATCTTGTGGTTTTGGTTTATCTTGATCTTTTTCCTTGTCTTTATCTTGTTTGTTGTCACTTTTGTCTTTATCGTCAACTTGTCTTTTAACATCTTCAGCATGCTCACGACTAACTCTTCGTTTTTTGTGATATTTTTTTAGATTTAAAGTTTTACTGATTTTTGACACTTTAAAATCGGCAACGGGATCTTCGACCTCTGCTACCTTTTGGGCATTTTTATATGCTACTACGCCAAACGCCACAATAATTGATGTAATTACAGTTGCTATAATAAACGCTTTTAAATATGTTCTCATACTTTTTCTCCAAACGTAATCCCATATCATGTATTAATAAAACTTAAACAATGAACAACAACTTACATATACTATTATACTGTAAATAGAAGAATTTGTAAATTATATTTAATATAAAACTTGATAAATCCTGATTTACTTGAACTAGATTTTAAAACATGAACAAAACTTAAATAATTTACTCAAGAAGTTAGATACAAGTATTTTAAAAGGTTATATCGATATATTTATTTTATTTAATAACTAAATAGTTCTTGTTACAAATTAAAAATTTTTTTAAAAATATTTTTTATGGTATAATAGATTTATGTTTTTTGAATACAATGGAGGTTTTAATGGTATCAACTGTAACATCAGCAGTAATTGACGGCATCGAGGGTAAAACTATCGAGGTTGAAGTAGATTTAGCCAACGGTATGCCGAGCTTTCACATTGTCGGACTTGCCGACACGGTCGTGAAAGAATCAAGAGACCGAACAAGGTCCGCCATACTCAATTCGGGTTTTAAATTCCCCGAAAAAAGAATCACTATCAATTTCGTGCCAGCCGATATGAAAAAAGAAGGCTCGCACCTAGACCTAGCTGTTGGTATCGCTGTACTAAGCGGCATGAACAAACAGGTCGAATATAAAAAAGTCGGTGTAATAGGCGAACTTGGTCTAAACGGTCAAGTTGTCGAAGTAAGCGGACTACTACCTTTATTAATCGCTTTGCAAGAAAAGGGCATCTCACAGATAATAATACCACAAGGCAACCTACGTCAAGCCAAGCTACTAAAGGGTATCACAGTTTATCCCGTAACACACCTTAAAGAGGCTATCCAACTTTACCAAAACATTGATAGCGCAATTGGTATAGAGTGCGCAGGCGACTATCATAACCAAGAGTTTTTTAATGCTAACTTCTCTGATGTTGCGGGGCAAAAAGAAGCTAAAAGGGCTTTGGAAATCGCAGCGGCAGGTGGACACAACATCATCATGATGGGGCCACCAGGTTCAGGAAAAACGATGCTGGCACGTAGACTGCCTTCAATCTTGCCAAAACTTAGTTATGAAGAGATAATGGAACTGACCAAAATATACAGCCTATCCAACGTCGGCAACAAAAATGAAATCATCAGCTATAGGCCGTTTCGTTCACCACACCACACCTCATCAGCTGTTTCACTTTGCGGCGGCGGCTCTAAAATCAAACCTGGCGAAATAACGCTTGCCAATAGGGGAGTGTTATTTCTAGATGAGTTTCCTGAATTTTCAAGAAACACTCTAGAAAGTATCAGACAACCACTCGAGGATAAATTTGTTCAGATAACAAGAGCCAATGGTTCGATAACCTATCCATGTAATTTCATTTTGGTAGCAGCACTAAACCCTTGTCCTTGTGGCTACATTGGCGACAAAGAAAACGATTGTACTTGCGACCCCCTCGCTATCAAAAGGTACCAAGCCAAAATGTCAGGACCAATCATCGACCGCATCGATATGCAGGTAGTTTTAAACAAAGTCGAATACCAAGACCTGCGCAAAGCACCAAATGAAGAACCATCTGAAAAAATTAGAGCAAGGGTAGAGCAGGCTAGGGCGGTACAACTCGCTCGCTACCAAACTCCTTTTAAACTGAACTCTGATTTATCAAGTACAGATATTAAAAAATATTGCAAAATCGATGAACATACAGAGCTTACCTTGGAAAAAGCCTACCACAAAAAAGGATTTTCAGCCCGAAGTCTTAACAACGTCCTTAAAGTCGCCTTAACTATCAAAGACCTCGAAAACGCTGAAAAAATTGAACTGAAACACATCCTAGAGGCTCTAAATTATCGTCGAATTGATTTAGAAATTGAAAACAGGATATAGGATAAAAAATGAATATTGACGATATACTACTTTTGCTGTCAATCATGGAAAACGAAGCTACTTGCAAACAAGCTAGAGAATTTATCAACCATAGAAATGACGAGACATTAGACGAACTGACCAGTTTAATCACTCTCAGCAAACCTGCCGAAAGATTGGCTAAGCTAAAAGATTTCATGCAGGAGATGAATTTTGAATATGTAAGCGTACTTAATGATAATTACCCAACACTACTTCGTGAAATCTATGATTACCCACTAGGGCTTTTTGTCAAAGGCAATGTCGAGATACTTAACACCCAGCATCTAGCAATTGTTGG
>PDWI01008810.1_pt1 | contig 11772 bp, 10 predicted proteins | sample 1430891 | NCBI WGS metagenome assembly PDWI01 (sample SAMN01162508, study PRJNA174530) | Oral metagenome, whole genome shotgun sequencing project. | biome: Marine environment; feature: Marine mammal; material: Swab sample of the gingival sulcus; isolation source: swab sample of gingival sulcus...
GAGTATTCAGCATTCTTTCTTAGATGGTTTGGGGATTGGGCTTGGTTTTACTATTGCTCTAACGCTATTAGGTGCTGTTCGTGAGCTGTTTGGTAGTGGCACATTCTTCTCAATGCGTATCTATGCCGAAGATTACGGAGCTTTATTGTTTGTCCTTGCTCCAGGAGCATTCATCGTTTTAGGTTATCTCATTGCTTTAATCAGAGTCGTAAGTAAAGAAAAATAATATGGAACACTATCTAATTATATTTGTTGCAGCAGTCTTTGTTAATAACGTTGTCCTTTCGCAGTTCCTTGGGATTTGTCCGTTTTTGGGGGTGTCAAAGAAAGTAGATACTTCCTTAGGAATGGGAGCTGCCGTAAGTTTTGTTTTAGCTATTGCAACGCTTGTTACTTATCTTCTTCAGCAGTATGTACTTGTACCTTTTGATATGGTCTATATGCAGACGATAACTTTCATCTTAGTTATTGCGAGTCTGGTGCAAATGGTTGAGATTATGCTGAAGAAACTTTCGCCCTCGCTTTATCAAGCTTTAGGTGTTTTCCTCCCATTGATTACGACTAATTGTTGTATCCTTGGGGTAGCGATTCTTGTTATTCAGAAGGAGTTTAACCTAATTGATAGCCTCGTTTATGCAATCTCTACAGCTATTGGCTTTACGCTTGCTTTGGTGGTCTTTGCAGGTATTAGAGAGCAGTTAAGCCGAACAGAAGTACCTAAAACAATGAAAGATATGCCTATTGCTCTAATCTCAGCTGGTATTCTAGCAATGGCTTTTATGGGCTTTAGTGGCATTGCCTAAATTTAATACTTTGAAGTCAAGTTAAATAGCTCCAAAAAGTAGTAGCAGCAAAATTATAATAAGTCCTGTACAGCCACAACCTTTACGGAGAGAATCTCCAAAACTTTCTCCTCCATAAAATAGAGCTCCAACGGCTGCAAGTATTACAATTATTGCGATGATTGTAGGGATATTGATAGTCATTGTATTAAGAGTTTATTGTTTCAAGTAATTGCTAAGGACTAAGGAAGCTCAAAAATAAGCTCCCTTAGTCCTTATTGTTTATTATCTAATTAACTAAAGTCATTTCATCAATGAGGCGAGGGCATTCGCCATATTCTTCAATAAGCATTAGGATATAGCGAATATCACAGATGATACTGCGTTGATATTGTGGCAGGTATTGTAAGTCTCCTGCTACACCTTCCCAATTTCGGTCAAAGTTAATACCAATAAGTTCGCCTTTGCCGTTGAAGACAGGACTACCAGAGTTTCCTCCAGTCGTGTGCGTTGTGGCAGTAAAGTCCACAGGCATTCTCCATTCTCCGTTTTTATCTTTCACAGCGAAGCGGTTGTTCTTGCCATAAGTCTTTTTCTTATAGATTTCCTTGAGCTTATCAGCTACCTTAAACTCCCAAGACGTTGGGTCTTCTTTCTCCATTACGCCCTTGAGGTAGGTTTGATGCTCGTAATCAACGCCATCACGAGGAGCATAACCTCCAATACTACCAAAAGTAAAGCGAAGTGTGAAGTTTGCGTCAGACCAAAGATTATCTCTTCCGTGTTGCTTAATCAAGCCTGCTACGAAGTTCTTACGAGCAGGGAGCTTTTGCTTATCAATTTCTTCAAGAGCAGAGGATAGCTGAAGGTATTTCTGTGCAACAGATTGTCTAAACTCTTGGGAAAGCTTTGCTGTTTTGCTATTAAAAATTGTATCGATATAAGCTTCAGTTGAGCCAAACTTCTCAATTCCCTCACGAATGGCTTGGGGTTGCTGAGCTTTTGCTACTTCCTTACAATAGAGCGAAAGCAGGGTTTTTGATATTTTCTTGTCTAACTCTATATTGTAGCTTTCCAAGAAACGTTTTGCCTTTTCCTTCTTCCACATTTCAATGTCTGTTATTTTCCAAAACTCCATTCCTGTTAGGATAGCTTCATTGAGGTAATTAAGCTGACGCTTTAAGTCTCTCTCTTTTTGAATAGATGTTTGAATGTTCGTGATGCTTGTCTTATAAGGCTGAGCATCTACGCCTTCTTTTTTGCACCAATCAAGAAGACCTTGCATCTGTCTCTGCTTGTGGGCAATCAAAGCTCTGTTCTTAATGCCCCAGTTTGCTCCGATAGCACGCTTATAACCATTCTGAGAATAAGCATACTTTGCTGAGTACTGAATATTCGTTTTAGGGTTTGCAAGCATTTCTTTAAGCATTAGCTTCTGACGAACATCACGCACCTGTATGCGAATGTCGTTGTCAATCTCTTTCCAAGCTTTTACTTCATCAGGCAAAAAGTAATGATACGTTCTTCCAGGGAAGCCCATTATCATAGCAAAGTCGCCTTTCTCGATGCCTTTTGTTGAGATGTTGAACCAACGCTTTGGCTTGAGAGGAATATTATGCTTGCTATAGTCAGCAGGATTACCGTCTGCATCAGCATAGATACGGAAGATAGAGAAGTCTCCCGAATGACGAGGGTAAGCCCAGTTGTCTGTATCAGCACCGAACTTACCAATGGAACTAGGAGGTGCAGCCACGAAGCGAATATCTGAATAAACCTTTTTAGTGAACATTAGATATTGATTACCATTGTAGAAAGGCTTAATCTCCACTTCAATACCTTTGCCTAACTTTCCTGCTTTTTCTTTTGCAAGTTTATTCAGAATGCTAGGCGAATAGTAAGAAAGTTCTGTCGCATTTGGCATTGCTTTAATTGAAGATAGCACATAGGCTGTAACGTCTTCAATCTTGTCAATGAAGGTTACTTTTAAGCCTTTGGCAGGTAATTCATCTTGATAAGTCTTTGCCCAATAGCCATCTTCTAGGTAATTATGCTTCAAAGAGCTAAGAGCCTGTATTGAGCTATAACCACAGTGATGATTGGTCAGCACCAAACCTTCTTTGGAAATAATCTCTCCTGTACAGCCTCTGCCAAAGATAACTACAGCATCTTTGAGCGATGTGCCGTTTGGATTATAGAGGTCATATTCCTTGAGCTTGAGACCTCGCTCCTTCATCTCTTTGTATTTCTTAGCTAACTGTGTCAGTAGCCACATACCTTCGTCTGCACGAGCTGTCTGCACTGATGAGAGTGCAAAGCAAAGCGTGAGTAGGATTAAAAAATTCTTTTTCATAAGCTTATTCTTTGTTTAAGTTTATATCTTTTGCTTTCATCTTAGCCATTTGGGCATTGTAGTAACGTTTGTCTCCTGTAACTTCCTTGCCAAGCCAATGAGGGCGAGGGAATTCTTCATCAGGGCTGTTCAGTTCAATTTCTGCCAATGTAAAGCCTTCTAGCTCTTCCTCAAAGACATCAACCTCCCAAGTAAAGCCTTCCATCGGCACGAGGTAGCGTTTCTTTTGGATATAGTTATTCTTGCAAAGCTTCAGAAGTCCTAAAGCTTCAGAGTGGGGGATAGGGTATTCCCATTCTTCTCGCATAAGTCCTCTGATGTCGCTTGCCCCTTTAATCGTGAGGAAGGCTTCGTCGTTGCGAGTACGTACACGTATAGTGGCGTCAGGCGAACGCAGATAGCCTTGGCGAATATCATACACTTGCGTAGCGTCTTTTAGAAAGTCGTCGGATTTGACGAGAAATTTACGTTCTATCTCCATAAACTATTTGATTGTAACACGTGTCGCTCCATAGCTATATTCAGAGAATGAAGCATCTTGATGCTTAAACTTAGGAAATTTCTTTTTGAGGAGCTTAATTAGTTCAGCTCTTAGAATGCCTTCACCTTTGCCGTGAATGAAGACGATGTTTCGCTCCTTAAACTTGTTATATTGTCTCAGTACATCTTCGGCTTTTGCTAGTTGATAGAGCAGAATATCTCTTCTGTCCATTCCTGCTGTAGTATCTAATAGCTCATCAATATGCAGGTCAAACTTATAATAGCCATTTCTGTCTTTTTCAAGCTGAAGCTCAGGAACAGAGTTATTTGCCTTAGTTTTTGTTTTATCTTTCTTCCCAAACTCTTGAAGACGTTCTATAATCTGTCCGTTTTTCTTCTTTTGCTTAATGATAGACTGCTCAATAAGTGGAATGATAATCGCTTTATCATCAAAGAGCTTACTCTCTTGTAAGGCTTTGCGGTTGCGGAACTTTTTCAGATCCAACTTAAACTCTACATCAAAAGTCCCTTTATAAAGCTTAGGATTCTCCGAGAAAGCAAGGATTTGCACGTTTAGTTCGTCATATTTTGCTAAGTCTTTTCGGACAATCTCCTCAATGAAAGCCTCTGTCTTTGGGGCAAGACTGCCGTGAGCGATGAGTTGCCATTTATCTTGTTGTTTGCAACTAATCGTGTAGTAAAAAGAGTATTGGCATTCATTTACGAGGTACATCTCGTAGTTGCTAAGCTCCATTTGGCTTTCATCAAGGGGAAAGAAGTAAAGCCCTGCCGAAACTTCCCCATAAGCCTTTAGCAACTGATGCAGTTTCGGAGGCGTAAATTCTTTTTCCTCTTCCTCAAATCTGGCAAATGGGCTAGGCTCATCAAAGCTCTTTGTTCCTAGCTCTTGCTGAGGTGTTGATATTGTTTTTTGTTTGCTCTTACTTTTATTGATGACAGGCGCTTTATAGCTTGGCATAAAGGTATCCTTCTCATCTACGCGGACACATTCCTTGAGAGGAGTAGGCATTTCAAAGCCGTCTTCATCTTCCACGTAGGCAGTGTCGCCTTTTATTCTTTTTACTCGTCCTCCTCCTTTAGCATTAAGGAAACGAACCAAGCAATTAACTTCTATATTCATTCTTAACTATTTATTAAGCGTTTTCTTCTCTAATAGTCAAAGATAAGTTTTTTTCTTGAAATGACTTAAGTTCAATGCCTCCTTAGCCTTCTAATTGATGAATATGATAACGCTTAAATTTCGCCTTTTTTAGGGCTTGAAAATGATGAGTTTTATCTTGTTTGTAAGTATTTGATTATTAGAGGTTTGATTTGTTTCTCTGTTTGCTTGAAAAAGTTTTCCCATAAACTTCTGAAAGTTTACCGCTAAACTCAAAAAAGTTTATGGGAAAAGTCATTTGAGTTTATGGGAAAACTTTTTGAAGGGATTTGTTATGCTTGGGTGATAACGCCTCAAAACCCTAAAAATAGAGCCTTAATAGCTTCTGCCAATATCACAAATCAGAATCTGATTTATTAAGCTAAATAGATCTTGTTTAATACTTGCTTTAATTATAAATAGTTACTCTTGTTTGGTTCTTTTTAGATGATTTTAGGAACAAATATCTCCTTAAAGCATTGTTTCTTAGCTTATTTATTATCTACTCTATAGTACTCGTTAGGCTTATTAATTTTTTTGAAAATACCCTGAATTGGGTATTGTCTCTCCTCTTTTCCTACTCTACCTTTGTTGTACTAAGTAATTAATAATTTTTATAGATAATAACTCTTTCAACGAAATGAAACAAACAAAGAAGTTGCTCGTTGTAGCAACAATCGCAAGTGCAATGCTTTTCTCTTCTTGTGAGAAGGAAAACAATGAACCAATTAAGCAATACTCAACAGAAGTTATTGCGAACCCAGCCGTGAAGGCTAAACTCGCAGAGCAAGGACTTACACTTGATAAGGCAGGCAAACTCTTGCTTGACGACAAGGCTAAGACCATTACTTCGCTAGACTTCTCGGGGACGAAGATAACAGACTTCTCAGTTTTGAAGCTCTTTCCTAAGGTAGAGGAAGTTAAGCTTGCAGATAATGACTACAAGATGAGCTTTGACTTTGCCCAGTTACCTAAGCAAATCACTAAGGTTGACCTCTCGGATAACGAACTATATGAGTTCGTTGGCTTGGCTAAGCTTGACGACAAGACTAAGGAGACTATTATCCTTAAAGAGCTGAAAAGCCTCGTGCTTCCAGCGACGGCTAAGAATAACGTTGAAACTTTGCCTTTCTACTTCAAGAAGATGGGCGAAAAAATCACGATGACAATGCAGAATAAGGACGGCAAGGCAGAGCCTTATACTACGCTTCGTGAAGTGCCAGACCCTGAAGTTCGTGCTTTGCTCAAAGAGACTTTCCCAACAAAGTTTGTGGGCGAAAAGCTAGATCTTTTCAAACGTTTCGGTGAAAGTCGTAGCAATGACTTGAACGTTTCAACTTTTACTTTCTGGGGTGAGATTCCTCTTAAGAATAAGAAGTTGACAAGTCTTGAAGGAGTTCAATACATTGTTGCAGACCCTGAATGGAGAGGGGCTTTCACCGCAAATCTATTTAATCAGGAGGAATACTTGGTTATACCATATTTGAAAGTTAATGCAAACTGTTCAAAAATAAATACTGTAAAAGTTAATACGCCACTACTAAATCTTAGTTCTGCAACTAACCTTATCTCTTGTATTATTGGTAACAATAAGGCTCTTAAAAGTCTTGACTTATCTATGACTAGAATCGGTAAGATTGGTCTCGGAGGTGGCTCTATGTTTAGTGGTTGTATGGTTATGCTTAATAGTTGCCCTGAACTAGAAGAAATCAAACTCCCAAATTTGGATAAAGTAAAAGAACCTACTCTAGCAAATTGTGCCTTACTTGCTTTACCTAAGTTAAAGGGAATAAATTTAGAACAGTTCCAATGGGTTAGACAGATAGACTTAGTAGCACTTCCAAGCCTAACAACCTTAGTTTATCCAGATTTTAAGTATAGTAGAAATGAAAATGGAAATAAATTAGAGCTAGGAGGAAAAGAACAAGCTATATTCCACTTTTCTATTGATAAGGAAATTTATGATAAAGCTCAAACTCCTGTATTTATCAACAAGATTAAGAATGATGTTAAACTTTCATCTAAAGAGGAAATTTCAACGATGATTGGTCCATTAGGTTTTGTTGATTATAATGGTCAAGATCATTTTGAACTCTATGATTATACAAAGACATTGAAAGAATAGTTACAATACGCAATATTGATAATAATTTAAAAATTACAAGAATATGAAAAAGAATATAGTTATTACATTGCTTGCTCTAGCAGGCTTAGGTTTAGGCTCTTGCTCTAAAAATGAAGTAATTGAGCCTGTGCAACAAGCCGAACAGAATCTTCCTGTTGAGACCTTTAAGTATTGTGTAAGTCCTCTTGATGGAGCTCGCACAACTGAAAGCTTCCGAGCTGTCAAAACTTCAAATGTTGTTGGCGAAGACGTGCAAGGTCGTTATGAAGGTAAATTAACTTATGTTGAGATGAAGGGGACTCCTCGTCCAGTTCCTCCTCAAATAGTGAAAGTGGATATTTATAAAGACGAGAGCAATGCTCATCAATTCCGTTTTGTCATTCACCCATTTAAGACGAATGAACGTATGCCAGCAACAATCAGTACTGATATCTCAGATTTAGCATTGAATGCTAACGGTTCTTTTAAGGCGGAAAATCTATCACAAGCTCTGAAAATGAAGTTCTGGGGATTCTATGATACAACTAAGGATATCACTCTTCTTGAAGGAGATTTTGTCGTTGATGATGCTAGTGATGATGCTACGTTAAACTTTACGATTAAAGCAGAAGGTCCTTTTGATGGCAAGCTGTTTAAGGCTTTCGTTAAGTTTGAAGTTACAAGAAAATATAAACACTAAGAATATATGTTGCGTGTTGTAACTAAGTTGCTTGTAGTCATTAGCCTCTTGGGGCTAATGACTGCTTGTCATAAATCAGAGCCAAAAGCTCTTGACAAAAAGGACGATTATGTCGCTAAGACTGTCCAAATGCTTTCAGGTAAGTCCATAGTTCTTGATACAAAGGCAATGATGGGGACGGTTGATAAGACTTTACTCCCTAAGGGCTGTCCAACTAAGTTTGATTTTAAGTGGCTAGATAAAGAGCAGAAGATAGAGATTTCATTGCTTAATTTCTCTGTTGGTAATATGCCTTTGACAATCAATTTTCGTATAAATGCTCCTTTTGAGGAGTTGAATGTATGGGATAGAGATACTTATCCTGAGGAGGGTTGGCTGAAGTTTCAGTCTAATAATGGTTGGCTAATGGCAGATCCTAAACCTGGAGAACCCGAGCCTGAAAAGTTTAATAATCCTGCTACAATAGAAGGCTTTGTTAATCCTTTGACCGAAGAGATTCAGTTCGTGATTAACTATAATATGATGACTGTTAAGAGTTTCTGTTTTAGACAGAAGATTAACTTTGGACGGACGAAGAATTATGAGCAGGAGTTTAAAAAGTATGAAGCAGACCTTAAAGCATATAAAAAGGCTCACGGCATTGAATAATAGAGGGGAATTATCTAAATGAAGCGATTATATCTTTTGCTAAGCCTAATAGTTTTTATTAGGCTTAGCTTTATCCCCCTAATGGCTCAAGGGAATGAAGCTCCTAAGTTGGAGTTTGTTCTCTTAGATAAAGAGACGCAAGAGCCGATTATTTCAGCTGTTATTGCTTATGGCTCTTCGGCAAAATCCTTAAAAGAGCACTGTCTTTCTGATCTTGACGGCAAAGCAGTGCTTAGGCTGAAAGGAGCAAAGCCTTGCTATTATCAGATTACGGCGATGGGTTATCATAAGTATTCAGGGTATTTGTCTCTGAAAAAGTCTTCAAAGCCTTTGCTCATTAAGATGAAGAGCAAGAGCCGTGGGCTAAAAGAGTTGGTCGTACGCGGACAGCATCAGCTTAAACCATTGAAACTTTCTCCTGTTGTAACACAGGTGCTTTCGGGAGCAAAACTCGTAGATACAGGCTATGGTAATCTACAGCAGGCCTTAATGCGTGAAACTCCCGGTATGAATATTCAAAAGGTTGGCTTTGGAAATGATATGAATATGCAGGGACTTGACGCAAGGCATATCCTTTTCTTGATGGACGGCGAGCGAATGACGGGCGAAATGGCCGGGAATCTTGACTATGAACGCTTTAATCTTCACGCTATTGATCGCGTAGAGATTGTTAAAGGAGCTTCCTCTACACTCTATGGTTCTCGTGCATCAGGGGCCGTTATTAACCTGATTACTAAGAAGACTGACCGCCCACTTTCTGTCGCTGCAGGCGTTCGTTGGGAGCAAATGAACGAACGTAATTACAGAAATATCAGCAAAAAAGATTTCCTCTATATGTTTGAGGATAATAGCGATAGACCTAATTTTCAAGCTTGGGTGTCGCTAGGAGCTAAGAAGGGGATTGTTATTTCGCAAACAGATATTTGGTATAGTTCGGCTGATGCCTACTATATGTATCAGAAAGAGAACGACAGCAAAACCTATACACATTCGGCAAATCCTGATATTCTGAAGCAGGACACTACGCTTACTAGCCCGATGAAGCGTCCTCCTCTTGGCGTTTCGGGATCGGAGCATATCTCTCTTGCTCAGAAAGTTTATGTAGAACCGAGCAAGAACCTAAGCTTAGAGCTGTATGGTACAGCTTTCTTTATGAATACTTACGATCTAGTGCAGGACTTAGCTTTCTCTCAATCCAAAGACTACACGATGGGTGCAAGGCTCAAACTTGGGCATATTGATCGCCTCTTAGCAAGGCTTACGCTACATACCGACTTCTACGATAGGTACAAAAGGCACGAGAGACGTGATGTACGCAAGCAGGTCTATGACTCCAATATCTTCTCGCCTCGCCTTGTCTTGAAGAGTAATTACTTCAAGCATCACCAATTAGTCGGAGGTGTAGACTATATTCAAGATGATTTGACGAGTGATCGCTTTGCCGTTTCGGATAAGATGCTCACGAGAGGACTGAAGGAATGGGAGTTTTATTTGCAAGATACTTATGATATAAGTGATAAGTGGTCTTGTGAGCTGGGTGTGAGGAGTAACTACAGCGAGCCCTTTGGTTTAATGGCTTTGCCTAAGCTAGCCCTCAAGTATAAGCCCCTCAAATACCTTAGTCTGAGGGCAAACTATGCAATGGGTTTCCGTTCGCCTTCTATCAAAGAGTTGTTCTTTAATTGGGACCATCTTGGTATGTTTAAGATTGTGGGCGACAATAAGCTAGAGCCTGAGAAGAATAATTACTATTCTTTCGGCCTAGAGTATGACCGAGATCAACTCTTTCTTTCGGCAAATGCTTATGCTAACTTCTTTACTAAGAAGATTGAAGGAGTTTGGCGTGTCTATGAGTTTCAATATAATTTTGAGTATGAAAACCTAAAGAATCAAAGACTTCTAGGGATAGACTTGCTAGCACGTTGGCGTATGAATAAGGCTTTTATGCTTAATCTCTCCTACTCTTTTGTTGATGTCGAGGATTCGCACTTTGGACGTATCAGTACTACTTCGCCACACGCTGCGACAGCAGGGCTAAGCTATCGCTATCAGAGAGGCAATAACTATAAATTAAACATTGGTTTGAACACTGCTTTTACAGGAGCTAAAAGCTTTGATGTGCAGGATAATCTAACGATTAAAGATGTGCGTCATCTGCCTGATGGCACGACGAAAGAAGTGAGCCGAAGTCATAAAGCGTATTTCCGCTGTGATTTGCCCGCTTATATACTTTGTGATTTGAATATAATGCAAATATTTCAAGGAAAGTATTACTTATCTTTTGGCTTGAAGAACTTATTTAATTACGTGCCGAAAACCCTTGGTTCAGGCGTAACAATGTTCAATATCCCTGCTACGGCAGGGCGAAGAGCCTTTGTTCAATTAGAATATAGATTTTAACGATGAAGAAATATATTATTCTTAATTTTCTAATCCTTAGCACCTTGACTAGTTGCGTCAAGTACGAAGCTGAACCTTTTGACGGCAACGTTTTGCCTCGTCGCTCGGGCTATGTCAATAATATTACTAATGATTGGATTTATTACAACCTGAGGACAGGGCAGAGGTTTAATGCCGCTGCTGCCAATCAAGATATTAAGGAAGGCGAACAGCAGGAGCGCTTAGATTGGGATATTGCTTTCTGTGGCTTTGCTCTTCGCACTAATGGGGGAACGAGTGGTCGTGGCGATTGTGCCGTGGCTGACTTGGGTTTTGGGCAATATGATAAGTGGAAATCTGTGGAGCAACTGCCTAAAGATTTGGCTTGGGTTGTTGATTCTAAGGACGTTTATATAACGATGTCCAACAATGATTGGAATAAAAAATGGACAAGCCAAGGCAAGACTCCGCCTCCTTGGTTTGACCCTAATAATGGACCTCCACGTGTAAAGACTTCGGCGAACACTCTGCTTGCTAATGCTATTCGCTTCAGTGGTCCTCCGCCTTCTTATATCCCGTCTTTTCATACCTATATTGTTCGTTCGGCTGACGGCAAGCATTTCTATAAGTTTCAGATCGTTAGTTGGTTTGATAGCAAAATGGAAATCGGCGAAACGGGGGGCAAGATTAGTTTCTATTGCGATGAACTTAAGTAGGCAAGAGAAAATAGGATAGCAGTGAAAGCTTATCCTATTTTTTTCTATCTAAGCCGTTCTCTTGGCGAAGAATCTCAAATATATTTGTGTTATTAGATGAATATCCTTATTTTTGAACTAATGACAATAAAGAAGATATAAAGATAATGTACGATATAAATAAAATTAGGGAAGACTTTCCTATTCTACAGAGAGAGGTTAATAAACGCCCTCTAATATACTTTGACAACGCAGCAACGACACAAAAACCAAACTGCGTTATCAACTCTATCACTGAAGCCTATAGACAGACAAATGCCAACGTCCATCGTGGTGTGCATACCCTTAGTCAAGAAGCAACCGAACTACACGAAGAAGCAAGACGTCGTATCGCAGACTTCATCGGAGCAGTGAGCAGTGATGAAATTATTTTCACGCGTGGCACGACGGAAAGTATCAACTTAGTAGCTACAAG
>PDWI01008811.1_pt1 | contig 11772 bp, 8 predicted proteins | sample 1430891 | NCBI WGS metagenome assembly PDWI01 (sample SAMN01162508, study PRJNA174530) | Oral metagenome, whole genome shotgun sequencing project. | biome: Marine environment; feature: Marine mammal; material: Swab sample of the gingival sulcus; isolation source: swab sample of gingival sulcus...
GAATATCCTTAAACCAAATGGCAATCGCCTGTAGTAAGGTTAAAAGTATACCGATGTTTAAGAGAATTTTTATGGGTGCCATATAAGGCTGCCACGACGAATAACTTCTTTCACTATACTTTAAAGCATAAATTGTGCTATCAATACCTCCCAGCAATAACACAAAAAGATAAAAGACTAGACAAATCATCACTGAAGCATCCATGAGATGGCGATTTTTGGGACTTAGACGTTCATAAAATAAATCCATACGTACATGGGCATTTTCTTTTAAACTATAGCTACCACCTAAAACAAAATAGGCCATCATTAAAAATTGGGACATTTCCAAAGTCCAATACGAAGGACTAAAGAAAGTTTTAGAAACAGAAGAATAAAATAAGACAATAATCATCACAAAAATAAGGTACATAGCAACTAACCCCACTTTATTCGAGAAGCCTTCCATAAAAGCTATGTATTTTTCCATATAATATTTCATTTTAATCCCCAATTTATAGGTAGTGGTGTAGTGTGCAGTCTAGCTATCACTGTGATACTACCTTAATTTCCCCTACGCAACCATGCTTACTGATTAATGTTTTACGAGCATAGATAGTTGTTTTTATTATCGGAGTTATAACATAAATTTTTATTAATTGTAAACCTATTTACATTTTTAGATTATTTTTGTAAATAATTTAACATTAATATAGTTATTTTTTTCATTAAGGCATAGTGAAAAGCAAGAGTTATGGACGATATAGCACGATGACAGAAATACCTATTCTCAACCACACCACAAAATAATTACCGATTCGCTAATAAAAAATGTTATCCTACTGCACTGTAATTTATGATCTAATCTCAAAATATTCATACCATGCTACATTACAAAATCCATCCGAAAAACTTAGGGGCACATTTAATCCACGTTACTATCGATATTCCTGCAGGTGAGCGGCACATCATCGCCAAATTACCCAAGTGGATTCCCGGTAGTTATAAAATTCGTGATTATAGCCGTCATATACAAGCATTTTCTGCCACAGCAGATAACCAACCACTCGTATGGCGGAAAACTGACTCTGATACTTGGCTTATTGAGGCGAATGAACAAGCCGTTCAGCTTTCTTATGACGTTTATGCCTATGATTTATCGGTGCGTGGTGCTTATTTAGACGATACCCGATTTTTCTTCAATCACTGCTGTGTGTGTTTAGACATTACACATCTATCTGAGCAAAAACGTCTGATTAATATTGCCACCGTCGATAATTGGCGTATTTTCACCGCACTGCCAATAGACGAGCAGAATGACGGTACTTATTTTGCTGAAAACTATCACCAGCAAATTGACTGCCCGATGGAGTCTGCCCAAAACTATTTACACAGCGAATTTATGGCAGGCGACGTTCGTCATGAAGTTGTCTTTACGGGTGCATTATCTGACGACTATGATATGGACGGTATGACGCAGCAGCTGAAAAACATTTGTGAAGCTGAAATCAAACTCTTCGGCGGTTCGCCACTGGATAGCTATTTATTTATGACCTATTTGGAGGCCAATCAATACGGTGGGCTGGAGCATAAAAATTCGGTCGCCCAAATGGCTTCGCCCGATATGATGATGAAAAAAGGCGAAAAGCTCAACAAGAAAATGATTGATTTTATGGGATTATGTTCACATGAATATTTTCATTTATGGAACATCAAACGCTTGCAACCCAAAGATTTTCAGCCTTATGACTTATATCGCGAGCAAAATACGGAAATGTTATGGATGTTTGAAGGCTTTACTTCTTATTATGACGAGCTATTTTTACTGCGTTCTGGTGTGGTCGATAGTACAACCTTCTTAAAACGCCAAGCCCAAAATTTAAGCCGTGTGCTCAATGTACCGGGACGCAAGTTACAACCATTGGCCGCTTCTAGTTTTGATGCTTGGACAAAACTTTACCAGGCCGATGCCAACTCACCCAATAATATGGTTAGTTACTACAGCAAAGGAGCAGTATTTGCTCTTTATCTCGACTTATTTATTCGCAAACACAGCCAAGGTCAATCCAGTTTAGATGACGTTATGCGTTATTTGTGGCAAAACTTCGGAGAAAAAGGCATTGGCATTGACGAAGATGATGTTTTTGCAGCATGTGGGCGTTTATTACCCAACGACAAGCACGAATTATTAGCAACCGTTTTTGTCGAGGGACTACATGGTACTAGCGATATGCCTTTTGCCCAATTGCTACCTGATTTTGCCGTGTCAGTCCAATCGCAAGCCAAACGAACTCAAGACCAAATACACACCAGTGACAGCGGCATGCGTTTAACGATAACAGAAAACACCGCTAAAATTGCCTTTTTAGATGCCAATAGTCATGCAGCTGAAGCCGGCATTTCCGTTGATGATGAATTAATCGCTATCAATCAAAATAATCATCGCAATGACTTTAACCAGTGCTTAGACTTTGGTAAAGCGGGAGAAAAGTTAAACTTATTACTTTCTCGTCGTGGACGAGTGTTTGAAAAGACGATTGCCTTGGCCAAGCCACTCCAAAATGAGGTCATCTTTACGCAAACAGGCAAAAACGACTTGGGAGATGACTGGCTGGCCACATGGATATAAGATCGTAGCGAAAAATATCTAACACAACAACGACTACCCAGATAACAACGTGGAATCGCTTAGGCAAAACCTTGTGAAAATACCGCCACTTGCCTTTTTAGCGACAGGTATTGCCACTAGTTTGTTATTACTGATTTTTCTGCCTTTTCAACCACCACTCCTCGTGGTAGTTATCGCCGGTTTTGTTAGTCTTATTGCCTTTCCCTTTCAGCGATTTTTTATTGTCGGCATCACTTTGGGCATTGTTGCTGTTGGGCTAAATACTTCACCACCCTATTCACAAGCATTTACTGATTGTCACTACCAGGCTAGTCTTTCCCAGGTCAATTACGGCACAAATTCCCAAGGTAAAGAAATTCGCCTTTTGGCTAAAAATATTCAATGCCAAGGTAAAAAACTACCCAATCAAACCCTACAATTTTGGGATAATCAGCGGCAATTTCAGCAGTTCGCCAATCACAGAATGACGGTACGCAGCGACCTAAAACCCATTCACGCCAGTTTAAACCTTTATAGTTTTGATTATGAAAAATATCTTATTTCTGAAGGCATTCGCCTACAAGCCAAAAATATCACCATTCTCAGCACACAACCGCAACGTCAACCAATTTTACGCTTGCGACAGGCATTTAGCACCGCAATTACCAAACACCTTTCCCGTGAAAATGCCGCTATTATTTTGGCTTTAGTCACCGGTAATCGCTCGGGTTTATCCGGTGTACAAAAACAAACGCTACAGCAAACGGGGAGCAGCCATATTTTAGCGATTTCGGGACTGCATTTAGCTTTAATTGGTGGCCTGGCTTGGTTGATTGGGCAGTGGCTTTGGGCATTATCTTGGCGGCTTTCTGATAAAGTCATGCCTATTCAAGCTGGGGCAGTTTTTGCCTTTATTGTTATTAGTATTTATGCCGTCTTAACAGGGTTTGACTTGCCTGTAAAACGAGCTTGGGTGATGTTTTCCTTATTGATTTTCTCGTGGCTATGGTTAAAATCATTATCGACAAATGCACTACTTATTGCCGCCATCGCCGTGATGTTAGTATCGCCCTATTCCGCCGTGTCTGTGGGTTTCTATTTTTCCTTTATTGCCACTTTTATCGTTTTATGGTGTTCACAACTCAACTATCCACCGCTGATAAAAGTCCTAATTATGCAGGGATTAATCAACCTCACCCTGCCACCCATTACGTGGTTTGTTTTTTCCAGTATCCCACTTTCTGCTTTTTTTGTTAATTTACTGATTATTCCATGGCTTGGGCTATGGGTGTTACCTTGGGCAATTTTGGCCTGTGTACTGACCATGATTTCTCCGACCATTGCACAGCCACTATGGACAGTGGTGGACTTTAGCACCAGTGCTTTGTGGCAGAGCATTCAGATTTTTAATGATTTACACTGGTCAATATCACCTACTTTTACGCCCAATCTAATTGCCGTCATTATTGCGGTGGGCAGTTTACTGCTTGCCTTAATCACCAAGAAAAAATGGCTGGTGCTGGGGTTATTATGTGTATTTTTACCGATTAGATTACCAACTTCACCAGCATTAGTTGTAGCTGATGGACGCTTTACCTCTGTCCTTATTCACAATGGAAAAACCGCCATCATTATTAACCCCGGGCGGCGCTATCGACATATTAACAAAGCAAAAAAATGGCAACGCTATTTACAACAGTATGGGCTTTCACTATCTGCAATTATTCTTTCTGACGAAAAAATCAGTCATATCTCCGCTACTGCGTGGTTACTAAAACAATACCCCCAAGCAAAGGTTATCACACTAAAATCCCTCTTCTTACCCTATGAAAATACTTATTGCCAATCACTAACATTAGAAAATCTTACTTTAGTGACAAAAAAGCAGTCAAAAAACTGCTCGGCATCTTTGTTATGGTTTGGGCAATCCGTTGATTTGTTTCCAAGGGAAATTTCAGAAGACAATCACACCGCCCTAACGAAAAAATCACAGTTTATTTGGCAAGGAAAAACCTACAACACCCAAAAACTCGGGGCAGTTACCGTCATTCTGGATAACTCAAAAGCTGGTGAAAAATCACAAACTCCAGTCTTTACCGTCAATTACGAACGTCAGAAAAAACGCCCATGGCGACAGTATCGCGAACGCCGGTAATGCTTATTGATATATAGTGAAATAACTTTTTAAACATTGCTTCAAGGCAAAATATTAAAGCTTTTTATCTAACAAATACCGTCTCGCGTTTGATTTTCCATTCTCCATCTATCTTTTTCCAATAGTCGTGTCTCTTTAAAAAGCTAGGAGTATGAATTAAAGATAGATTCAACAAGAGCAGGTGGTGCTTTAACAAATTTTCTAGAACCGTCTGCATAAATACATTGTAAAGCGAGTGACCCCAATACTTCCATAAGGTGCTTTCCCCTCAGTCTGTCGCTTATCTGACTACTCATCACCCCTTCTAAGCTTATTTCTAAAAGAAGCCCCTTCAATGGAACGGTTAACAAATTGGGCATATCAAAGTTTAATAGCCGAATAGGCTCTAAGTGCGAGCTATCTACTACCCAATCTAGATGTCGGATAGGTATTGTAAATTCTGATTTTCTCGCTAATACAAGCTCTAACTTTTCAGGGAAAGGGGATGAACAACCACTACTACTGTACTCCAAAAAGATTGAACAATACCTCTCTTTCATAGCAAGCTCCGTTTCTGATACTGCTATCTCCTTTTTTGCAGGAAAGATTTTTTCTTTAATGTTAAGCGTATGCGAAAATGCCGCTATAGTTTCTATAATCACCTGGAACCTCCCATAAAGCTTAGAACTATTTTCTAAACACACTGATTAAACCAGCCCAAAACCAGATTAGGACTGTTAGCCACTGGCTTTTTTCCACTTTTTATTCCGACTCGGTTACGTGTAGTGTTATCTGTCAACCCATTCTTTTACCCGCATAATATCAGTTGGTTAATAAAAAATCAAAATTATCAACCAGTTTAACAACAACTTTGCACTGCTAATTATCTAGAACAGACAGTAAAAAATCATACTGCCTTTGGCGGAAAGCCTTGCAAAAAAATTAAATTAATTGCCCTTTTTAGCATTCATTTTAATAACATGATATACTTCCCTAAGTAGTTACTTATATTACGTAGCTCACATACATACACAAACGACTTAGAGAGGAAAAAATATGTTTAAGAAGAATTTAGGAACTGTCGACCGTGCACTTCGTATTATTTTAGGTATTGCTTTAATTGCACTTGCTTATACAGGAAAAATTGGGGTTTGGGGTTATATTGGTATTGTACCATTGGTTACAGGTCTAATTAGCTCTTGTTTACTTTATACATTATTGGGTATTAATACCAATAAAAAATAAGTGTAGTCACGTTAAATATACAATAATAAAAATGTACAACAACAAAAAGGCAGTGCGGTTTATTTCGCATTGCCTTTTTTAGTACAGAAAAATTACCAACACCCGGGTTAAAAAAATACCCATTGGGAATGACGGTACTTTTTAACCAATCACCAAAAATTTAGGCCCTCGTTTATTTCTTAATTGATTTTACTATCCCATCAATCGAGTTTGCACCTCTTTATATTTAGCTAAGGTTTTATCGACAATATCTTGTGGCAATTCAGGTCCGGGGGCCGTTTTATCCCAGTCCAAAGTTTCCAAATAATCACGCACAATTTGTTTGTCGTAGCTCGGTGGGCTAATGCCCACACGGTAATCTTCTGCTGACCAAAAACGTGAAGAGTCAGGCGTCAAAACCTCATCAATCAAAACCAAATCCCCTGCTTTGTCCGTGCCAAATTCAAATTTGGTATCGGCAATAATAATACCTCTAGCTTTTGCATACTCGCTGGCTTGTTCATAAATCGTTAATGAAACTTGGCGGATTTGCTCTGCCATTTTTCGTCCCACTAACTTGACAATCTCATCAAAGGAAACATTTTCATCATGGTCGCCAACAGCGGCTTTTGTCGAGGGGGTAAAAATATTTTTAGGGAGCTTCTCCGCTTGCTGTAAACCAGGTGGTAACTGAATGCCACAAACAGCACCTGTTTTTTGATAATCTTTCCAACCCGAGCCAATAATATAACCACGAACAATCGCTTCAACAGGCAGATTATTCATTTTTTTGACAATCACCGCATGATTTTTATACGTTTCATATTCCTCATCAGCGCTTAAAACTTCACGTAAATCTAAATCTGAACAGTGATTCTTAATAATGCCTGCTGTTCGCTCAAACCAAAAATTGGCTATGCTGGCCAAAATTGCCCCTTTGCCAATAATTGGTGTAGGTAAAATGACATCAAATGCCGACAGGCGATCAGTGGCAACTATCAATAAATGTTCGTCATCAACGCTGTAAATATCACGCACTTTCCCACGATGTAATAATGGTAAGTGGGTTAGATTTGTTTGGGTAATGGCTTGAGGCATAATTTCTCTCTTAAAATATAAAATGGCTGATTAAAGTCTAGTTGTGCTAAAAATAATTTCGATACAAGGCTTACCAGTAAAAGCAGTATTGGAATACGGTGAAACTGGCATAACGCCGTAGCGATTTATTTTTAGCACGACTATGCCGTCATTCTAGCACAATATTGGCATTTAATAAGTCAGGCGTTAATTGGAAAAACCGTCTTATCTGAAAACCAGTTAACAAACTGCTTTACACTCGTTCGCTGAGGATTTTCCGCAATCAGTGCATAAAATTGTTTTTCAGGCACCGCATTAATATTAAATGGAGAAACCAGTGTACCCAAACGCAGATAGTTTTCTAATAATGCCGTATGCCCTATTGCTACACCCATGCCTTCAATCGCGGCATTGACCACCATACTGTAGCGTTCAAAATCAATGTGATTATAACCATCAGTTGGCAATCCTGCTGCTGCCAACCAGCCACGCCAATCCGACTGCCAATCAATATCCACCAACATCGGAAATTGGGTAATATCTGCTGGCTTTTTTAAGTGTTGAGCCACTTCCGGATTACACACTAAAGTCAATTTATCTTTAGGCATGGCAAAAGCTTGCGTCCCCCCACTAGCACCATCGGCATAAGTCAGCCAAATCGTTGTATCGTTATCGTGTAAATTCACAGGCTTATCATCTAAAACCAAATTAATTTCAATATTTTTATGCTGTTGTTGGAAATTCCATAACCGGCTCACCAACCAAGTTTCTGCAATCGCAGGGATAGAAACAATTTGTAACGTTCGACGATATTCTTGACGGCGATATTCTTGACTAATATTGGCAATGGCTTGTAATGAGGGACGAATAGTCGCCCAATATTGCTCCCCTGCTTCTGTTAACGTCACACCGCTAGAGCGTCGCATAAATAATGTACAACCTAAATCGGATTCTAATAATTTAATAAAGCGACTGATAGAGGCTGCCGAAACATGCAGTTCTTTCGCTGCCAGCAGAAAACTTTTATGGCGTGCGGCAGCTTCAAAAGCACGCAGAGCGTTAAGGGGAGGAAGTTTCATTTTGGGCTTAAATAATTATAGTCATCACTCAAAAAGTTATTATTGCTGAAAAAACGCATGAAGTCTATCATTAAGACTATCGTGGTCATGCTAAAAATAATTCGATACAAGGCCTGCCAGTGAAAGCAGTATTATAATACGGTGAAGCTGGCATAACATCGTAGCGGTTTATTTTTAGCCTGACTATATTTACTGACTTTTGAGGAAAAATTATGTTAATCGGTGTACCTAAAGAAATTAAAGCCAACGAAAACCGTGTCGGTTTGACACCTATTAGTGTCCGCGAGTTTGTCGCCCATGGTCATGAAGTTATCGTCGAAACTAACGCCGGTCAAGGCATTGGTAAAAGTAATGAGGACTACATTAAAGCTGGAGCAAAAATTGTCGATACAGCTGCCGAAATCTTTGCAACCGCGGAAATGGTTGTCAAGGTCAAAGAACCTCAAAAAGTAGAATATGAACAGCTTTGCAAAGACCAAATCTTATTTACTTACTTACACTTATCACCTGATGAAGCACAAACACAAGGTTTATTAAAATCAGGTTGTATTGCCGTTGCCTACGAAACCGTCACCGCTGACAATGGCTCGTTACCACTACTTGCCCCAATGTCAGAAGTCGCTGGACGCATGGCAACCCAGGTTGGTGCTTATCACCTACAAAAAGCCGAAGGTGGTCTAGGTGCATTACTCGGTGGTGTACCGGGTGTTGATTCAGGCAATGTCGTTGTCATCGGCGGCGGTGTGGCCGGTTTTAATGCAACAAAAATAGCCGTCGGTATGGGTGCAAATGTGACTGTTTTAGATCGCAATATTAATCGTCTGCGGTATATTGATGATATTTACCAAGGTCGAGTGAAAACGGTTTATTCAACAGCGGATGCAGTAGAGCAATATTGTGTTGAAGCAGACCTAGTGATTGGCACAGTCCTTATCCCAGGTGCAAATGCACCCAAATTAGTCACCAAAGACATTATGAAAAAAATGAAAGCAGGTGCCGTTATTGTTGATGTTGCAATTGACCAGGGTGGTTGTACCGATGTTTCAAAACCAACAACCCACGAAAACCCAACCTTTGTTTCTGATGACGTCATTGTTTACTGTGTTGCCAATATGCCGGGTGGCGTACCAAAAACGTCAACTTACGCACTCAATAATGCAACGCTACCGTTTGCACTAGCAATTGCCGACAAGGGCATTAAACAAGCCCTATTAGATGACAAACACCTTTTAAATGGGCTAAATACTTGCCAAGGCAAAATGACTTATAAAGCAGTTGCTGATGCTCAAGGGCTAGACTATACACCTGCCATGGATGCCGTCAGCAGCCTATAATAAGAAATTTATATCACTATTACAGTGGTTTTAAACCGATACTTGTTAGCACTGCACTAACGGTATCGGTTTTTTATTTTTAGATGATTTGAGTTAAGCTACCTATGGTTATGCCAATGGTTACTGGTACAGGCACGTCACCGAAAGTAGCTGTACAAAATACCTATTACTAAAATATTTTACATATTGACATAAAATAGCCTGATAAATAGTTCTCATTCATCATGAATTTGCTATACTTTGGACTATTTCTATTGAACAATTCAATTAACCCACAAAGACTGATAACCGGGATACTATCATGGCAAATATTACTGAGACTGTCGTAGACGTTCATCACTGGAACGATACATTATTTAGCTTTAAAACCACACGAAAACCCACTTACCGCTTTAAAAATGGGCATTTTGTAATGATTGGACTGGAAGTTGACGATAAACCTTTAATGCGTGCCTACTCAATCGCCAGTGCAAATTGGGAAGAACATTTAGAGTTTTTCAGTATTAAAGTACAAAACGGACCACTCACCTCTCGCTTACAGCATTTAAAAGTTGGCGATAAAGTGCTTTTATCTGAAAAATCTACGGGGACACTGGTCACTGATTTTTTATTGCCCGGCAAAAACCTTTGGCTGATTAGCACAGGCACGGGATTAGCCCCGTTTATGAGTATTATCAAAGACCCTGAAATTTATGAGCAATTTGATAAAGTTATCCTAACACATGGCGTTCGCTATATTTCAGAGCTAGCTTACGAAGACTATATTGAAAATCAGCTACCCAATAATGAGTTTTTTGGCGACACAGTAAAAGATAAACTCGTTTACTACCCAACAGTCACTCGTGAGCCATACAAAAATCAAGGACGACTAACTACTGCATTAAAAACAGGTGAATTGAATAAAAATCTAAATTTGCCCGCAATGGATATTGAAAATGATCGTTTTATGATTTGCGGCAGTCCCTCTATGCTCAAAGAAACTTGTCAAATTCTTGATGACATGGGCTTCAGAGCGGGCACAAAAAAAGAACAAGGACACTACGCCATCGAAAGAGCTTTTGTCGAACAAATGTAATTCATCAAATGACTTTCTTTCCTAGAATGACGGTACTATTGATGATGGTACCGTCATTCTATTGATCTATCTACCTTCCTTTCTTTATTTTTCTGCCGATGAAATTGAATCATTGATACCTGTATCAAAACAAACGCTATCTGGCAAAAATAACTTTACCTAAAAATCAAAAAATCCACCACTTAATTTAGCCTTTTTCGCAAAAAGCAAAACAAATTTACAAAATTCCCATGACCAATAATTTGTTTTTTCTTTTAATTTTAATGAATTATATTTAATGCTTTTGATTTGCTAATAATTTATTGATATTACTTAAAAAAACCAGCAAAAAATTTTGAGAACTTTGTGGTTTTATGATACGATTATTCTCGGGTAGAAAAGATAGATATCTAAGAATAATTTTGAACGAAAATCCTTACGAGGAGGAGAGGCAAATGGAAATACAAACAATTAAAAAAATGGAAAAACAGGCCATCAAAAATAGTGGTGTCGACTTTTCAAGGTTAGGGCTCGCTCTCTTGTTTATGATAGCAGTGCTGGCTTATAGTTTCATGACCTCGGGAGGGATTCCAAATAACATATTTTTAGCTATCGCTGCCCTCTTTGGTGCTTATATGGCGATGAATATTGGTGCGAATGACGTTGCCAATAACGTAGGTCCTGCCGTCGGTTCTAAAGCTCTGACATTGTTGGGTGCAATTGTTATTGCTGCCGTTTTTGAGGCTGGTGGTGCGTTAATTGCTGGTGGTGATGTTGTCAAAACTATCAAAAAGGGGATTATTGACATTTCTGCTTTCTCCAATGTCGATGTTTTCATCTGGGCGATGATGGCGGCTTTGTTATCAGCTGCTTTGTGGCTCAACATAGCTACCTATTTTAAAGCACCTGTTTCAACCACACACTCGATTGTCGGCGGTGTGATGGGTGCGGGTATTGCGGCTGCTGGTTTTTCTATTGTTGCGTGGGGAACGATGGGTAAAATTGCCATGTCTTGGGTTATATCGCCGGTTCTGGGTGGTATTATTGCTGCGATATTTTTGTTTTTAATTAAAAAAACAATGACTTATAAAGAAGATAAAGTAAGGGCTTCAATCACGTGGGTTCCGGTCTTTGTCGCTGTCATGTCGTGGGCGTTTGTTACCTATCTGACACTTAAAGGCCTCAAAAAAATATGGCCGCATATTGTAGAAATATTTACTTTCTTACCCGATACCAAGAAACCAACCTTTTTAGTGGCTGCCATTCTGGGTATAGTTGTTGCT
>PDWI01008812.1_pt1 | contig 11772 bp, 9 predicted proteins | sample 1430891 | NCBI WGS metagenome assembly PDWI01 (sample SAMN01162508, study PRJNA174530) | Oral metagenome, whole genome shotgun sequencing project. | biome: Marine environment; feature: Marine mammal; material: Swab sample of the gingival sulcus; isolation source: swab sample of gingival sulcus...
AGACCGTTATATCCGTACCACAGATGCCGACCATATTGCCGTGGTGCAGCAGATACTCCAGCAGGTGTATGATAACGGTGATATCTATTTCGATACCTACAAGGGGCTCTACTGTAAGGGTTGTGAGCGCTATCTCACCGAAAAGGAGCTGGTGGACGGCAGATGTCCCGATCATCAGAAGGCACCGGAGCTTATAGAGGAAGCGAACTACTTCTTTCGGATGTCGAAGTATCGGCAGCAACTTATTGCCCATATAGAACAACACCCTGAATTTATCACTCCCGAGCGTTATCGAAACGAGGTGTTGTCCCTGCTTAACGAGCAGTTGGGTGATCTCTGCATATCGCGGCCGAAATCAAGGTTGACATGGGGGATTGAGCTGCCTTTCGATACCGGTTTTGTCACCTATGTCTGGTTTGATGCGTTAATCAACTATCTTACCGGGCTGGGCTATCCGGATGAGAGCTTCCGCACCTTTTGGTCCGGCTGTGAACATCTTATTGCCAAGGATATCTTAAAGCCCCATGCCGTTTACTGGCCGACCATGCTGTTGTCGCTAGGGCTGCCGCTCTATAAAAAACTCCATGTGCATGGCTATTGGAATGTGGATGATACCAAGATGAGCAAGAGTCTTGGCAATGTGGTGCGGCCCCGCGCGCTGGTGGAGAGATACGGTATTGATACGGTGCGCTATTTTCTGTTGCGGGAGATGTCGTTTGGCCTCGACTCCTCGTTTACCGCCGAACTTATCGCCGGGCGGCATAACTCCGATCTTGCCAATGATCTGGGCAATCTGTTCAGTCGGACAGCGGCGATGGTGCAGAAATATCGGGAGGGCAGGGTTCCTGAGTCTCATCAACTGCAGTCGGCAGATTTACGTCTGCAGCAGGCGGCGGCTACGATGCTGGATCTCTACCATGAACATATGGCTCAGTTCCAGTTTCATCTGGCGCTGCAGGCGGTATGGGAGTTTGTCGGCCTTGCCAATAAATATATTGTTGACAACGAGCCATGGGTTCTGGCAAAAGATGAGAGCTTTTCCGTCCGGCTTGATACAGTGCTCTACTCCCTGCTTGAGAGTCTGCGGCTGCTTACCCTTGTTCTGCAGCCGGTGATGCCTCGGGCAGCGGCAAAGATGGCGGCCGGGCTTGGACTCTCTCTGGCCGATCTTTCCAGTCTGGAGCGGCATGGCCGCTGGGGTGGGCTTGTCCCGGGCTCTTTACTGGCAGCAGGAGAGGTTCTTTTTCCTCGTCTGGCTAAAGAGGAGAAGAGTACGGCGGTAGCAAAGGCTGTAGCTGCGGCAACAGAGAAAGAAAAAGACACGGAGCAAGAGGATACTATCTCCTTTGCCCAGTTTCAGCAGCTTGATCTGCGGGTGGCGGAGATTGTTGCCGCTGAGCAGGTGCCAGGCTCTGAAAAATTGTACCGGCTTATGGTCAGGGCGCCGGAAGAGCGCACCATTGTGGCGGGGATCGCGCAGTATTACAGTGCAGCAGAGCTGGTTGGTAAAAAGGTTATTATTGTCGCAAATCTCAAGCCTGCCAAACTGATGGGCGTGTTATCGCAGGGGATGGTACTGGCAGCAAAAGAGAAGAGTGCCGCTGGTGAGCGGCTGGTGCTGACTGCTGTTGATGGAGATATTGCCGTTGGAAGTGGTGTTGCCTGAGAAAAAGGGGTGATATATGTTTGTGGTAAGTAATTTTATGGTGGCGATAGTCCAGCTGATTGGTTTTGTGCTGACTGCCTATATGTGGATTGTTTTCGCCCGGGTGGTGCTGTCGTGGGTCAGTCCCGACCCCTATAATCCAATAGTGCAGTTTATTTATCGGGTAACGGAGCCTGTGCTTGGCCGGATACGGCAGTATGTTCCTGATATGGGAGGGCTGGATCTGTCACCAATGGTATTGATTCTGGTGATTGTTTTTCTGCAGAATTTTCTGGTGAGGACCTTGATGCAGATAGCGAATATGTTTGGTGGTGCCAGCTGATAGGAGGGTGATAGCAGAGTGGCTGGACCAGGTAGCCTGCAGGAACAACAAAGAATGAAGCACGGAACTTCGGGACACTATGGTCTGTCTACGAACTGAGTTTTAGATAATAGGTAAGAGAAAGGAAATATTTGGATAGCCGATTTATGGTGTTGATAGAGGCCATAATCATTCAGTAACATTAAGAACAATTGGTGATAAAAATGTTAAAACCCCAGGCAATCAGGGATCAGGAGTTTGAAATAAAATTCAGAGGATACGATCCCATTGAAGTAAAGAGTTATCTTGAGTTACTTGCAGATGATGTTTTTGAATTAATTGAGGATAAACGGATTTTGCAGGATAAACTTGACGCTGCCACCGGTGCCAAAGAGAGGCAGGCAAGGGTGATGGGGGCGCTGGAGCCTCTGGAAGGGATTGATGATCTCACTTCTGATTTCGATGATGGCGTAGAGGATCGGGAGGAGACTCTGGAAGAGGTGCAAGCGAAACTTGTTCATGCCAAATCGCGTGTTGAAACGTTGACCACCGAGAATATGGGTTACCTCTCCCAGATTGGCGATTTAAGCAAGCAGCTGGAGATCTTTGAGAAAGATTCTGCTGAAGAACAGAAAGAGAGAGAAAAACTGATGAAGCAGGTGACACTGCTGACCCAGCAGAATGCGGAATTACGCGAGCAGAGCGTCAAGATTACTCAGGAGAGCTCCGATATGCAGCGGCTGTCAGTGGAGATTGGTCGCTTGCGTGATGAGAATGTTCGCCTGAAAGAGGAAGAAGAGAGCCTGAAGAAGACTCTTGTCTCTGCACAGAATTTTGCCGACAGTATGCGGTCTGAAGCGGAGAAAGAGGCTGCCGGTATGATTGATGAAGCCAAGATGGAAGTGGATGCCATTAACGGCCAGCTTGAAGAGAGCGTTGCCCGGTTGTCGGCAGAAATTGAGGCTCTGGAAGAGAAAAAGAAGGAGGTTCTCAGCGAATTGCGCGAGATTCTGGAGGGCTATCTGGCGGCGCTGGATCAGGCCTCAACCACTTTTTCCGGCTGAAATATGCCCTGGCTTGACAGCTGCAAAGGCGGCTCTGTTCTGCTGCTTCATGTGCAGCCGGGAGCTCGTAGGACCGCAGTTGTTGGTCTGCACGGTGAGCGGCTGAAGCTTGCGGTTACCGCCCCGCCGGTGGATGGCAGGGCGAATCGCCAGATAGAAAAACTGATTGCCGGGGTATGCGGCTGTGCCGTGCGTGATGTAACGGTGGTCGGCGGTCATGGCTGTCGGCAGAAACGGGTAGAGATATGTGGTCTGCCAGCAGCCGAGGTGCGGCAGAAGATGACTGCGCTTATCGGTGAGAGTTAAGGCCTGTCTCTTCGGTCTGTTTGTAAAAGAGGAGGTAAGACAATGAAAAAGTATATCATTGGCAACTGGAAATCTCATAAAACCACTGCTGAAGGGCAGAGGTGGATAGAGCAGTTTGCCTCCCTCTACCATGACGTTGCGGCAAGGGCTGTTGTGGTTGCGCCTAACCTGGTCAGTCTGGAGGGGGTTGCTGCTTTTGCCGCTGAGATGAAACTGGCCGGTCTCGCCTTTGCCGCACAGGATATCTCACCATTCCCCCGCGGCAATTACACTGGTGCGGTGGCCGCAGATCTGGTTAAGGGGGCGGCACAGTACGTTATTGTCGGCCATGCCGAGCGGCGCCGCTATTTCAATGAGAGCGTGCAGGATATCCTTAATAAAGCCAGTGAGGCGGTTGATGCCGGTCTTGTTCCTTTGATCTGCTTTGAGGATGCAGAGCAATTTACTCCCCTTGTCGTTCCGTTAGGAGATCTTGATGGCAAATTTATGCTGGCATATACGCCGCATGATCCGGTGGTGGCAAGAACGGCCGAACCGGTAAACAGGGTGGCCGAGATGGTGGCCAGGGTCCATCGCAGTCTGGCGCCGATTCCGCTTCTTTATGGCGGTGCAGTAACGCAGCAGAATTGCGGCAAGTACCTCGGTATTGATGGTATTGCCGGGCTTTTTGTCGGTGAGGCAAGCCTTGATGCGGCCAGTTTTGCCACAATCTGTAACTGCGCTTAATCCCTGTTCCTGCCGTTTTTCTTCGGCAGCAGAAAAGAGATAAAGAAACCCGTTGTGGCGATACCGGCCACAATCAGCCCCAATACGCCAAGAGTGCCGATAACCCCTGAAGATTTACCAATTTTGTCGGCCAGAATAAGAATCGAAGAGCCGACAATAAGTGCTGAGATAATCATTGCAAATCCCATCAGCCTGCTTGCCGACTCAACCCTGTTGGCCAGATGCTCTACCCGTTTCATCTCCAGATTAAGGGTAAAGCGGCTATGGCGGGCCTGGTCAAGAAAACGCTGCAGATCCCTGGGCAGTGCTTCCATAAGTTCAAACGAGTGAGTCAATACGCCCATTATTCTCTTCTGCAGTGATTTCAGTGAATAACGATTGATCAACAGCTCGCGTATCTGTGGCTCGACATGGGCCAGCACATCAAATTCCGGATCAAGCTGTTCCGCCACCCCTTCAATGGTGGTCAGGGCCTTGGTCAGCAGCATCAGATCGCTAGGACACTCTATGCGGTAACGCTGTAGCATCCTGAAGAAGCGGGAGAGCAGGTCGGTGATATTGAGGTGACGCAGGTCTGTATTTTGAAAGGTGGAAGCGATATTGCGCAATTCCATGCGGAACTCCCTGCTGTCAAGAAGGGTTGGATCGACATTGGTCAAGGCGAGAATTACCCGGCAAAGCATCTCCTCATCATTTTTAATCACCCCGGTAACCAGATTGATCAGCTGTTCTGTAGTGCCCCGGTCGAGTTGGCCGGCCATGCCGCAGTCGATCAGACAGAGGCTATCGTCGTCGCGGAGAAAGATGTTGCCGGGATGCGGGTCGGCATGGAAAAAACCGAAACGGAGACACTGCTGGAACACCATATCGGTTCCAATGGAGACAATCCTGCGCCGCTGGTCAACGGTAAGCTCCTTGCTGTCAAGCAGGGCGGAGAGCAGTCTGCCTTTGATCCTCTCCATCGTCAGTACACTGCGACTGGTTGCCTGCCAGTAGATCTTTGGAAAGTGGATATTGGGGTCGCTTTCAAAGTCGTGACGCATACGATCCGCCGACTGCCCCTCAATCACCATATTCAACTCTTTCAGCGCCTCTCGGGAAAACTCTTTAACTACTGCTGTCGGGCTGTATCCCAGATTGGAAAAATACTGTTCCAGTAGCTGGGCCAGACTGCTGACCAGACTGATATCCTCCTCCAGCAGTTCACGCACGCCGGGTCGCAGCACCTTGATCACAACCTCGGTGCCGTCAACAAGGCGAGCCGCATGTACCTGGGCAATAGATGCTGCCGCCAGCGGTTCCTCATCGATGGATGAGAAGAGCTGGTCGAGGCCACTGGGAAATTCCTGCAGCAGGATTTTTTCTATCTCTGTATAAGGGACGCGGGAGCAGCTGTCCTGCAGCTTTCTGAACTCATCTGCCCACTCCTGGGGAATAAGATCCGGTCGGGTGGAGAGAATCTGCCCCAGCTTGATAAATGACGGACCAAGCTCTTCAAGAACCAGCCGTACCCGCTCCGCTCGCGGCCTGCTCTGGTTTGCCGATTCAGTCTCTTTGCCAAGCTCCTCTTTTGATTTACCGCCAATTCGGTATAACCCTGAATCGACAATAAGCTGATTGAAGCCGAAACGGGAGAGAACGCGGAGAATGTCCGCAAGCCGTCTGGTATTTTTTACTGTGCGGGAGATAGACGGAAGCTTCATTATGCAGCGAGCAGATCAAGGATATATTTGTCTTTTTCCGCATGCTCTTCCATCTCCACCAGCCATTTTTCGATTTTTTCAGGAGTGACGACAATCTGATAGCGGGTGAGTAGATTCAATGTCTCCGGCATATAGGCAAAGAGTCGGGGATATATCTCCTGTGCGGCAACTTCCTCACGGAGAGTGAGAATGACGATGGCATCAGTGAGATGTATAAGGGTCGGGAAAAATTTGTTATCAGGTGCTTTTTCCGGTTGATGATGAAAGCCGCTCGCGGTGACAAGGCTTTCAGGAAAAAGCCATTTTCTGGTAAGATAGAGTCCCAATTCGCTGTGTGTCACGCCGTAGAGTTCTTTTTCTCTTTCGCCTTGATAGGGGTCATCAAGGTCGCGGGTAAGGATATACTCTTCGGGATAGGTAATAAGCAGAGGCAGCTTGCCGATATCGTGAATAAGACCGGCAATAAACAGTTCTCCGGCATCAGCGGGGGCGGAAGTGTTGCCGATAATCATCGTTAGTAGAGCGGTATAAAAAGAGCGTTCCCAGAACAGGGATACCTCTCTGTTCTGGATGGTGTTGAGTTGGGGAAAGGCGTTGAAAACAGCACGGCCGATAACGATATTGCGGATTTCGCGGTGGCCAAGGACAACAATCGCCCGCTCCAGGGTGGCGACCTGTTGTGACATACCGAAAAAAGCCGAATTTGCAATATTTAAAATTGCGGCGCACATTGATTGGTCGGGCAGGATCACTGCCAGAATATCGTTGACATCACTTTCTGGATCGGAGGTGACTGCCAGTAACTGACTGACGATTGTTGGCAGCGAAGGCAGGAATTTGATATTTTTCCCGATATACTCTTGAAGTGTTATTGTCATAACCTCTCAGGTGCGTTTATATGAAACTTCGTTTGCAGACAGCAGGGCAAGATCCCGGCATCCTACGCTTTATCTTTTGTTATTGTAAAAAGCAATCAGCACTTTTTGCGAACCTGTTTATGTAAGTGGAAAAATCTGCTAAGTTACCATTATCAGAGCCTACTATAACTATGGTAATGTGTAAAGATGTTAGATGGATAATTGTTGGAAGTTAACGGAAAAAATCAGATAGTAAGGAGCTTGTCGCGTGGCCGATAGTGATGTTGTCGCCAGGATAAAAGAGGCTGCCGATATCGTGCAGGTGATTGGTGAGAGCGTTGCCTTAAAAAAGAGTGGCGCTAATTATCAGGGTCTCTGTCCCTTTCATGGCGAGAAAACCCCCTCCTTTTCCGTGAACCCGGTAAAGCAGTTTTACCACTGTTTTGGCTGTGGTGTGTCTGGTGATGTTATCGAATTTGTGATGAAATATCAAAGCGTTGATTTCCCCGAAGCGTTGCGGATTCTTGGCGGTAAATACGGTATCCCGATTCCGGAACGGCAACAGAGTCGCAAGTTACGTCAGGAGATGGAGCGGCGCAAGGCTCTTTTTGCGGTCTCCGCCCGCGCAGCAGAACTGTTTGCGCAATATCTTCGTGGCGGAAGGGGGGCGGCGGCGGCTCATGCCTATCTGCAAAAACGGGGGGTCGATGATGCCATTGCCCGGCGTTTCTCTTTAGGCTATGCCCCGGCCCCGGCGGCGGAGGGGTGGAACTTCCTTGGCAGCCAGTTGAGCAAAGATGAGATCGCCGCCGCCATTGAGGTGGGACTGCTGGTGGAGAAGGAAAAGGGCGGCTGCTATGACCGCTTCCGCGACCGGATCGTCTTTCCCGTTTTCTCTATTGCCGGTGAGATCTGCGGCTTTGGCGGCCGGATCGTTGGTGAGGGGCAGCCCAAATATCTGAATTCGCCGGAGAGTCCTGTCTATAACAAAAGCTCCCTGCTGCTTGGCCTCTATCAGGCAAAGCAGCAGATTCGTGCCGTTGACCGGGTGATTATCGTTGAGGGAAATTTCGATATGATCTCGCTGGTGGCAGCAGGGTGTGAAAATGTTGTCGCGCCACTGGGTACCGCCCTTACCAGAGAACAGCTGCGCCAGCTCAAGAAGTTCACTCGTAACGTCACCCTGCTCTTTGATGGCGATGCGGCAGGAGAGAAGGCGGCGGTGCGGGCGGTGCCGCTTTTTCTTATGGAGCAGATGGCCGGGCGGGTAGCGATGCTACCCAAAGACCATGATCCGGACAGCTATATCCGCCAATACGGCCTGCCGCGTCTGGAGAAACTGCTTGCGGAGGCAAGGGAGCTGCCGGAGTTCAGTGTTGAGCGATTGGTGGCGCAGTATGGTCTCAGTTTTGATGGCAAGATGAAGATTGTCGATGAGTTGAAAGGGCTGCTGGCATCGGCTGGCACTTCACTACAACGCTCTGTGTTTATTGCCCATTTTGCTGAAAAACTGGAGCTGCCGGCAGAGGAATTGCGCGAATTGCTGAAAGATATCCCCTTGGCAGCAAACTCTTTCGGCATGGAGCCGCCTCCTCCCGACCAAACCGCTTTTCAGCCTGAGCTGATCGAAGAAAGGGCAAAAGAGACCGGCTTAAGCAGAGTGCAGAAGAAGATACTGGAGTTTATGATTCTCCATCCGGAACACTTGTCGGCACTATGCGATGCCGGTCTGCAGGAGTTTCTGGCAGGCACTGCTGGCGAGGGGATTGTTGCCGCCCAAAGCGGCCTATATCAGAAAAATCCGTTTGCCGAACCGGAAGATCTGCTTACCTGTTTACAGCAAGAGGAGCAGCGCAGTTTTGTTGCCAAACTGCTGCGGGCGCCGCCGGAGATCTCGCGGGGAGAAGAGAGATATGAGGTGTTGGCCATCCTGAAAGAGGCGCAGCTCAGCAACCCCCGCCAACGCCTTGAGGGGCAGATAAAGGAGGCGGAACAGGCAGGAGACAGGGAGCAGGTAAGAAAACTGCTGGCAGAGCTGCTGGCCGTAAACGGGCAGATTATGCAGGCGCGAGAACAGGCAAAGGCCTGGGCGGAGAAAAGGGGCGCTAATGGAGAATAATCGCCATAGCTGGATTGCACTAAGCCTTGTCCCTGGACTTGGAGTTGCCACCTTCTGGCGGCTGCTGAGGCATTTCTCCTCTCCTGCAGCGGTACTGGCTGCACCGGTTGGTGAATTGCGGCGAATCCCCGGAGTGAGAGAGCAGTATATAGAGGGGCTGCTGCAGGGCGGCTGGCGGCCGAGAGCGGACGATGAGATGGTGCGGCTTGAAAAATATGGCGGTCAGGTGCTTGTCTGGGGAGATAAAGAGTATCCGCAGGCGTTGACCCAGCTGGTCGATCCACCGCCTGTACTCTATGCTCTGGGCGATCTCTCCCTGCTGCAGCATCAGGCGCTGGCGGTGGTCGGTTCACGGGCGGCCAGCAGTTATGGTCTGCGGATGGCAAAATCTGTTGCCAGAGAGTTGGCTCGCACCGGAGTGGTGGTTGTCTCCGGGCTTGCTGCCGGGATCGATGCCGCCGCTCACCGTGGCGCGCTGTCGGTCGGTGGCACGATTGCGGTGCTTGGCTGTGGTCTGGATCGGGTCTATCCGCGGCAGAACAAGGATTTATATAAAGAGATTGCTGCAAAAGGCCTGTTGTTAAGCGAATATCCGCTGGCCACCAGGCCAGACGCCTTTCGTTTTCCGGCCCGCAACAGGATTATTGCTGGTATCTCTCAGGGGGTTGTGGTTGTTGAGGCGGCAAGGAAATCCGGCGCTCTTATCACTGCCCAGATTGCGCTTGATTATGGTCGCGAGATTTTTGCCGTTCCCGGCCAGATGGATTCCTGTAAAAGTGAGGGCTGCCATCTGCTGATCCGCTCAGGGGCTGCACTGGTATCCCGGGGAGCGGATATTCTGGATGATCTGGGGATAGCAGCGGGGCAGTGCTGGCAACAGCCGGGCCAGGAGAGGTCCTCCTCCGCTGGCTCGACGGCAGAGCTGCTGCTGCAACTGCTGGACAGCTATCCGGTGACAAAGGATGAACTTATAGAAAAAAGCGGTGTTGATGCGCAGCGGCTCAATGAGATCTGTCTGCTGCTTGAGCTGGACGGGATGATAGAGAGCCTGCCCGGTGAGCGGATTCGTCGTATAACATAGATTGTGGTAAGGAGAGAGTATGAGTGAGAGAGAAATTTTGATTGCTCCGTCCATCCTGTCGGCGGATTTCTCACGGTTGGGTGAGGAAATTGCTGCTGTTGAAGCTGGTGGTGCTGATCTTATCCATGTTGATGTGATGGATGGCCGTTTTGTGCCCAATATCACTATCGGCCCGTTGATCGTCAAGGCCGCCAAAAAAGTGGCGCACAAAGAGCTTGATGTGCATCTGATGATCGTCGAGCCGGACAGCTATATCGATGCCTTTGCGGAGGCCGGCGCCGATTGGATTACAGTGCATGTGGAGGCATGCACCCATCTACATCGTACTGTCTCCAGGATTCGCCAGTTGGGAAAAAAACCGGGAGTTGTATTGAATCCGGCAACATCGTTGAGCACGCTTGATTATATTCTGGAAGAGGTTGATGTTGTTATGTTGATGTCGGTAAATCCGGGGTTTGGCGGGCAATCTTTTATCTCTTCAACACTGGATAAGGTATGGCAGCTGCGTCAGCGTATTGATACCCTCGGTCTTGATGTGGCAATAGAAGTTGACGGCGGCATCGCACCCGACTCCATTGCTGATGTGGCTGCTGCCGGGGCGACGGTCTTTGTTGCCGGCTCTGCAATCTATGGCAGTGAGGACTATGCCGCGACCATCGCCGCGTTAAAGGTAAATGGTAGAAAAGGCGCAGAGCGTTATCAACCTTATGACCATCTGGCGGAGGTGGAGGTATGACAACAGCAGATTTTACCCAGACAGCAGCGTATTCTCAGCTGCAGAAACTGGCGGAAAAACCCTATGATCTTACCGCAGAAGATGCCCTGGATGGCAATGACAGGCTTAAGCGCTATATCTGCAGAGGCTCGCTGCTTGATATCCATTATGCCACCCAGCGTGTTGATGATCAGGTACTTGCCAGCTTGCAACAACTGGCAGATGAACGGCAGCTGGTTGCCCGTTTCCAGGCAATGCGCCGCGGGGCAGTAGTCAATACCATTGATGGTTTTGCCAGCGAAAACCGGCAGGCGCTGCATACCGCATCAAGAGATATTTTTGATGACCAGCCCTGTGCGCAGTCGGCCTCAACCCAGGCAAAATCGAATCTGCAGCAGCTGGAAAAATTCCTGCAGGAGGTTGATAGCGGCGAGGTAACAGGAAGTACCGGTAAACGCTTTACCAGTGTTGTCCATATCGGTATCGGCGGCTCTGATCTGGGACCGAGAGCGCTCTATGAGGCGCTTTATGCCTACGGTACCTCCGGCCGCAAACTGTTTTTTATTGCCAATATCGACCCCGATGATGCTGCTCGGCAGCTGGCGGCAGTTGAGCTTGATTCGGCATTGATTGTTGTTGTCTCCAAAAGCGGCAGCACTCTTGAAACATTGACCAATGAAACCATGGTGCGCAACGCCCTGCAGCAGGCGGGCCTGGAGCCGCGGCAGCACTGTGTGGCGGTGACCGGAGAAGGCAGTCCGATGGATAATCCGGTGCGCTATCTGCGCTCCTTTTATATGTACGACTATATTGGCGGTCGCTATAGCGCAACATCAATGGTGGGAGCGGTAAGCCTCGGCTTTTTTCTCGGCCTTGATCGTTTTCTTGAGCTGCTGGCCGGGGCAAATGAGATGGATATGGCAGCGGAACAGCCTGATATATTGAAAAATCCGGCGCTGCTGCTGGCACTTCTTGGTATATGGAATCATAATTTTCTGGGTCATCCGACACTGGCAATTCTGCCCTATAGCCAGGCGCTGCACCGTTTCCCGGCACACTTGCAGCAATGCGATATGGAGAGTAACGGCAAATCAATTACCACAGACGGCAAAAAAGTTGCAGCAAAGACAGGCCCGATCATCTGGGGCGAGCCGGGAACGAATGGGCAGCACGCCTTCTATCAGCTGCTGCATCAGGGAACAGAGATTGTGCCGGTGGAATTTATCGGTTTTGC
>PDWI01008813.1_pt1 | contig 11772 bp, 4 predicted proteins | sample 1430891 | NCBI WGS metagenome assembly PDWI01 (sample SAMN01162508, study PRJNA174530) | Oral metagenome, whole genome shotgun sequencing project. | biome: Marine environment; feature: Marine mammal; material: Swab sample of the gingival sulcus; isolation source: swab sample of gingival sulcus...
AAACTACCTTCTCCAGGTGAAGGATTACGAAAACTGGGGAAATCTTGAGGGATTCAAAAAGACCTGTGAGCAGCTCAAACAAAATGTTTATGACCATACTGAAGAGCAGTTCAAGGCAGAACTGAGAAAACTTGATGATTCCATTCGTTTTCTGGAAGACCGGGCAGAGGAACACCTGACCCCCATGGAAAGGGTGCGCATTGTCCGCTCTATCCAGCGTTTCACTCTCAAGGATATTCTTGAAAACGTCTATGAAGACTACACCGAACTGGGCGGAGAGGAGGATGCAAACGTCGATCCGGCAATGATCTGCGCCAAGGCAACCATCACCCGCCGCATAAAGAACAAGCCCTACACCGCCTCTGTCATGGTTATTGGCCAGGAAACCGGCCATGGCGAGGAATTCAGAAACGGCGGTTCCTGCCGTCCCCAGGGAAACGAAAAGGCTCTTCGTTATATGAAGGTTGCCGAAACAGAAGGGATCCCCATTCATTTCTACATTTTTACACCGGGTTCCTATCCTGTGGAGGAAGGTTCCGGCGCTGCCCAGCAAATTGCGAGAAATATCTACGCAATGACCAAGCTCAGAGTCCCCATGATCTCCATGATTTCCGAGGGAGGTTCCGGCGGGGCCGAGGCGATTGGCCTCTCCGATTACAGACTCATGGCTTCCCATGGTTACTACTCGGTAATCAGCCCGGAAGGAGCCGCCGCAATTGAAGGAAAGATTCGTGAAGGATCGAGAGTACCCCGCGAGCTGGTTGAATTATGCGCAGACCGTCTCAAGCTCACCGCCGAGGATAACCTGAAAAACAAGACCATTGACCGTATTATTTACGAACCCTGTCTCGGTGCGCGACGCGACGATTTCGCATTCTTTGCCAAATTACGGGCCGAAATGCTCAGGGCGACAGACGAGGTTGTCCTCTCCACCAAAAGTTTCAGCACCCTGAGGACCTATGAACTGCGCAGGAAAAAGAACAAGCCGGCCACAGAGGATGAGCTCCAGCACGCACTCACCTGGGCCCTTAACAAGGAAGAGGTCAGAAAACTGCTGTCCCTCCGCTCAAAAAAATACCACGAGATGGGCAAGACGGGTTTCACCGGTCAGGCCGAGCAGGAAGATGGAATGTATAATCTTGCCAGGGTGAAGACCGAGAAAATGTACTACACCCTTCGTTACGACATAATGAAGAACCACAAGCGTGAAGTGAGCAAGGTGATAAGCGACGTTTCCGGGGAAGGTTCGGTAATGCTCAAGAGGATCAAGGAACCATTCAATGCAGTACTTGATTTTTTCGGTAAAAGGCGCGAGGTCAAACCCCAGCGGCTTCTTACCTGGTCGGGGACTTCCGGGCAGGACAACCAGAATCCCAGGATTGATCCCCTGGAACTCACCGATACCTACACCAGCCCGCTTGCCAATTCCGACAGAACAGTCAGCTGCCCCAATGCCGATAAATATGGCTGCAAGGATCTCTGGATTCCCGATCTTTACGGCGAATTTGCCGGAGTCTGCGAGACCTGCGGACACCATTTCCCACTGGAGTATCAATGGTACCTGGAGAACATCTTTGATCCAGGTTCAATCAGACATTTTAACACGGAAATATCCTCAAGAAACCCGCTGGGATATACCGGTTTTGACGAAAGACTCCGGGGCTCTAAAAACAAGACAGGCTGGCGCTCGGGCAATATGACCTTCCACGCCAAGGTCAATGGGATTCAAATAATTGTCTCCATGCTCTATTCCGATTTCAGAAATGGAACTGTGGGTGCTGCCGAGGGAGAAAAATTTGCCCAGGCCTGCGCTCTTGCCAAGCGAAAAAAACGGCCACTACTGGCGTATATCCACACAACGGGCGGAATTCGCATCCAGGAAGGCTCTCTCGGGGTCACCCAGATGCCAAAATGTACCATGGCAGTGCGGGAGTATATCGATGCAGGAGGACTCTATCTTGTTGTCTATGACAACAACTCCTACGCAGGGCCGCTGGCGAGCTTTTTAGGCTGCTCTCCATACCAGTTTGCAATCAGATCCAGCCGGATTGGCTTTGCGGGGCCAAGGGTCATCAGGGAGACCACAGGCTCAGCCATTCCGCCGGATTACCACTCGGCAAGAAATGCACTGAAACGAGGTCATATCCAGGGAATCTGGGACAGGCGCGAATTCAGGAGAAACCTGCACAAATCCCTGCTGACCATGGGAAGCCCCGGCCTCTATTACAGGGATTAGCCCGGATTACACCGGCTCCTGAAAAACGGAGGCAGCCCGATACCGGGACTCGGCTGCCTCCAGTCTACCCTGCAGATGCTGCGCTACGTCATTAAATTTCGTCTTCGTTACTGACGTTATAGACAGTATTTGCTGCAACCAGTTCCGCAAACTCATCGGCAGAAACCGGGGGAGAGAAATAAAACCCCTGGGCCTCATCAATTCCAATATCATAAATAATTTTCAATTCCTCCCTTGTCTCAACCCCTTCAGCCACAATCTTGTGCCCAAGGCTGTGTCCCATGGCGGCAATCGTCTTGATCACAACAATGTTCTGCTCATTCCTGGCACAGCCCATAACAAAAGAGCGGTCAATTTTCAGGGTATCAACCTTAAAGGAAGTAAGATAACTCAGGGAGGAATACCCGGTACCAAAATCATCCAGGGCAACCCGTACCCCATTATCGGTAAAGACCTGGAGGCCTCTGGAATTTTCCTTGATATTCTGCATCAGAATATTTTCAGTAATCTCAACCTCAAGATGGCTGAAGTCAATAATCCTGCCTTTGCCCTCCTCCACAATCTCCATCACATTCTGCTGACCAAGCTGATAACCGGAAAGATTGACGGCAATTACTCCGGGATTAATTCCTACCTTGTCCCACTGACTCAACTGCCACCCCGCCCGGTCAAAAACCCAGCGGTTGATATGCGTAATCAAGCCTGTCTCTTCTGCAACAGAGATAAATTTATCAGGAGGTATCATCCCCCTTTCCGGGTGAATCCACCGGATAAGTGCCTCGGCTCCGACAATCCTGCCGGATTTCACCTCAACCTTCGGCTGATAGTACAGGGCAAACTCGTCATTTTCCATGGCCCTGGGAATATCATGCTCTATGTTAAATCTCTCCACCACAGCCGCATTGAGAGCTTTCGTATGAAACTGGTAATTGTTCCGACCGGAGTTTTTGGCGTGATACATCGCCGTATCCGCGTGTTTCAACAAGGCCATACGGTCCTGCCCATCCATGGGGTAGAGGCTGATGCCAATACTTGTGGTAATTGAAATTTCGTGTTTTTCCAGCAGGTACGGGCCGCGGATCTTGCCCAGAATCCGCTGCGCAACCCCGGCTGCATGTTTCGGCTCCCTCAGACCTGACAACAAGATGGTAAACTCATCACCGCCCAGCCGCGCCACAACCGGATCAACGCTCAAGCTGCCAGCCCGGGAAACGGTATCAGCCCCTCTGATACAACGCTTTAGAACCTCTGCCACCTGTTTGAGCAGCAGATCACCATAATGGTGACCAAGGGTATCATTGATTCTTTTGAACTGATCCAGATCAAGATAGAGCAGGGCCAGTTTTTCGCCCTTTCGTTTTGCGGCCAGGATCTCCTGATCCAGCCTGTCAAGAAACAACATCCGGTTGGCAAGCCCGGTTAAGCCATCGTAAAACGCAAGAAGCCGTATTTCTTCCTCGGCCTCTCTCAACCGGGTTACATCCTGGACAACCCCAAGCATAACCCCCGGATTATGCTCGCTGCCCTCTATAACTTCACCGTGACAGAGAATATAGCGAACAGTACCGTCAGCAGGTACAACCCTGTAGTCAACACTGAAAGAACGCCTCTGCTCCAGAGCTGTACAGATCTGCCGGAAGACCTCTTCCCGCTCTTCAACCCGGACGCTCTCCAGAAACTGCTCCAGGGTGAATTCACCGTCCCCGTAATCCACAGCGCTCAGTTGGCACGCCTCCGGTGAACAGGTAAACGTATTTGAGAAAAGATCCATCTCCCAGCTGCCGATCCGGGCAATAGTCTGGGTCTTTTCCAGCCTGTTTCTGACTCTATTCACCTCGGAGAAGGCCTTGCCGGCCCGCAGCATGTACTTCGCCCGGTGACCAAGCATCGCCCAGTTTATCGGCTTGGTTACGAAACCATCGGCGCCCGCCTCAAAGGCCAGGTCAATGGATCCCGGATCATCAAGACCGGTAACCATTACCACGGGAACATAGGAACTCAAACCGCTGCGGCGGATTTCCCGGCAGACCTCGTAACCGTCCATTCCCGGCATAACAACATCAAGCATGATAAAATCCACACTCTCTTTCCGCAGCATATCCAGCCCTTCCTGACCGTTTGCGGCATCAAGAACAGAAAAACCGGCCTTTTTCAGCGCAGCCCCCATGGTCAGGCGCAGGGAAAGATCATCATCAATAATAAGAGCCACAGGACTGGTATGCTTTTTCAGTGCATTCGTCATGACTCCAATACCTCCCTGGTCAAAATTTCCCTTACCACGGAAAATTCCTGTTCAATCATCGTCACCAGCTCCTCAATCCCGGAATCCTGCAATTCCCTGCCCTCTCTTTCAAGACGGCGGGAACACTCTGAGAGTACCGCAGCCCCCACATTGGCACTGCTTGATTTCAGGGTATGAGCACTGGCAGACAGCTGCTCCCTGTCCCCCTGTTCACGAAACTCCTTGAGGGAATCAACAATCAACGAGGCACTATCCAGATAGGTCGCAACAATAGTTTTTACAAGATCCGGCTCCCCCTCTATCTGCAGCTGTGCCAATTCTTTCAAGGCAGAGAAATCCACATGCTCCACAACATCGTCGCAGACAGCCTGCTCCTGCGGGGCAGGCCTTTCCGCAGAAAAGCTCTCCTCGCCCCCCCCACGCCTTGGATCTCCACAAAACTCAAGGAGGATGTTCTGGATATGCTCCTGTCGGAACGGCTTGCTCAGATAACCATCCATCCCGGCAGCAATACATTTTTCCCTGTCCCCCGGCAAGGCGTTGGCAGTCAGCGCAATTATCCTCTGGGCCCGCCCTGTGCCGGACTCGGCCTCCCAGGCCCGGATCATCCGGGTTGCCTGGTAACCGTCCATCTCCGGCATTTGACAATCCATAAAGACAAGATCGTAGGGTCTGGATTGTACCGCATCCACCGCCTGGAGTCCATTGCCAACCAGCACAACCTCACAGCCGAGTTTTCTCAGCATTGCCATTGCAACTTCCTGATTGGTACCATTATCCTCGGCCACCAGGACAGATATATCAAACTTCAAGGTATCATCAACCATATCATACCGGGTAAGAACCTGCTTGTTACTACCCGAATCGACACGATTAATAACCCGGACAAGAGCCGTGTAAAGATCCGCCTTGCGAACCGGCTTGGTCAGATAGGCGGCGATCCCCCTTTCCCTCGCCGGCCCCGAATCCCCGCCAAACCCGACGGAAGTAAGCATTATCATCCTGGTTTTTCGCAGGGAGGCATCCCCGCTGATTTTTGCGGCAACCTCCAACCCGTTCATGCCGGGCATATGCATATCGAGGATGGCAAGATCAAAGCCCCTGCCTGCCAGCAGGCCCTCCTTCATCATTTTCAGCGCCTCGGCCCCGCTGGCGGCAACAGCAGTCTCCATCCTCCAGGAATCCGCATGATTTTTTATAACGGCCCGATTGGTGGCGTTATCATCGACAATAAGGACATTATAGCCGACAAGCCTTGTCTGCCTGCTGCTTATCAGCCCCTGTTTACCGGAGCCGGAAGGCACAAGATTGATGGTAAAAAAGAAATCAGAACCCTTGCCGAGAACACTTTCACATTGCAGTCTCCCCCCCATGAGTGTCACAAGCTGACTGGAGATGGCAAGACCCAGCCCGGTTCCGCCGTATTTTCTGGTCGTGGAGCCATCTGCCTGAGAGAAGGGTTTAAAAAGATGCCCTATATTTTCCCTGCTGATCCCGATACCGGTATCCTCAACATGGATCTGGAGATCAATACTCCCATCATCCCTGGTGACGGTTGCTGCACGGACAGCCACCTCGCCCTTCTCGGTAAACTTGATAGCATTGGCCAGCAGATTGGTAAGCACCTGGCGTATCCGCATGGGATCGCCAACAAGATGCAGGACACTGTCATTCTTCACAGAAAGGGCCAGCTCCAGCCTTTTGGCATGGGCGCGGGGAGCAAGCAGCTGGGTCACATCCTCCAGAAGCTGCTGCAGATTAAAATCAATGTTCTCAAGCTCCAGACGATCCGCCTCAATCTTCGAAAAGTCGAGAATATCGTTAATTATCTCCAGAAGCAGCTCGCCGGAATTCTGGATATTTGCCGTCAAACGGCGCTGTTCACTATCAAGCTCTGTGCCAAAGAGCAGCTCGGTCATCCCGATAACTCCATTCATCGGGGTTCTTATTTCATGGCTCATATTGGCAAGAAACTGGGATTTGACACGATTCGCCTCTTCCGCCTTTTCCTTTGCCAGCACCAGTTCCCTGGTCCGCACCGCCACCTGCTCTTCCAGATACTCGTCCCGCACCTCAATCTGCCGGAGCATATCATTGAACCCCCGTGCCAGAAGGCCGAGCTCATCCTCGGTCACCACCGGAACACGCAGTCCGTATTTTTTTTCCCTGGAGATTTTGGCCATGGCAGAGGAAAGTTCGGAAATCGGCTCGGAAATCCTGCCCAGGAATTTCCGGGAAAGCAAAATCGCCGCCAGCAAACCACTCCCCATACTGAGCAGGATTATCCCGGCAAAAAAAAGCTGGCTTTTATGATACACATCATAGTTCAGGGCAATCACCAAAGTCCCCAGGGTTTCTCCGTCGAGAATAATGGGGGTTGTAATGCTTTCCTCAACCCTGTCTTTTTTCCCAAGCATTCTGGTGCTTTCAAACTGGGCAAACAGCTCATCCCCGTTGTCAAAGATACGGGCAGAAACCACAGCGGGTTTTTCCCTGAGGGACGCAAGGATGGTAGTAAGGCTCTTCTGGTCACTGAAGGCCAGCCCGGCACGGCTGTTTCTCGCAATAACCCGGCTGAGAGTCCTGTACTCCCGCTCTACAGATTGACGGCTCTGGTACTGTTGGGCAAGAAATGCCGACACTGTGGTGAAAATCAATGCCACAGCACAGGAAAGCAACAGCACAATCTGTAATTTTCTTTTTATGGGAAGGGTGTTAAATATTGAAAACATAAGGGCCTCAATAAAACAAAAACATCAACATCCAGAGTCATCGTCAATGCTGCTCATGCAGATAGTATGACTGTATAGCTGGAGCAGAAATTCTTCGGTCTGTTGAAGTCTATCAAAAGCAAATATAAAAGTGAATTGTATTCCGCTGTTTTTTATTGGTTTGCTTTTTGTACCATCGGCTTTACAAATGTATATTTTTTTTATATCATTTTTTCTGGTTCTCTGGCTGCATATCAGTAAAAAACGAAAATACGAAACAGTTCAGAAATGACAATGGAACAGAAACTGGAAATCCAGGAAATAAAAACGCTGCTCACCACCAAGATTGAGCTGCCATCCCCGCCAGCCATTGCAGTGCGTATTCTCAATACAGTCCAGCAGGAAGAATTTTCGATGGATGATCTGGAAAAAATCATTTCTGCCGATGTCGCACTAACTACCAAACTGCTGCGGGTAGCCAATTCCGCCTATTATGCCCTTCCCAGCAAGGTAAGCAATGTCAACAGGGCATTGGCGGTGCTTGGAACAAATATTATTAAAAATATTGCACTCTCCTTTGTCATTGCCGGAGATCTGAAAAACTCGGGGGGCAGCTATTTTGAGTTCGACCATTTCTGGCGGCGCTCTGTCACCACCGCCGTTGCCGCAGATCTGCTCACCAGGGCGATAAACAGTCATAATGATGATATTTTCGTGACCGGATTACTCCAGGATATCGGCATTATGGTTATCTTTCTGTACCAGGGAGCAACCTACGACAAGATACTTAAAAGCAGAACCAGCTATAACGACGCGAACCTTATCGCCATGGAGAAGGAGAATTTCAAGTTTGACCATCAGCAGCTCAGTCATATCCTGCTATCAGACTGGGGACTCCCCGAAAAAATTACCGAGGTACTCCTTTATCATCACGAACCGGAAAAGGCCCCGAAACATTTACAGGAGACAGCCTCTATCCTGGAACTGGCCTCCCTCCTCTCCTCTATTTACAGTGGAGGAGAGACCGCAACCAACGTTTGCCTCCTTAACCGGAAAATGAAAGACTATTTTGCGATTGAACCGGAGCAGACGCAGGAAATCATAGATCAGGTTGCCCTGCAGTCCATCTCGATTCTGGAGATATTTGAGGTCAATGCCGATGATATAAAACCATATTCCACCATTTTACAGGAAGCAAACGAGGAACTGGGCAAACTCAATCTCTCCTACGAGCAGCTGGTGCTTGAGCTAAAGGAATCCAAGGCCAGATCCGAGTGCTTTGCCAAAAAACTCCAGCAGGCAAACCTCAAACTTGAAGAACTTGCCTTCCGCGATGGTTTAACCGGGCTGTACAACCATCGGTATTTTCAGGAAGTCCTGGCCAGGGAACTGGCCAGAGCCCGCCGTTACAAACGTTCTCTCGGCCTGCTTATCTTTGATATTGACTACTTCAAGAAGATCAACGATACCTACGGACATCCGGTCGGAGACAAGGTTCTTGTACAAATGGCACAATCCATCGAAAAGGCCATTCGCCCCAGTGACATTCTGGCGCGGTACGGTGGAGAGGAATTTGTAATGATTCTGCCGGAGACCAATTTTACCGGCCTGAAAGTTTTTGCAGAAAGACTTCGCAGATGCGTCGAGCAAATGGAGGTCACCGAAGGCCAGGACCCGATCAGGGTAACCATAAGCGGCGGAGGGGTACATCTGCCCCCCGAGGCAGATGTACCCCAGTCCGAGCTGGTGGATCTTGCCGACAAAAAATTATATATTTCAAAACGGGAAGGGCGTAACCGGGTAACGGTCGCCAGTTGCCAGTGACCGGTGCGCCAGGGTAGTGACAGCAAGGCAGCCTGACCCGGGATCAGGGGACGCCATTACACCTTGAACTGCCCCATGATACCCTGCAGCTTGTCTGCCAGACCGCTGAGTTCTGTGGACTTCGAGTTGACCCGGCTGCTGGAACCAGCAATATCATGAATAGCCCCGTCAACCTCTCCCGTTGCTGCCGAGATACTTCCCGCAACAGCGGAGTTCTGATTAATACTCAGGTTAACTTCCTGAACTCCGGTGGAAGCCTGGGCCACATTATCCGCAATCTCCTGACTGGCATCGGCCTGTTCCCCAACAGCCACAGCAATGGCTTCCACAATCCTGTGAACCTCGGCAATTACCGAGGAAATCTCGTCGATCTGTTGTACCGTATCAGCTGTTGCCCCCTGGACTCCTTCAATCTGCATCCTGATCTCGCTGGTCGCATCGGAAGTCTGCCTTGCCAGCTCCTTTATCTCATTGGCAACCACGGCAAACCCCCTGCCCGCCTGCCCTGCCCTTGCCGCCTCAATGGTGGCATTCAGGGCAAGAAGATTGGTCTGCTCCGAGATTTCGGTGATAACATCGGTGATCCGGGTGATTTTCTCTGTACTCCTGCCAAGCTCATTGATTTTGGCAGAGGCCCTGCCGGCCTTCTCCACGGAATCCCGGGTAACCTTTTTAGCCGTTTCCGAATTTTTGGCAATCTCCCGTACCGTTACCGTCATCTCTTCCGCTGCGGAAGCGATCATGTGAATATTTGTTGCCGCCTGTTCACAGGCAGCCGCAACACTGACCATATTGTCATTCATCTCCTCGGCAGCCCCGGAAACACGGGTACTGTTTCTGGAAATCCCCCCAAGCCGGTCATCCATCTGACCGGAAATACCGGATAACTCCGTTGACGCGCTGTTAAGCTGTCCGGCATCAACAGATACCTGGGTAATGATCCCCTGCAGCTTCTCTATGAAGATGTTGAACCATTTGGCAAGCTCGCCCATTTCATCCCTGGTGGAGATACTCAGCCGCCTGGTGAGATCACCCTCTCCCTCAGCTATGTCTTTCAGCATTTCAGCGGTATTATTGATGGGTCTGATGACAATTCCTGTCATCACAAGGGCCACGAGGACAACCACAATCATGCCACCGGCTATTACCAGCAGCATCTTTTTCCTGAGTAAATCAACGGCCGCAAAAACCTCACTCACGGAGCCGGTTGTTATCATTGCCCAGCGGGCACCGGGGATTTGCAGAGGATCGTAGCGTACAAATTCAGCCTGTCCGGTACTGCCAATTTTCTCTCCCGAGCCAGACTCCCCGGCCAAGGCCTTATCGATAAATCTGCCGGCTGCCGGATCACCGGCCTTGCCGTTCTTTACCACCCGGTCACTCCTGAGAGAACTCACCCCCTCAATGATACCAACCAGATAGGTCTCGCTGGTTTCCCCCATGCCACTGCGCTGCTGCACAATCCTGTTAATACCGGTAACCGGGATCCGCACGGCAAAATAGCCAATATCACGGCCTGTCCTACTTTTGACGGCAGAAACCATAAAGGCACTTTGCTCTCCCTGTACCGGAGAATATGCTGCAAAGTCGGCAAAGACAATATTTTCCTTGTCCTGGCCAGCCTCATTCAGTGCCTTCGCAAGTCTCGAACCAGCAAGCTCCGGGGAGGACACATTCAGACCAAGATCCCCGGCTCTGGCGGTACTGTAAACAATATAACCATCCATGGAGACCATAAGGAGGTCATGAAATCCGTATCTTTCCACCATGCTTTTGATCGAGCCTTCCCGGAACCGGACAAGGGTCTTCCATCTTTCGCTCTCCACCGACCGCCCCCCGTCAACAAAAGCCTGGTTAAAAATCTCCATACTGTCCCGCACAAACGGGTTGCCCTTGATGTTTTCCATGGCAGTCCGTATGGAGGAAAAATAATCGTGCAAATGGTTAATTTTCGCCTCCTGAACTGCATTGTATTTTGCAACAACCTCATCACGCAGGGAAAGGCCGGCACTGTCCACAGCTATATAAGTGACAGTTATCAGGGGGAGTAAACTTACCAGAATAAACGAGAAGAGAATTTTCACTCTCAGAGTCAGCCTGCTGAACATAATAGATCCTCCTGAAAGGCCTCCTGAAAGGCCTCCTGAAAGGCCTCCTGAAAGGCCTCCTGAAAGGCCGATTTTATCCTGTTTTGACCGGACAGCAACAATAAAATGCAATATCTGCATCCATTGTGGCAATGACAATTTTTTAGCTGCCCGTCCTGCCCATATCATTCATCGACAGGAAAGTTATAAGAGTTTAACAATTTACTCATATCTCACAATGAATCAATCAGTCAAGGAGAAAACAGTATCATCCGGGCTAACGCGGAGAACAAGAGAGCAGACGACAGGTAAAACAGGTTCGCAGGCAAAATAATATTTTTTTATGGAGAATATACCCACTCTCCACTACAGTGTCTGCAAGACTGACAGGATTCACAAGGGCTCCGAAAACGCCAGCTGTCAGTTTCTTCGGAATTTTACTATAGACAAAACCAGCAACAGATACAGGAGAACCTCATGTCCAGCAGCTTTGGAACCTTGTTCAGAATAAGTACCTATGGAGAATCCCACTGCAAGGCGGTGGGTGTTGTTATTGACGGCTGTCCTCCGGGCCTTGAGTTAACCGAAGCCGATATCCAGCCGCAGCTTTCGAGACGCCGCCCCGGTCAAAGTGCACTTTCCACCGACAGGCAGGAAGCCGACCAGGTAGTT
>PDWI01008815.1_pt1 | contig 11770 bp, 8 predicted proteins | sample 1430891 | NCBI WGS metagenome assembly PDWI01 (sample SAMN01162508, study PRJNA174530) | Oral metagenome, whole genome shotgun sequencing project. | biome: Marine environment; feature: Marine mammal; material: Swab sample of the gingival sulcus; isolation source: swab sample of gingival sulcus...
TTTCTACACTATTTCCAAAGTATTTAATTAATAATTCTTTGTAAATCTCTTTAAAGGAATCAACTGTTAAAGCTCCTCCTTTTTCTGCTATCTCATGAGTTTTCTTTTCAAATTCTGCAAACATAGTTTGCCTGAAAAAAGTTGCCTTTATATCGTCAATTTGTTTGTTTATTAAGTAGGCACTAAAGTCTTTATCTTTGAAATAGCGTTTTTTTAGCTCTATATTTAAAAGCTGCTCGTTAAAAGTAGAGGCAACTTCAGCAACAAAGATAGTGTAGTGGGAGTCTTGATAAGGCTGATTTTTTCTAGAAAAATAACTATGCATAGAATGCCCTGCTTCATGTGCCAAGGTAAACATATCATCTAAGCTTTCTTCTTTATAATTCATTAGGATAAAAGGAAAACTATCATAACATCCAGAAGAATAACCACCTTGGCGTTTTCCCTTATTTTCATACTTATCAACCCACCTCTGTTCTTTTAATCCTTTTAAAAGTATTTTTTGATACTCTTTACCAAGTGGGCTAAGAGCATCTAGGACAATATTAACTGATTCATCAAAGGAAAAGTTAGTTTTTATATTTTTTACTAACGGAGTGTAGGTATCAAAAATGTTTTGTTTTTTTAATTTTAATAAATCTTTTCTAAGAGCATAATAGCGATGAAGGTGGGATAGTCCCTCTGATACGTTTTCAATTAGATTGTTATATACTTTAATTCCTACATCATCGCTAAAAGTAGCCATATGTAGGCAGGAATTATATTTTTTAATAGAGGATATATATACGTCTTTTTTTATAGAGGAGCTTAAAGTGGCACTTAGGGTATTTTTATGAGAGTCAAAGACCTTATAAAATTTATTAAACACTTCTTTTCTCGTATTTTGGTCCTTATGTTTTAAAAAGAGAGTGTAAGAGTTATTGGTTAACGCTTTCTTTTCCCCATTTATTAAAACTTCTCCAAATTCCAAATCAGCATTATTTAGCTGAGAAAATATTTGACTTGAAGCAGCATAGACTTCTACGCCAGAAGCTATAATCTTTTCCTCTCTTTCAGTTAGCACATGTGGCTTAAAACGTATTATTTCAAATATAAATCTTTTAAATTCTTTAAGTTTGGGTTCTTCATTAATGTATGATTCAATAGTTTTAGTATCCATTTTTAAAAGTTCTGGGGATATAAAACTAGAAGTCGCATTAAATTCAGCATAAAGTGTGCTAACTTCTTGAAAACTTCCTAAATTATGTGAGTTTGTGGTATCTTCGTCACTTTTTAAGTGAGAGAAAGTATAAAGTTTCTCTATCAGTCTTAGATTGTTTATATAAGAATTTATAACTTTAAATAAATTAGCAGGAGATTTATCGAGTGTTCCCTTTAAAGAAGAGAGCTCTTTTATCTTATCTTTTGCTATTTTAAAATCTTTGTAAAATAGTTCTTTATTTTTATACAGGGAATCTAGATTCCAACAATCTTTTTTATCTTGTTCTTTTCTCGGTATGTTGTTCATAATTTTTATTGTATCTTTTCTTCTTAAAAACTGCAAAATAGAGGGTAGTGATTTTTTTTGTTGTGATTCTTTTACATATACTAGATTTTTGATATTATAATTAACGAAAAAATGAATAATTCCGACACTTTTTATCTTTTTTTGCTTTGTTACCATATCATCATACGGAGTATTAAATAGGATTGATTCTTTGAATCTTAAGGCTTAATTATTACGTCAAAATAAGTACATGGAATTTAGTTTGTGAGTTTTGTTGATTAATTAACGATTAAGTAATAGAAAGTTAATTATTTATGGGATGTTAGCTGTTTTGAATATTTGGGTAATTTTTTATATTTAAGATAATTTAAGATTGTGTCGTGAATACACTTGTATATACCTGGTTAATTTTAATAGAAATGGTAACTAGTTATTTTTTTATAACAATATTGTCGGAGGCATGTGATGCTTGGTCGAGTATCTGAAGCCCCTGAGGAGGGTGTTATGCAAGATGATACCTCCTCTGCGGCTTTGACGGATATAGGTTGTGAACGGGAGATCAACGAAGATCGTTATGCCGTTATAGACTCTCCAAACGGAAAGGCTTGGATAGTCTGTGATGGGATGGGAGGTTCTTTAGGTGGGGAATTGGCTGCTCAATTGGCAATAGATGCCATTAAGAGGCAGCTTCAGATATTAGATACTAGAGATTTAGCTGATGTTATAAAGTTTGCAATAGAGGAGGCAAACAGGGTTATAGTTCTTAGAAGACAGAATCCTGCTTTTAGTAAAATGGGAACAACAGTTGTATCCGTTTTATTAAGGGGGCATGAGTTGGTTTTAATTCATGCAGGGGATTCAAGAGCTTATCTTGTTAGAGGAGAGAAAATAGAGCAATTAACCGTTGATCATACTTATGTTCAAGAATTAGTTGAAAAAGGAGCTATTAGCAAAAATGAGGCATTAACTCATCCTCAAGCTCATGTGCTGACTAAGTGTCTTGGGGCAGAACCCAGTTTAGATTTAGAAGTTAAGAAGTTTTTTGTTTGGCCACCTAAGGATAAATCGGAAGAAGGAGATAAGATAGTTTTATGTAGTGATGGGCTTTATAGTCTAGTTACAGAGAGCGAAATATCTAAAGTTATTTCTTCTAATGATTCCCTGCAAGATAGTTGCATGGAGCTAGTAGATATGGCTAAAAAAAGAGGTGGTTTTGATAACATAACAGTTGCTATTTTTCCAATTTCAGGAAGGCTAAAAGATGAAAAACCTTTAGTTAACCCTAAGGTTGATAAAAAATTAAAAGCAAAACCTGGAATTAGTCTTTCTTCTAATAATTTGCAGGTTGGAGTGCCTAGGGGACAACAATCTTCTAGTCCTATGTTTTTAGCCCAAAAATTAGCGATAATGTTGGCCTTGTTTATAGCAGGTGCGGTATTTGTTTTAATATTGTTATTAGTAAATGGTTAATTAGATTTTTTTTAATTGTCTATGGTTTTATGGAGATAATAGACTGATGAGTAATGAAGATTATAAAAATAAGTTAGAGGGAGATAACGAAGTGGCGGAAGAAACTGTTAGAGAATCGGCTTCTCGTGCACGAAATCAAACGGTTGTTCTTACACCAGAGATGGCTGGGCAAGTTAGGGCCCTTCTTAATAAGAATGCGTCTGGACCGGATCCTCTATCAGATATTATGCCACCAAGTGAAGGTATAGAAACGGTGAATAAGGTTTCTAATACTATAATTGAAGATAAGCCTTTGGAGAATACTTCAGTAAATAAGGAATTGTTAGAAAATGCGACAGCAGTGTTCTCGGTTGGGGGAACGGGGAATTTCTCTAACTTGTCTTCTCCAGGCCAGGGGGGGGCTTCTTCTGTTATGACTCCCTCAGGACCTCAAGGGATGCCTATTTCTCCTATTACCTCGGGGAACAATCAGGTTACTTCTTTTCAAAGGGAACCGCAGCCTTTACCCGTAGTTGTAAGAAGGTCTAAGATAGTCGGGTTTTTGGTTTCATTTGATAATGATGAAAAAGGGGAAGTTTACGAGATTGCAGCTGGAAGGTGGTTAGTTACCTCTAGACGCACGGAACATAATGATTTTATTTTAATTGAAGATGATACTATATCACCATTACATGCTATAGTTAGGGCTACTAAGGACGGTAAGATTCAGATACTAGATCAGTTGTCTGAATATGGAACAGGAGTGAGGTCTCCGGATTCAGAAGAAGAGGTAGAGATTTCTGGAACCATGGTTGTAGTTGAACATGGGTCTGTTGTTAGATTTGGGGAGAGATATTTTGTTGTTTGTGTTGTTCCTAAATATTCAGTTACAAAAGAAGATAGAGAGGAGTAAGGCTTTTTAGTAACCTTAATTAGGTTTTAATTTTTAATATGGCTGAAGACCATTTCTTAAGTTTACATCCTGGTACGATCGTAAATGGTCGTTACGAAATAGAGCGTTGCCTTGGAACTGGCAGCATGGGGATGGTTTATGCTTGTAAACATAGGGAATTGGGTGGTCATAAGGTAGCTATGAAGGTGCTCTTTTCTGAAGTTGCAAGGGATGAGGTTGCAGCTGCAAGATTTAAAAATGAAATTGTAGCGGCTTATGGAGTAAGCCATCCCAATGTGGTTAGAGCCTATGAATACTTCAGAGATGGGGATTTAATAGCTTTTACGATGGAGTACATAGGGGGGGGGGATTTAGCGGATAAGCTAAATTCAGAAAATACCCTTTCCATATACGAAATTTCTAAACTTCTATATCAGATGTGTTCTGGTGTTCAAGCCATTCACGATGCGGGCATTGTGCATAGAGATTTAAAGCCGGAAAATATCCTGATAACCGTTAAAGGAGATATAAAGATAACGGATTTTGGGATAGCTAGGACTGGAACTGGTCCAAAATTAACAGAGCATGGGGGGGTCGTTGGGACTATAGATTATGTTAGTCCAGAGTACTTGGAGAGAGGTCAAGTAGATGGGCGAAGTGATATATACTCTATGGGAGTCTTAGCCTATGAAATGATAACAGGACAAGCTCCTTTTAAGGGAAATAGTGTCATTGAAACAATGACACTGAGGCTTAAAAAAATTCCCGAGAGGCCAGAAGTCTTGAGGCCAGATTGTCCTAAAGAGTTATCTGATATCGTAATTAGGGCCTTAGAGAAAGATCCGATGAAAAGGTATCAAAAATCTTCCGATATGCAGAATGATTTGATAGCTTTTATCCAAAGTGGAAAGGCTTCAAAAGAAGTTACTAAAAAAGTAGTACAAAAAAAGCCTCCTAGAAGGTATGAAAGAGAGTCATTAATGCCCAAAAATACGACTTTCCCGAAGACTCCATTAGAACCCTCTTTTGATTTTGGTTCCGAACCTTCATTGGGAGAACTAAGGTCTACTGAGCCTAAGGGGTTAGAGTTAAGAAAAGGGGAAGAGAGATTTGATAAATTTAGTTCCTTAACTCGGGGTATAAGTACAGTAGGGGGTGGTTCTTTTAGTGAAAAGTATAAGAGTTCTACCCGCATGTCTTCTGAGTCTTTAGCTCAAGCAAAGCAGACTAAAGAACCCATAAGTAAGATGGAGGCTCATATTAATGGAGAACTTGAGAGAGCTGTTGAAGAGGCAAATGATGTCTCTTATAAAGTTGAGCAAATGGAAAGTGTTCTAAGCCCAACCACATCAGATAGGTTAAACCATAGTCATGCCCATATGAGTACTTTTAGTATGTCAAATTTAGAGGCTAGACCTGGAGTTAGTGAAGATGTTAGTAAGTCTCATTTAAATGCATATAAGATAAATCAGCTATCAGCCGGAGGTCATACATTAAAACCAAAAAGTAATAAATTTGGGGCTTTTTTAGCTTATGCTGTTATTGTGATTTTAGGTTTTACAGCTGGTTTTTTGATATTGGGGAGATATTTCCCTTCGGTCGTTGCTAATAATCCTTTTTTACAAGGTCTTAGTAAAAAAACTCAGTCTGAAGATTTGTTTAGTTCTGATTAGATAGGGAGGGGGAATATTAATAGTTTTTTACGTTTTAAGTTGTTTAGTTTATTTGAGTTTTAGTGCATAATGAAAAAATGACATATATAGATGATATGTGTGTAAATGGCATAATTAGTAATATAAGTTTTAAGATAAAGTGTTTGTGTTTTGTTTATTTTTTGTTGGTTAGAATATGAAAGTCCTTATTGTTGATAAAACTGCTGAAGGCCAATCTCTCTGTGCTAGGAGGATAGGGGCTTTTAATCAGAGCGATGTTGAAATGCTCGATTTGAGGGTTAAGTTAGTAAGAGATAAAGACTATAATTCCCAACTTAGAGAAGCAGATGTTTTGATTTTAGGTTCAGGTCTTGGAGAAGACGCCTCTCAAATAGCTCGTTCTTCCTTGATTCAAATTCCGTGGTTACATGTTGTTATGTACGTAACGGATGAGGCTTATTCGGGAGGAGCTTTTAGAGCTGCCCATTCTGCAGGAGTTAGAAAAGTTTTACCAGATAGTGCTTCCCCCTTAGATTTACTTCAAGAACTTGTTGCGATATATGCAGAGTTTAGAAGAGAGGGTAGAATTAGAGAGGGGCGTGCAATATGTGTTGTGCACGCAAAAGGTGGAACTGGTGCAACTACAATCTGTGCAGCTTTAGCTGAAGTATGTAGTGTTAATAAAAGGCGTGCTCTTTTATGGGACCTAGATGTTGAGACGAGAGATCTTTGTCGTTCTTTAGCTATTAATGGGACAGAGGCAAAGGTTATAAGTAATTGGGTAAATGGGTCGGCTGAAATATCAAGAGATAGTATTTGTGATGCCTTAATCCCAGTTAGTGAAGATGTTTCTGTCTTGATGCCTCCAGATAAAATGGCAGAGGCTATGGACTTAGTTTGTCATACAGATGGGATAGCCATTTGTCAGCGTATTATGGACTTAGCCAAATCTATGCATGACGTCATTTTAATAGATACCGGAGGAAGAATAGGCCCCGCAACTGGAGCTCTTATGAGAGCTGCAGATGAAACTGTTATAGTCATAGATGATACTGTTTTAGGACTAACGGCTCTAGATTTGTTTTTGAATTATGTTAAATCTTTAGTTATTGGTCCAGATAGAATTAGCTTTATAGTAAATGGGTATAGCGGAAATTTATTAGCTGTTCCTAAAATTGAAGAAATATTAGAGCCTGTTCACAGCTTAGGCTCTAGACCTTGGAGACTTCCGCCAGTTCCTATGGATCAAAAGGCAAGTGTATGGCCTGGAAGTGCAAGGACTCTTTATAGTATGGGACAAAAGGCTACAAGGGCAAGCTTAGAAGCTATTTGCATGGAGTTAAATCTTATTTCTAATGTTAATGCTGAAGGTGGTTTTGATGAGGGAAGGAGTGGTTCATGGTGGGAGAGATTACTTTCAAAAGAGGATAGAGTAGTTTAATTGTAAGATTATATTTTCGAGTTTTTATCGAAGTGAGTAAAGTTTTTAGTTTAGAGTAATAAAAAAATAAATAGGGAATATACAGAGTTATGGCAACACGTTTTGGAGGACCTACACCGCTACAAAGTTACGTTGTAAAGATGCGTTGGATTGTTGGAGGGTTAACGTTGATGACTATCTTTTTGCTTCTTGCAATAGTTTATATAGCGAGGGAAAAAGATAAAACAGAAGAAGTAGAAGTTACGAAAGAAGAGGCAGCTCCTATGGTAGATCCTTTAACGGCTCAAGGAGTGGAGATACTTGTAACAAATACGCGTATTGAAGAGGGGACTATGTTTGGTCCAAACTTATTTAATAAGGAAGTTAGACCTTCTAATCAAATTCCAGAGGGGGCTGTTTATGCAGAAGAACTGCCAAAGATAAATAAAAAATATGCAGTTAATCTTATAAATGTAAATACTCCTCTTTTATGGCAGTATGTAGGAGAAACTCCCCCTATAAGTGCTTTAAGTATTCCACCTGGATATAGGGCGGTTACTATATATGTGGATTCAAGAGGGGGAATTGAAGGTTGGGCTAAGCCTAACAGTCGTGTTGATATTTTATGGACTTTTGTAGATAGGGATGGGCGAAAAAAGGTTGCAACAATTGTTCGCTACTGTAAAGTTCTCTCCTTTGGTGGAACTACTCAAGGCGGTAAGAAAATTAATATTCAAAAAGGTTCTACTACGGTTACTCTTTTAGTTTCAGAAAGAGATGCGAGAAAAGTTGAGCTTGCAAGAACTTCTGGATCTTTAAGTTTATCTCTAGTTGGAGAAAAAGAAGATGTTAGGGATGATGAAGCTCAGCCAGAGATTATTGATTTACATTCCATAATAGAAAGGCCGAACTCTGAAGAGGATTCTATTTCTGAAGTTCCAGCAGATGGAGTAATGTATACAAAAGATCCTAAAACGGGATTTGTTGTAAGGTATGAACTTCACAATGGACGTTGGAGAAGAGCTATGGATTAATTTCGTTCGGTAAAAAACGAAATGTTCAAAGTTTAGAAGTATTTTATTGGATTGATATTAAGAGGTGTAAGTAATAATGGGTGATAAATCTGATAAAGATGAGTTATTGGGATTGTTTTCTACTCGAAACAAAAGATCTGGTGATAGGTCTTTAGTAAGTTATAATCCTAAAAGGGACTCAGATGTTCGCGTGGGAGAAAGAGAGGAGCAGCAGGAAAGATCTTATAAGTCTCGCAGAGAGGAAAGTTCCTCTTTGCGTTCTTCTTCAGAAAATCGTCATACTTCTCTTTCTCCAATAGCTAATGCTATTTTGAGGGAAACTAGAAGAGAGCTTGGAAAACAAAAAGGTGATGGCGATAATTTAGGTTCAGATATTTCTGAGTCGGATATTGTAGATGCTTTAGATAGAGTCTGTAATACCAAGGGGTATTCCATAGATGATATAGTAAGAGCTGATATAATAATACATTTAAAGAAGGATTTATCAGGTTGGGGAGTTTTACAAAGCCTTATAGATGATCCGGAAGTAACCGATATACATTGTTATGATTATCAAACGGTTGTTCTTCAAAGAGGTAAGAAAAGTGAGACAACAGGACTTCATTGGCCAAGTGCTGATGCTTATAGGACCTTTATAGATAGGATCTTATTTAGGTTGGGAAAGAGTTTATCAACTCAACAACACACTGTTGACTGTTCCTTTCCAGACGGGAAAAGGATATGTGCTGTTCACGAGTCTGTTTGTGGACAAAGAGGTCCTCTTCTAACGATTCGTGTTCCAAGAGTTGCTGAGGCGACTTTGGAAAGTTTGGTTTCCTTTCAAGTGGCCCCTCCTTTAATCGTTAACTACTTAGCTGCCTTAGTTAGAACTTGTGAACATACTTTTATGGTTGCGGGGGAAACTGGAACTGGAAAGACTACTCTTATGCGTTGTCTTGGGACTCAGTTTAAATCTGATGAATCTATTATCGGAGTAGAGGATACTCCAGAGCTTAACTATCAGCATCCTTATTATAGAAGTTTAGTTTCTCGATATGCAAATACTGAAGGGATAGGAGAAGTAACCCTTCAAGAGCATATTAAAACAACTCTTAGGTTATGTCCTTCTAGGGTTATATTAGGAGAGATGAGAACTCCAGAAGCGGCTGAAGCATTTTTAGAGTCTGCTCAAACAGGGCACTGCGGAATGAGCACAGTGCATGCTAGAAATGCAAGAGAGACTTTAACTCGTTTGGAGAGCTTACTCGGTAGGGCTCAAAGAGGAGTTAGTATGGAGATTATTAGACAACAGGTAGCTTTAGCTGTGGATGTGGTTGTTTGGAATTGTAGAGAGCGTTCTTCTGGAAGAGTAAGAACTGCGGAAGTTATAGAAGTAGGTAACTTTGTTGAGGGTAGTATTCAGGTTAGGCCCATGTTTAAATTAGTTGAGGAGGGAGACGATCCTAAGTGGGAAGTTTTGTCTTGGGGTAGTAACTATGAAGACATATTAGAAAAGAATGGAATAGTTTTAGGAGAAGCTCCAAAGTATTTAGGGTTTAATGCTTCCTCAGATGCTGCTTCTGCTAAAAGATAAGTTTATAATGAATTTAATATATTAGGATTATGTATATATAATATTTGGATTGAAGTATGGGAAATGGAATACTTATAATTTTGTTGGTTGTTCTTCTTGTTATTGTTTTTGGGATAATAGTAGTAATATTAATTTCTTCAAATGGTAGCGATAAAGGTGGACTAAACACTCAACAAATGGCGGTAAGTGCAAGTCTTAGAAATTTGGTAGCCGCTCAGAGGGCTAAAAATTCAGAATTAACTGAAAATAAGTTAAAAGATAAAGATGCTCAAAATTTAGCTATTCTTGCAGCTTCTGAAGGGGGAATAAATAAAAAACACTCTAGTGGGTCAAGAATGACTCTAGAGAAGAAATTATATTACGCAAAACTTCCAATTACTCCTATTCAATTTAGATTGATTCAAGTAGTTGTAACTATTATTGTTTTTATTCCAGCTTATAGATACCTTGAGGTTTATCTTCAAGTTTTAGCAATTGTTTTAGTCCCTCAGCTCTTAACTGGGTTTGTGGATATGGTTATAAATAAGAGATTTAGTAAATTTGATGAAGATTATCCAGTTTTATTAATGTCTTATGTTAGTTTACTAAAAACGGGAATGAACGCTATAGGTGGATTGGGCTCAGCTGCAGAGGGGCTAGATGAGGGTTCTTTAGTAAAAAGCGAAGTTGAACTTATGATTGAAAGAATGAGGTTAGGTTTAACAGAAGAGCAAGCTATAGGTGCATTTGGAGAAGATATAGCACATCCAGAGTTAGAGCTTTTTGTGCAAGGGTTAATTTTAAGTAGGAGAGTGGGGGGGCAGTTGTCTACTACGTTAGAACGTTTAGCTAAGCAGGTTAGAAAAAGGCAGCAGTTTAGAAAACAAGCCTTAGCTGCTGTAGGATTAGAGAAGAGTTCTATTTATGTGATTGCTGTAATTATGTCTCTTTTAATGATTTATTTATGGGTTACAGCACCAGAGTTAGTTGCAGGAGCTTTTAGTCATCCAACAGGAAAGAGTATTTTTCAGGCTGGTATCGCTATAATTATTTTTGGATTTTGGTGGTCAAATAAAGTTACTAAGATAAAGATTTAGTTAGTTATGGATATAAGTACAGGTATTATAATAATAGGTGTTATTCTCTTAGTTATTGTTTTAGGAGGGGCTTTCTGGGTTTTTTTCTACTTACCAGAGACAAAAAGTGGAAGTTCTACATCTCGTATCGGGGATTTGATGTTAAAGAAAGTTGATTCTTCAGATGACGATGCAAACTTAAGAGTAAGAAATGTAGAGGAAATTAAAAGACGAACTGGTTCTTCAAGGAGTAAGGAACAAAAAGAAGATTTTGAACAAAAACTGTTTAAGGCTGGCTATTATACAGTAGAGGATAAAAAGCGTTTTACTTCTTTTAGAATAGTGTTTTTTGTTTGTGCCGCTATTTCCTCTCCCGCTATAGGATATTATGTATTTGAAAGTAGTGGATGGGCCATGATTTTAGGGATTATGGGTCTAGTTCAAGGGTATTATTTTCCATTGACTCGTTTAGATAGAGCTATAGAAAATAGAGCTGAAGAGGTTATGTATTATTTACCATTAGTAATTGAGCAAGTTTCTATAGGGGTAAGTAGTTCTTTAGATATTGGTCCTTGTATTAGTAATATTGTAATGATGGCAGATGAAAGAGATTCTCATAATCCAGTTACTGAGATGTTAGTTCATGTTGAAAAGCTAATTAAGTCAGGGTTAAATTTAGAAGATTCTTTAATCGAAGTATCTGATGCAAGTGGTATAAAGGAAGTAAAACACGCTTTTATGTTTCTTTCTCAGTGTGCAAAACATGGAGGTGAGGTCTCTAAGCAGCTTCAGGAATTAGCTGATTCTGTTATGACTCAAAGGCAGGTGCAAGTTGAGGCTAGAATTACATCTTTACCTGTAAAGGCAACAGGACCTTTAACAATGGTTTTTGCTGGATTTTTTGCTTTACTTTTTTCAGGACTTTTAGTTCGATTGCTTACGGCATTTGGTTCTTAATAATAAGAAATATAGAAATGTATAATTATGGCAAAAGGGTTACTAGCTAAATTTTTTCTCTCTTTTAATAAACAGGGAGTTAAGGGTTTGGTTAGTGTTTTTTTCGTTATTATAACAGTTTCTCTTTTTCTTATTCCTATAAATTCTTGGGTTTTAGATTTTTTATTAGTTATAAATATAGTTCTTGCTCTTACCCTTTTGATTCATAGCCTTTTTATTACTTCAAGGGATAGATTTTTAGCTTTTCCTACA
>PDWI01008816.1_pt1 | contig 11767 bp, 2 predicted proteins | sample 1430891 | NCBI WGS metagenome assembly PDWI01 (sample SAMN01162508, study PRJNA174530) | Oral metagenome, whole genome shotgun sequencing project. | biome: Marine environment; feature: Marine mammal; material: Swab sample of the gingival sulcus; isolation source: swab sample of gingival sulcus...
ATTAAAAGATGTTGATAAAGATTACGCACATAGTAGAATATCTCAAGTAATAAGTGAGATAAACAGGGGTGGTGCAATTGATTTTTCGAGTAATGCTTTAACTTCTGACATATCAAGATATATGGGGAACATTGTAGATAAAAAAGTATTGAATGCTTATCAATCAAGTAATAAAATCAAGGATGAATTTAAGAAGATAGATGATTTTATGACAGATGGTTCTGAGCAGTATAACCCTGCGAATGAATGGCATTTTAGAAATCAAGTCGCTCAGTATATGGGTAATGATAGTGTGGGTGAGAATTTTAGGGGGGGGTATATTCCTGCGTTGGATTTGAAGAAGACTGAAAAAGAAATTATTGCAGATGTGAGGGCTAATTTTGGGGAGAGGGAGTATTATGTCCCAGACCCTAATGAGCCTATGGGGTTAAGAAAAGTGTCTATTAAAGGAATGTCTGATGAAGAGGTAATGAGAATTGCTCAAGATGTTTTGCCTCAGAATGTGCAAACTCAACTTATGATTGAGGGAATGTATAATTATAGGGGAAGAGAGGGGCAGTTAGATGCAGATATAAATAGTAGAATTGATGCTTCAATGCAATTTAATCAAGGTAAGTTGGCAGAGGCAGAGGAGATGTTGAAGAATAGTAACTTGCCTCAAGAAGAGCGTTCTATGTATGAGAGAGTGAGGGATTATTATAAAGATGAGATTGGGAAATCAGAACAACAGAGACAGAATATTTTATCGTTAGATGATTCTCAGAAAGCATTATTTATACAAAAACAAAAATATAGTAAAGCTATTTATGGTCAAATAACCAGTGCGATGGTTAAGAAGGAGGAGTTAATTGTGAATAAGGCTCGTAAGGCTTTTATGGAGTGGAAGCAAGATGAGGAGGAGTTAGAGTTGAAGAGGGAGGAGTTAGAGTTGAAGAGGAAGGAGTTTGAAGAGAGGGAAAAAAGAGAAAGAGGTGAAGGTTCTGGTTCTTATAATGCTAATAATGATACTAATCCAGTTCAACTTGGTGCGGGGGTTTATAATTTTGGGCAAAAACATCAAGATATTGGGGAGTTTGCGGAGAATGTGTCTGTGGGGATTTCTAGTTTTGTAAGTGATAGATTTAAGACAGATTTTTCTAATAGTGAAACTGCGATGAATATTTTAAATAATCCTGCTACTTTTGATAAAAACATGAGAGAAGAGGAGAAGGAATTTTACAAAGGAATTTCAGAAGATTCTATGGAAGGTAGGACATTGAAAAGAATCTGTAAGATGGTTGCTTATTATCGACAAACAGGTGATGGTACCAAAGCAGTACAATTAATTTATGATGCTAATAGATTGTTTAGAATATATAAATATAAAAAGAATACAGAAGAGTATATTTCGTCTATTGTAGGTGTGCAGTTGGATAACAATAACTCTGTTCTTTCTGCACAAGTTCCTGCTTATGTTACTTCAGGTGTGTCTTCTGGTAGTGTCGGGGAAGTATTGAAGAAACATGGATTGAAAGTATCCTCTTTGATGAAAGGAGAGTATGACCATAATAATAAAGAATTGTCTTGGATTCATAAAACGATTACTAATAAGTTGTCTGGAACACTTGGCGAGAAAGAGGTTGTTTTATTTGAGAAAGATGATAAATCTTCAGTAGGTTATAAAGTTTCTTCTTCAAGGGTCAATGATTTTGTAAATATGGTTAAATCTGATGTTGCAAAACAAGGTAAGAAATGGACAGAGAAGGATGATGATTTTATAAATATATTGACTGGGAAATATAAAAATATTAAAAAAGAACCTACATATTCTGCGAGAGGATTTATTATAAAGTTTGTCAGACCTGATGGTAGCGAGGGAGAAATGAATCCTTCTTATTTGGAGGCATTAAAGAATAGATATACAGCACTATATACAGGGGGAAAAATATCTTATTCTGGGATGTCTCGGTCTACTATTAATATTTCAGGAGGTCTTGCTGAGCGTCTTAGAAGAGCTTTGGATTTGGATAGAATAAAAGCAAATCATAAAAATAAGTTAAATGAGTTTGCAAGAGAGGCAGGTGTAGATGAACTGCAAGTAGAGGATTTTTCAGAAACATATGGTGATACTAAAGATATTGCGGGGGCAGTAAAATTTTTATCTGGAGGTAACACTATTTATATGGAGAGTGATAGTGGGTTGACTGTTGTTGAGCCTGAAGTGTTGAAAAAACTAAAATCAGGAAGTTATAAAAATGTAACTTTTGCACCATATGAAGGAAAGCGTTTAAAAGTTACTCTTGCTGATAAGGAGGGGGATAGTGTTAAATCATTTATTATGACATTAGACCAAGTAACATCGGGAAATAATTTGGCTAATTTCTCTAATAATGCTGGTAAATATATTAAAGCAGTTAATAGAGGTTATGTTGAATTACATAGTCTTGCGATTCCTGTAGGTACAAATGGAACTACTATTTTGGGAGACCACGTTCATCAAGATGAGATTTTAGCAAGATTTAATACGGATGTGGGAATTAGAGGTAAGTATGGTCAGATAGCCACAATGTCACAGTGGAGAGATTTTGTAAAAAACGGAACTAAATTTATAGAACTGAAGGCTGAAAATGGGGTTAAGACTGGAGTACCTATTAATCCTCGAGAAGTCTTTGATGATGCTATACGTAATAAAGGACTAGGGTATACTCTTGTGGAAGAAACTATTAAAGGAACTGATAAGGATGGTAATCCTATAACAAGAAAAGTTGTTAATAAGAGACATTATTTTGGGGGTATTGTTCCTGACGAAACAGAGATGATACCTTCGGATAGTATGGGGGATAATAAACGAATGATTGAGAAATCTCAGAAATTTTATCAACAAGAGTTGATGTTGGATTTAACATCTGCGTGGGAAAATTCTAAAATAACATATGACCCTAAACAGAAAAAATTAGTTCTTCAAGAGTTTTCTAAAAATAAAGAACATGCTATTTATAGAAATTTTATAGAGAGTGTTATAAATGGTTACGATTTTACAAGAATGGGTGCAGTAAATAAATAATGATATTATGAGTAATGTATTTAATCCTTTAGAGGTGAATGATTATACTAAACATTTTGGGAAAGGTATAGGTAATGAGAATTTAGATTTTCAGCCCCCTCAAGATGATTTAATGATGGAAAGTTATACAGCACCTTTTCAAGAAGAAGATGATGGGGAACAAGAGATAGTTATTAGTGATGGTAATGGTGGAGAGGTTCTTGATTATGATGATTTAGCAGGTAGAGTAGATGAACATACTGCTTTTAAGTCGGCAGGTAGTGTATTTGATTATTCTACGCAATTATCTGATGGTAGTTTGATACCCAAATATGAAAGATATTTTGGAGGAAGTTTTGATGAAGATGATTTTTACGGTCGTCATATGTCTACTGGAGAGAAATGGGCAAGAGGTGGTCGGAAATTTGTAACGAAGAATATAATAAGGACAGTAGGGAACTTGGCTGATATGGTTTATGGTGCAGGTGCAGCCCTTGTTAATTGGGACTCAAGCTATATTTATGATAATAGTTTGACTCGTGTGTTAGATGATTTTGAGAAAATAGAAAATACACGATATGCTAATTATCGAACTAAAGAAGAGCGAAATATGGGTAACTGGGAGAAAATGCTTACAGCAAACTTCTGGGCTGACGATATGTTGGATACTACAAGTTTTGTTACTTCTGCGATTATGTCTGAGGGTATAATGGCTACTTTGACAGGTGGTACATCATTGGGTGCGTCTTTGGCTCGTGGTGTATTGAAACGTATGGTGATGAAAAAAGGTGCTAAGTTGGCTGTTGGTGAAATTGCAAAAGATGCTTTTAGATATGTTCGTAAAGGAATGATAAAAAAAGCATTTAAGGCTGGTAATATAGCACATACAGTTAGGTTTGCAGCGACATCTGGAAGTTATGAATCTATCACAGAGACATATGCTTTCAAGACGGAAAATATAGATAATTGGTATAATTCTTATGTGTCGGAGAGAGGTCAATCCCCAAGTGCAGAAGAGATGGTTGATTTCATAAAAGAGGTTGATAAAGATTCTATGGGGGTGCTTGGTGCTAATATGGTAGTAACAGGTACAGGTAATGCTCTCTTGTTAGGTAAGATGGCTGGGTTAGATAAATTCTTAGGGAAAGGAGTTTTTGGTTCTGGTCGTGCTATTAAGAAAAAATTATTTGGAAATTATGTAAAAGAGGTAGTCGAAGAGGTAGGCGAGAAAGGTGCTAAAAAAATGTTATACAAAGTGGCACCAAACAAAGCACAAAAGATTTTAGGAAGAGTTGTTTCTTCTACTGAGAATATTGTAGAAGAAGGTTTCCAAGAAGGATTACAAGGGGCTATTTCTAATATGGGCTCTATGCACTTAATGAATGAGTTTAATCCTACAGGAATAAGACAGAATATAGAGACTTTTGATATGGCAATGGAGGCTATGAAAGAGGCTTTCTTGACAGAGGAAGGTTTTGGTGAGGTTCTTGTTGGGGGTCTTGTTGGTGGCATTACTTCTGTAGGCGGTAGAGCAATAAATGCTGCGAGAGGTCAAGGTAAATTGTTTGGAACTTCTTGGGGAGATAAATTAAGAGAGAGCGAGAAACAAGTACAGCAATTGAATGATAGTGCTTCTAATATATTTAAAGCATTTACTGGGACAGAAGATACTGCTCGAAGACTATTGACAGGAAACTCTATTACTGATTATGTAAATAAGTCTCAGCAGTATCAAAGGGAAGGTAATAAGTTTATGTCTGATGATGCTTTTAAGAGTGCGGTTTTTAAGCATATGTCTGAAAGGAAGAAAGCGGGGTTGGACGAAATGAACAACGAGGAGACATCTTTGATTCTTGATGGTATGGAAGAAGACCTAAAGAAACAAGGTTTATCTGTAGAGGAAATTGCATCTTGGAAGAAGGATGCTTTTAAACAGATGAAAGATTGGTCTGCTGAGGTTGAAGATGTTTATGAGTTGGGCGAGGCATTGGGATTGGATAATTATAATAAGATTGCACAAAACCCATTAGATATTTTTGCTCAATCTGTTTTTATGGGAAGAAACAGTTATGACCAAATGCTTAAGATGGCGGATGAGATTAAGAATTTGAATCCTAATTCAGAGTTAATGAGTAGTCGTGCTATTATAGCATCTATGGATGAAAAAGTATCCAAGTCATCTAAGGAGATATTGTCGCATAGTACAGAGATTGAAAAGTTGGAAGGTCAATTGAAAGATGTTGTTGGTAAGATTTCTTCTGCAATACAATCTCAAGATGATTTGAAAGATGGTGCTGCTGGGGAAAGAGTTTTTGCCTTAAAAGAAAAACAAAAAGAGTTAGTTGCTAAAATCCAAGAAGTAGAGGCTAAGAGGGAAGAGGCTCGTAAAAGATTACAATTGCATATTGACACTAAAGGTGTTCATAATGGGGAGTATATTGAAAAAGTAACTAAGAGGTCTGATGAAAAAGGTTCTACAGAGAATGCTTTGAGAGTTTCGGATTTAGAGTCTTCTGTGAAGGAAACAGCGATGTTGAGAGGTCGAATGGAGACTTTGAAAAAATTATCAGAAGAAAAAAGAGAACAAGCGAAGAAAGAAAGTAATCCAAAGAAAAAGAAAGCATTGCTTGAGGAAGCAACAGAATTGGAGGATAGGTCTTCAGATTTGGGTTATAAGTTAAAAGAGTTTGAGTCTGCTTACAGAAGATTACAAGATTATAATAGGACTGCGAGAATGGTTGCTGACCCGAGATTTATGCGTTCAAGTTTTAGTGGATGGTTTAAGCCTTTGCGAAAGTTGGGGGTTGAATTTTCAGATGAGGAATTAAATGATGTAGTTGTTGGGGAAGATTATCGAACTATTGAATCTGAGATTAAGAAAAAGGAAAAGAAGTTATCAGAGGACGATATTTATACTATGAGAGCGTTGGCTCGTATGATAACAGATGCGAAATTAAAAAGTTTGGGGAATCAAGATAGACTATGGGTTTATGTTAGAAGCAGGGTTCGTAGTGGGGGTAATTGGTATCAAGATAATAACTTATTGACTGATGTTGCTAAACTTTACAAGAACGAGCCAGACAACCCATTTTTTAAGAATTTATTTGAGCCTTTGCAGACAGATAGTCCTCAGAAAGCACAAAATAAGTTAGAGGCTAAAAAGGCATTAGAAAATAGGGTCGAGGAGATAAAGAAGGAGGAAGAAGAGGGGGTTTCATCTGAAGAGTTGATTAGAAAATACAATTTAGATTCTGTAAATCCTAAAGATTTGGAATTAGATGATAAAATTAAGGATTTTAAACAAAAGTTACTTAATCTTATACAAAAAGGTTTGTCTGGATTGTTTGTATTTAAAGATGAAGACCAGAATGTAAGTAGTTATGAAATGCCTACTGTTGAAGAGGTGGAGGAATTTATTGCATTGCGAGAGAAAGTTAAGAATGGTGAGACTTTAGATGAAGAAGATGCTGAGAAGTTCAATAAGATGGAGAATGAATTTAAAAACATTGTTTTAGCTTATGGGGCTTTGACAGGTGCAGAAGGTGCTACATTGGGTGAAATCATTGATGTTTTTTTGGATTTAGATAGTGGGGAAGGAAGTGGTCACGTTGAGGCTGCTGAGGTGCTTGAGAAGTTTGAGGACTTGGCAAAACAGAGTGGGTTGGAGACTGAAAAAAGAAACAGAGCATATCAGATAGCACAGGTGTATGATAAAGCAGTAGTTTCTGCAAAAGATGGCAACTTAATAGTACATAATGTTAGTTTAGATAGATTGATTGAGGAGTTAAAGACAATGTATTTTGATGTATTGCCATTGCAAAAAGAAGGTGGTGGTGTTAAATTAATTTGTCTTACGGATAAAGGGACTCAGAAGGATATTGAGGTAGAAATAGATGATTTAGGTAATATTTTATTTTTACCAAAAACTCACGAGGAAAACGGAAAGACTGTTGTAGATAAGACAGGTGCTGAGGTTTTAATGGAAGATACTTTGTTTAGAGTAGGTAGTATGCGTGAAGGGGCAGTAAGAAATTATGACCCTTTATATGTAGAAAATACAGATGGAAGTTTGAGATTGGTTGATTCTGATTTTGAGGCAGGTAATGGAACTCAAATGGATGTAGATGCTGTTTATGAGTTACAGAAAGGAGATGGTTTACAATTAGAGGTTGATTTATCCGAGGGATATAATCAAAAGTTGATTGACGACTATAATTCTGCAATGAAAAGTGGTGATAAAACATTACAAAAACAAGCGTTATCTGAGTTATTTCAGCAGTTAAAGATTTTAATGATAGATTCTCAAGGAAGGATTGTTGGTGTTTTAAAAGGAGCTAACACTGCAAGTATTGATGATGAGTCGGCACAAGCAGTTAGAGATGTGAGAAAAAAAGCCGTTGATTATATATTGAAAGTAAAAGGGTCTGGAAATAATATTAAAGGAAAGGTGTTGTTGAATGATAAATTGAAAGTATCTCGTACATTTTTAGGTTTCCCTAAAATTTCCTTGCGAACAGAGGGTGATGGAAGTATTGTTGTTGAAAAAAGGAAATTAAACGACAATGATAGGAAGGCTATTAAAAATGTAGGGTATATGCTTAACGGGAAACTACATTTGAGAAATAAAGAAGAGTCTGTATCTAAAGGAGTTGATACTAAATCAATGATGGGTAAGATTTTTGTAGAGTCTCAAGAGAATGGTATGTATCATGATAAGAAGATACCAGTAATGGTAGTTGAATTTAACGGTAAATTGATTGCGTATCCATTGGAGTTCAAAAAGAGTATGCGAACATTTGGGGAGGCTATTTCTGTGTTTAAAGAAGATGTGAAAAATAACAAATTTTCTAAGATGCAGAGGATAAAAATATTGAACAAATTATTGACTGCTTATGGTTTAATAGATAAATATGGTTCGATAGATGAATATTCTGAGTCAGAATTAGACCAAATTGCTTTAGACAATTATGATTTAGAGTCTGTGTATGCCGATTTTTCCGAGAAATTATTAGACATAAATATTTCTGAGGATAAAATATTTGATGAAATGGTATTGACTAATTTAAAGGATGTTGATAATAATCCTTTTCATTCCCCTAAGTTTTCATTTGATATTGAGAAGGGCGATGATGGTGTTGCTAAATTTGATAGAGAAAAAGAAGAAAACCCTTTGGAAGATGATGAGGGTAATCCAGTTTCAGAAGATTTTGATAGACCTTCTTGGCAAAGGAAGAGAGGGTGGAAAAAACATAATGGTGTTAAGTATGAGAGAGCAAAACCAAAGACTTTTGATAAATATACAGATATAAAAGTTGGGTTTGGTGTTAATGATTCTCAAAAAGGAAAGTCTGTTTTAATGGAGGCAGAAGACCTTGTCCCTTCACACGAAAGGGGAAGTGTTAATCCGAGACATTTTATGCCAGAGGCACAACCAAAAGATAGAAGTGACGGTGGGGTTTCTGAGATTGCTGCACAAAAGATTGCAAGAGAGATTGACCCTAGACTCATTGTTGGTTCTACACGAGCGTATGAAGGAAGTCCTTGTGTAAATAGTCGAGGGGAAGTTATACAAGGAAATAACCGTTCTTATGCACTTAGAATGATGTATTTAGACGGTAATTATACAGAATCTGCTCAGAAGTATAAAGAGTATCTCGCAGAACACGCAGAGGATTTTGGATTGACAAGAGAAGAAGTTTTGGCTATGAAAAATCCAATAGCAGTTAATGTGTTGAATGTTACAGATGATAGAGCTATTTATTTAGGACAACGTACTGTGTCTGATTTTGAGAGTGGTGGTAACGAAGTACCTATTGCTTCGCAGGTTGCTAATAGTTTGAAGGATGGGTATAGTGATATTGTTGGATTATTAATGAAAAGGGATGAGCTTGAAGAGGATGTTCCGAGTTTGAGTTCCATGATTGACAGGAATGGTTTTGAAGTAATAGATAGATTAAGGAGGGGTGGTCATATTAGTGACACAGCTGCTAATAATATGCTTAAAAATGTATCGGTGAACGATGTTGGTAGAAACTTTTTAAAAGATTTTGCAACATTTGTATTATTTAAGGATAGTACCGAAGATTTTAAGAAAAAATACAATAGCTTACCAGAAAAAGTAAAGAAAATAATAAATTTAACGGTGTTTCATAATGTTAATGTTCCTAAAGAAGAACAACTTGTCGGTTTATTAGAGAATGCTATTGTTGTGTTAAGCAAGTACGGAAGCCAAATACAAGGGAGTAATCATTTAGAAGCTTTGGAAGCTATAACCAAGAATCCCCAAGGTCATCTTTTTGGGGAAAGTATTGCAAATTTTGAAAACGGGAATGCTGTTAAGATGGCAGTTTTATTAAAATATGGAAAGCAGAGGGAAATGATTAATTCTTTTAATAATTACTATGGTGATAGAAAAACTATTCTTCAGAATATGATGGATTTTGGTTTAGGAAGAATGAGTAGTGTAGAGGCTTTAAACAAAGCTTTTTATGGTTATGGTATAAAATTTGATGATAGTGTTAAATCAATTAGTTCTACTAATGGTCAGATAAGTTCTGCAAATAGTTCCGTGGATATTGGTAATACATTAGATAATAAAGAATGTTAAAATTATGGGCGTAAGTTGTCAAATAGTAAGAGGAGTAGAAGGAAGGTTAGAGGAGGTTTTAGACCCCTCTGGCAACCCTTCAAAGTTATATGGGGAATTGTATAATAATATTGGAGATGCTGATGTTGCATTAGATGTTTGGGCATCTGCTTATACAGAAGGTTTTTCAGATTATGCTTATGATGTGTCAGAGGTTGGTATCGAACCAAGTGTTAAAGAGATACAAGGGTATTACAAGAACCATTTAATGGAGAAGGTTCCATTTCGAGCAATAGATAAAAATGAAATTATTAAAAGCTTGTCTGCGTTGGGTGGTTCGCATTGGAGAGGGATAAGTAGGGTTTATAATACCTTATTTAAAAATAATAAATTTATTCCTTCAAAGGTAACTGTAAAAGATTTAGTAGATACAGATGTATATACAGAATTTGAGGCAGAGAGGATATTGACAAACCCAGATGTAATGTCAAGTGTTTCGAGAAATATCGAAAGGTTGTATTTAGAATATTTAAAAGAGGATAGTTTTATTGACGATATAGATAGTGAGGGCGATGGGGGTCTTTCTTTTCGAGATAATTCTGAAATGGATTTGTTAGGAAAGGGTAAGGTTGTGACAGATTTAGAAGTTCGTAAAGAATTGTTTGGTTTAATGCAGACAGTTGAGACTTTTGAAGAGTTTGAGGACGGGTTGCAATATTTACCTAATGATGTATTGGTTGATAAGATAAATACAGATAAAGAATACGCTAAAAAAGTTTTTGATTTTTACAAACTTACAGAACCAGCAAGTTTATATTTACATACAGATGGTGGTGTTGTAGATACAGGGATTAAGGTCGAGAATAGAAAATTAAGTAATAAGAACACTAAACTTGTTAAATTGTATGGGAACAAGAAGAGTTTTTCAAAATTATTTAAGGAAGATGGTTTAATGCCTTTGGGTAATAATACATTTCTAAGGGTAAATAAATTTGAGAGTTTTGAAGAGTTGATAGAAAATATAAACAAGTTATTAGAGAAAAAGAGTTTTTCAGAGGTTTTTGGTAGTGAGCAAACTAATGAAGATGTTGATGAGGCGATTGCAGATATTGTTGAAAAGGATTTTGAGAATGTTGCAAGAGATTTTTCAGAGTTAGAAACTGAAGATATTGCTCGAATTATTTTGTATTCTAAAATATTTGACGTACCTTTGCAATTAGATAAGAAAATTGCTGATAGTGAGTTTGGGAAAATACAATTTTTGGAGAGAGTAGATACTTCATTAAAATTAGATGAATTTCGAGATAAGATTTTAGGTTTAAAAGAGGATTTGAGTTCTTATGGAAATGATATTTTAGAAGGAATTGAAGATGTTGGTGGGGTATTGATGTTGGATTCGGGATATTCTTCTGATTTAGGCAGTAGAATTGAGAGTGTATTGCCAACAGAGATTGTAGAAGATTTGAAGTTGTATAGTTTATTGGAGGAAAGAAGTAATATTTCTGATATTTTCAGTTTTCCAGTAGAGAGAGGGATTACAGATAAACAGAGGAGAGTTGCTTATAAGAATACTCCAGAGTTGTTGGAAGAGTTTAGAGGGGAGTACACTAAAAAGGTAGATGGGAATATTGAGGTAAATTCTTCTGAGCAGTTTTTGAATATTGGGGGTGAGGTTTATGAGAATGTTGGAGATTTTTATAGTCCTATTGAATTGACTGAGCCTAAAAAAGTAAGAAGTTTTGAGATTACTAATAAGTTTGAAAAAGGAGTTAGTGTTGGTGAGATTATTAGTAAGAAAGAATTAAAAGAGATAGACGATGAAATTGACAGCTGTAGATAAAATATTTGATGTTGCATATGAGGGGGAGAATGATGATTGTGTTGTGGATAGGTGTGAGAGATTTGAAAATCCTTGTACGGGAGAATATGACGAGTATATTGTAGAAGAACCTGCCCCATTTAGATTAAAGCAGCCTATTTATCCCTCAATGTTGAAAGACACTTCTTTTAATGCAATGGAGGTGTATGAGACAGATGTTAAAAGTCCATTTAGAAAAATAAATAAATGGGAGTTTGAAGTTAGTTTGGATGGGATATGGAATAGAGGTAAGTTGGTTACATTAGATGATAGTTGTGCGGCTTGGAGAATACAATTTGTT
>PDWI01008817.1_pt1 | contig 11767 bp, 10 predicted proteins | sample 1430891 | NCBI WGS metagenome assembly PDWI01 (sample SAMN01162508, study PRJNA174530) | Oral metagenome, whole genome shotgun sequencing project. | biome: Marine environment; feature: Marine mammal; material: Swab sample of the gingival sulcus; isolation source: swab sample of gingival sulcus...
AATTAATTGAAACAAAACTTTTTAACACAAAATTGTAAATCATGTGATTATTTAATATATTAAGTTTAAGCTCTTCAAATCTAAATACTAAAAAATAAAAACACAACCAATCTACTTGCAGACCAGTCTGTAAGTAGATTTTTTTTGAGAGCAACTTTTTTATAATATTACTTAAATATTTGCCATGCTTTGTAGATTTCGTTTTATGGCTTAAAGCGAGAAATTGCCAAAAGCAGAAATGATATTACCAATTCTAAAAATAAAATTGTAAATTTGCAGGAAATAAAGAAGTGTAAAATGAAAAAGACATTAAAAGTAGGACGTTCTGATTTCAAGAAAGTAATAACGGATAATGGTTATTTTGTAGACAAAACCATGTTGATAAAGGAATTTTACGATAACAATAGTTATGTGTTATTAACTCCGCGTCCCAAACGCTTCGGGAAAACCCTGAATTTGTCGATGATTGAGCATTTTTTTGATATTCAAAAACCTGAAAGTCGAGAGCTTTTTGCCGATTTTAAAATTGCACAAGAGAAAGAGTTTTGTAAAAAACATCAAAATAAATACCCTGTCATAAATATTTCACTGAAAAGCATTAAAGAGCCAAATTGGGAGGGGTGTTTGTATAAATTCAAAACCGTTATTTCAAATTTGTACAAACAGTATCGATTTTTATTAGAGTCAGAGAAGTTTGACAAAGATGAAATAGAGTTTTTTCAAAGTATAGTGTCCAAAAAAGCTAATGAAACAGATTGTAAAGCGAGTCTGGTAAATTTAAGTTATTACTTGTTCAAACACTTTGAAAAAGAGGTTATAATCCTTGTTGATGAGTATGATTCGCCGATAATATCAGCGTTTAATAACACGAATAGCCCCATAAAATCGCCTGACAAAGAGAATAAAACCTATTACGAAAAGGTCATAAATTTCATGCAAGGTTTTCTTGGCGATGCTTACAAGGGCAATGATGCGTTATTTAAAGGCATGCTCACGGGCGTGATGCGTGTAGGCAAAGAAAGCATTTTTTCGGAATGGAATAATTTTTCAGTTTTTGGGATAACCTCTAACTTTTTCTCTGATAGTTTTGGTTTTACAAAAGAGGAAACCGAGAAAATATTGGATTATTTTGATTTATCAAACAAAAAAGAAGAGGTCAAACAATGGTATAACGGCTATAAGTTTGGCAAAACTGAAAATATCTATAACCCTTGGTCGATAGTCAATTACGTGGCAAAATACGAAGATGGATTTAGAGCTTATTGGGTAAATTCGGGCAATTACTCATTGATAAAAAGCAGAATCCTTGAACCGGGTGTAAAAGAGGTTGTTCACGAATTAATTGAAGGCAAAACAATCGAAAAAGAGCTGAAAGAGAACTTTGTTTTTCAAGATTTTGAGCGAAACACGGAGCTTTTGTGGTCTATACTCACCGACAACGGCTACCTTACCCAAGTGGGAGAAGGCGATTTTGGCAATTACAAATTAAGAATACCCAACAATGAGGTAAAAATTGTATTCACAGATATAATTTTAGCTTGGTTAAATGAAGAAGTGAAAATCACAAGAGATTTGCTCATTAATACATTTAGACATCTGATTAACAACCGAATACCTGAATTTGAAAAGGGCTTCAAACAGCTTGTGGGCGATACTTTAAGCTATTACGATACGGCTGAGAAAACAGAAAAACACAGCAACGCAAAAATCATTCGCTCGGAGCAAATTTATCAAGTTTATACGCTTGGATTATTGTCAATTTTGAAAGATGATTACATTATAAAATCCAACAAAGAAAGTGGCGAGGGGCGTTACGACATAATGCTTATTCCGAATGATAAAACAGCTTACGGAATAGTCATTGAAATAAAAAATATAAAGAAACGAGGAACTGCCGAAGAGGCAAAAACTTTCATAAAGCGAGTGAATAACGAAATTAAAAGTGCATTAGCTCAAATTGAAACGAATAAATATTATGCGGAGCTACGGGAGAATAAAATTGAGCCTGAAAAAATCATAAAAATAGCCATAATCTTTGCGGGTAAAGAGCCGTATATCACTCCAATTGCGGAAGGGTAAGCCATGTAATTTAGACTAAATTTGTCAAGTTAAAAGATTTTCAATCAGGTAATTATTATAAAAAACACTATCTTTGTAAAAAAATAAAGCAAAATGGAAGCATTGAGAAATATATACAAAGTTGAAAACAACAGAATTGTAATAGATTTGCCACAGTCATTTAATCATAAAGAAGTGGAAGTTATAGTTATGCCTTTTCTTGAAAGTCAAATTATAAGAAAAGACGAACAACATAATAAGCAAAAACAAATAGAGAATCTTTTGTCAGTTTCAGTTTGGCAAGATGATGATATTCAGCAAATTTACGAAAGTCAAAATGTAATAAACAAATGGGAAATATAAATCCCCCCCTCCATAAAACTCAAAAATCCGCCATAAGACTATGACGGATTTTATTTTCTATGACAAATTCAACTAAAAATTTAGGATTAAAAGATTTTAAATCAAACGTTTATTTATGAGATTAAAATTTGCTATTTGGTGAAATAATACATAAATGCCACAAAGGCAGATAATGTAATCAGCGATGCAGTTACCAAAATTGCTTGATACAGCATCAACTGTTTTTTTGTTTTTTTGTCTTCTTCCGGCGAGCTTGTTGCTATATCTTCGAGGTTTGAAAGCACCTCTGCCTCTTGGTGCAAGCCCATGTTTTCATCAATATTGTCTGCCAATTCGTGTTGAAGGTCAAAGTTTTCTTCTTCGAGTTTCTCAATTTTTTTCAAAAACGTCTCTTTTTCTTTCAAGAGTTTTTCTTTCTCAAATTTCAACTCGGTTATCTTTGCATTCTTCACGGTCAGCTCTTGAATAAACCTTTCTTCAACTTCATTTGAGCTTATAAAGTCCTTTTGTTCAATTATTTCATCGCCGTACTCTTCCTTGGGATATTGCTCCAATAAAAAGTCTTTGTCTATAAGGTATTTATTGCCCTCTTTCTTTATGAATTTCGAATCATCATATTTCTGACAAAAACGATGAATTGTAGTTTGACTTTTTCCACTTAAATCAATAGCTTCTTTTACTGTTAGGTACATTATAGATATGGTTTAAAAAGGTTTACCTCACAAATGTAAAAAAAAATGCTTAAATGATAAATTTTTTTATATATTTTTTTACTATTTGTTAAATAAATTTGTTATCCAACGGTTGTCGTCGTCATTTTCGGTGTGATTATGGCAGTGCGGGTCGTGGCATTCGTGGCTGTGAGAATGGTCGTGAGAATGGTCGTGAGAATGACATTGCGAATGGTCATGTGAATGCTGTGGTTGTGCTTCTTCCAAATCATCAACATTAAAAGCAAGGTCATGTAATTCGCTCATTATCAGGAGTAACCTATGTCCCGTGTGGTATCTGAACAAATCAAGATACTCTTTTATACCCGCCAACATTGCATTATCATAATCCAATTCATACAGCAATATGAAATCTTTTATGGTTTGATATACATCTGCCAAGCATTCCGAAATTTCCGTTTCGGTGGTTTCTTCGGGATGCTCGGGTTCTCGCAAATCTACCAGCCGGTTGTTTTCGCCGAGCTTTTCGCGAGTTGCATTTTCTATGTACACCCAATCGGCTTCGGCAACAAACTTCTGAGTAGTTTCCTCAGGCAGGTCATCGGGCGGTGCTACTGCCAACGAGGCGGTATACAATCGCGATGCACTTTGCAGTGTGTTTTTCACAAAAGTTGGGGTGTCATTTTGATTTGGATTTTCCACCAATTTGCAAAACTCGTTGCCTGTTTTAACAACTTCTATTATATTTGGGTCGTACTTAAAGTCTTCTATATCAGGTGTTAAATTCTGGGTTGTCATTCCGAAGTTTGTTTATATTTTTAAAATAATATGTATGCAATTATCATCCATACTCCGAATAAAATTCCAACTACCGATAATAATTTTGTTAGAGGTTTGAGGCGTTGCATTATAACCTCTGCTTTTTCTTTGGCTTCGGGCGAACGTGAAAACACGTGTTTTTTCAGCTTCATGTATCCCAATATAAAACTGTTAGCTATAATTAACACACTGCCTATCAACAGTGTAAACCACCATGTTCTTGAATTGATGTCTTTGTAGGCGAGCAGGCATTTTATCAGTCGCCATGCACCCCAAAACATTGTTATCATGCCAATCCAGCCTTGCACGGGCGATAATTTATCCACATATGCTTTCACTTTTGGCTCGTAGTTTGTTACTATGCTTGGGGCTACAAGTACGCTTATTATTATTAGGACTATTGCTGGTATCATGGTTTATTTTTTTTGTTAATAAAATTTAGAGTTCACGCAAAGGTAGTAAAATAATTTTAAACTTGTATTTTGGAATGAGTTTTTTTGCCGTATTTCGTTTTGGGTTTTTATTTTTGTGGCAATTTTAATTTTAAGAATTTTATATTATGATTTTTAGATATGCTTTCATGAAGTTTTTGAGTTACATTTATATATCAAGTTTTGTGCTATTGACGGGTTGTGTAAGCAGTTCGCAAAGCAATGTGCGAGGCGATTTGGTTTGCTATGTTTACGAGCATCATTATAAATTCGGCATACCCGAAAAGACGGGCAAACTCATTGAGATACAGCGTTATCTGGATACGCTTTTGGTGCGAAAGCAGTATGTTACCAAAGGCAAAAGGAAGCGTGATTATATAAGGTATAAATATAATGATTTGGGGCAATTGGTTATGGAGACTTTGTATTCGCGAGGCAATATTTTGTTGCGAAAGACGAATATTTATTACGATGAGGATGGTCGCCGATTTTTGGAGCAGTCGTATGACAGGTTTGGAAATTTGATTTTTAAGAAAGAGATGCTATACGACCTTCAAAATACCGATTGGCATCAAATGACCGAGTACGACGAGCGAGGCTTGTTGAAACAAGTGAAAATCACCAAGTTTGATGATTACGGCAGGCGTTTGGAGGGCGATATTTTAGGCAGAAAAAAGATGCTGGTTGCCAAATTCGAGATAGCCGAGCATGACAGTTTGCATAATGAAACTTTGAAGATTTTTTACAAAGAAGCCGACAAATCAAAGAAACGAATCGAGAAAAAATATGACGATAAAAGCAGGGTGGTGTATGAGTTTTACGAGGGCAAGTACAAAAAAACTATTGCGTACAATAACGATAATAAAATCTCACGCGTTACTTTTTATGATTTAAAATCCGAGACTAAAACCAAGCTAATCCGCTATGTTTATGTTGCTGATTAGGGCTTCTTGGAGTTTCTTTTTTTTAGATATTCCTCATAGGGCATTTTAGTGTAATTTTCATCAGCCAAATATCCCAATATGCTTTCCAATTGGTCGGCATTTAGGTATCCGTGTACTTCGTTTATTATTTGCTTTTTGGGGCTAATAGTTATGAATGCAGGAAATATAAAGTTCTGTTTTATAATGGATTGTGTAAGCTCATGTGCTGTGTTGCCTTTACCCGGTTTATAGTCGTAACCCAGAAATTTTATGGTATCTTGCGATATTGCATCAAACGTTACGGTATAGAATTTATCGTTTAGTAATTCGGCAACTTTGGGATTTTTCAGTGTTATCTTTTTCAGTAATTTGCACGAATAAAACCACTTCAATTCAGATATTAGAAAGAAAGGTCTCGGCTCTTTTTTTGATAATTTTTCGGCTTCGGCAAAAGAGTAAAATTTAGTTGTTCCGCTTGTGTCGGGCGGTATGAAATCCTTATTTGCCAATTTCAATTTGTCGATTTCATCTTTAAATCTTTTTGGGCTTGCAAACATAAAATCTATCATAAACGAGTTTATGTTTTGGGTGCGGTATACCTGCTCGTTGAAGAACACCAAGTAAGCCTCAATATTTTTCACATCTTGATAACCGGGTACGGGGTACGGGTTTCGGTCTAAATCGGTGTATACTATCGTCGGGAACGACAGCCTGCCACCTGTGAGTTTTATTGCCAAATCGTGTTTTGGCGAGCGACCTTTGTTTTGATTTACATATTTCTCACCTTTATATATAAGGGTGTCCTTGGTTTCGGCATCAAGTTGTATTGGAATGAAATTTTGATTTATGTAGCTTGCTATTCCTTTTGATGCAAATGTGGTTTTCATCATGTGTTTGCACCAGCTACACCAGTCGGTGTATATGTCAATTAACATTGGGCGAGGCTTTTCTTTGAATAGGCTGTCAGCTTGATTTATTGAGTACCAGAGAATTGGCGATGGTTCTTTTATTGTTTGCGAGTTGGAGGTTTTGGTAATTGCAATTATCAACAAGAATGTCAATAATATATTTTTTGTTGTTTTATACATTTTCTGTTTTTGATGAATTTTAAAATTTTTCGTTGCTAATATCAATAGATGCTATTATTACCTTGTTGTATTTATTGGTGTTATTTTTAAAAGGTGTGTATGTATCTCGGAATATCATTTTTTTGCCTTTGAAATAATACTCGTTTACGAGAGTTGCAGATTTTCCGTTTTTCAGATTTCGCCAAGCCTCGATGTATTCGGCAGAGTTTACTCGCTTCTGTTCTAAGAACTTATCGATGGTTTTGCCTGATACATCAAGATAAGACATATTCACTGTTTTGATGAACTTTTTATTGGTTCGCAAGATTTGCCTGTTGAAGTCAGTTTCCACAATCATCATTGAATTGTTCAATACTTTGAGGTATCTTTCTAATTGCAACTCGTTGTTAATCAAGTTGTTTTCATTTAATGAAAGTTTCTTTTCCAGCGATTTTATTTCATTTTTGTATTCATTTTCTATGGTTGCCAATTTTTTGTCTTTCTCCTTGGCTTCGCTTATCAAAGTTTTGTTCAGATACTTTAATTTTTTGATAGCCTTTTGTCCCTCAGCCTCTTGCTTGGCAAGACGAGCCGATTTCTCTTTGGATTCTTCAAGAAGCAAGGTGTTTTTCCTACTGATGTTGATATTTGAAATAGTAGAAGCGATAATTGCACCTGCTCTTTCGGTAAATTCTACTTGATAATCTTCTAATAAAGAGAGAGTTCCTATTTCCAAAACGCCGTATACCTCTTCGTTTAGTTTTAGCGGTACGATTAGCAATGAACTTGGGTCATCTTGTCCCAAGCCGGATAGTATTTTGGTATATCCCTTAGGCACGTCGGTTATGAAGATAGTTTTTTGTTCCAGATAACATTGACCTACCAAGTTTTCGCCGGGCTTACAAATTTTTTGTTCAAATTTCTCTCTGCCAAAAGCGTAGAACCCCATTAATTCAATTCGTACCTCGTCGTTTATTTCGTCTTTGTTTATAATGTAAATTCCGCCAAGTTGAGCATTAAGATATTTGCTTAATTCGCTGATTATCACGGCATAGAACTTGTCAGGCTTATTGCTGTATTCTCGGATTATCTCATTGAATTTGGCAATACCTTGCGAAGCCCAAGCTCGCTCTTGACTTGCTTTCTCTTGCTCTGCTTTTTGGATTTCGGCTTTTTTCAAACTGTCTCTCATTTCTACCAAAGCGTTGCCGAGCAAGTCCTCAGGTTCAAGGAATAGGTCTTGATTAAAGTTCCCTTTTTCAATCTCTTGTGTAAATTCGGTTTTTTGCCTCAACGCCGATATTATCATATTTATGGTGCTTGAAATTTCGCCGATTTCGTCTTTTGAATATTCAAGAGCTTGGTCGGGGAGCTGTCCTTTTGCCAAGTTTTTTATGTTTTTGTGTATGTACCTTATCCTGTTAGTCATTGATTTTGAGGTTATAAACGAGATTAGCACAATCAGTATTATTATAAGAGTTGCGTATATAATAATTCTGGTTTTTGCCACCAAAATATTGGTTTCGATTACTTCAATGGCATATTGAATCCTCACTTCATTTTTCTCTTTCAGCAGGGTAAGGTCTAATAATATTTCTTCGGTTTGGTGTTTTAGTTGCTCTTTTTTTGCAGTGGTTAATTCTGAGCCTTTTTTGTTTTTATTTTGTTTGTTGTAGTATAGTTTTTCCTGATACAGAATTAGTTGGTCAGTTTTTTTTATCACTTCCTGCATTAGCTTTTTGTCGTCAAGTTCCCATTTTTTCAGTTCTTTCAGAGCAACTTCTTTTATATCCCTGTACTCATTAAAATTAATTTTGTCGGGTTTGCCTATTATGAAAGCATAGGAATTTACCACCGATAAAGCAGGTATTGTAACTTTGTTTAGTTGGTCTGAATTTCTTTGAATATCTTTTAGCATAATTTGCAGGGCGTAGTACGATATAAAAATAACTATCGAAATTATGCTGAAACCTATGTTTAATTTGGTTGATATTTTTAGATTGTTTCTTATTTTCATTTACTTTATAGTTGTATGTATGTAAAAATCAGAGTTATTGTAAATTTTTCATAAGTAAAAATTTGTTGATAGCAGTAAAGTTGCCTATACAACAAATCATACAGCCTCAAAGATATAAATTTTTTGTTTTTCTGCAAAATAAGAAAAATTAGAAATATTAAAAAAAAATGTTTAAATTTGAGCGTTGAGGTATTTGGGATATTTCGTATAAAAAAAACATTTAGCACAAAATATAATGATAGTAAAAAAATTGACATCGGCAGGACTGTTAAAAGTGAGTGATTTATTGGAGATTACGGATAAATTAGCCTCAGGCAAAAATGTAATTTTGCCCACCGATACGGGCTATCTGATAGCCTGCGATGCCACCAACGAAACCGCAATTCAGAATGTTTTTGATATAAAAAAAAGGCAAAATAATAATCCCATTCACATATGCGTAGGCAGTGTGAAGCAAGCACATGAAGCCGGAAAATTCAACGAAATTGCAAATAAATTGCTGAAAGCACATTGTCCGGGAGCAATATCCGTAATCGTACCCAAGCAAGATTGGGTGTCGGATTTGTTGGTGGCAAACACCGGCAATATCGGCGTTCGCATACCCGATTCACCTTGTATATTGCAGGTGTGCAACGAACTGCAAAAACCCATTACCGCAACCAGCCTAAACATCTCGACCCATGCCCCGTTGAGTGATACCCAAGAAATTTTAGAAGTCTTCGGCTCAAAAATAGACCTTATGATTGAGACTAATCGACCGTTTCTAAGTTCATCAACAATAGTGCGAGTGATAGACGATAATGTAGAAATTTTAAGGCAAGGTCCAATATCCAAAGAATTAATATTCAACACAATATAACCGTATAATAAAAATTTAATACAAAAACTAAAAGTAAAAAATTATGTTATCTAAAATTAAACTTTCGACAATATTACTGGTCTTAATATCATTATTAGCATCTTGCGGAGCGGATGGAGCAGATGCCGAAAAATCAAAGGCAAAAGCCTTGCAAGCAAAGTTAGACAGCCTGCAAACCCTCCACGATAGAGACGAGAAAAAAGTGGAGCGATACATGTATGCAATCAATGAAATTCAAACGTCATTGTCGGAAATCAAGCAACAAGAAAAAATCTTGGTGAGCCGTGCATCCGGCACAGAAGAGCTAACCCCAAGCGATGTAGAATTGATTAACAGCGACCTGAGAACAATCCGAGATTTGATGGCTCAAAACAAAACAAAGTTAAGCGAACTTCGCAAGCAATTAAGCAGGTCAGGCTCTAAAATGCAACATTTCAAAACTACAATAGAACAGCTTAATATTCAATTAAATGAGAAAGATACCGAAATTAGAGAACTATCGTCAATCATCGAACAAAAAGACATTGACTTGCAAAAATTATCAATGGAACTGAATAATTTATCGCAAAAAATATCATCGTTGGAGCAAGAAACTCAACAAAAAGATGAGATAATCGAAGAACAACAGCAAGAATTAAACACCGCATATTATGTGGTGGGAAGCAAATCATTTTTGAAAAAAAATAAAATCGTAACAAAAGCAGGCGGTTTTATAGGCATCGGAAGCATCCAAAAAATCCAAAAAGATAATGAGAATTTTACTCAAATTGACATCAGTCAAGTAACTAAAATAGAGCTGAATGAGGTGTCAAAAATCACCCTGCTAACCGACCATCCCGCCGACTCATATTCAACCTCAAAAAATGAGGACGGTAAAATCATAAGTCTGGATATATCAGATGCCCAAGCATTTTGGGATAAATCAAAATATTTAGTGATAATGACCAAATAAAACAAGGTTGTTTTGATATGAAAATTATATCGTATATTAATATAACTATTTCATTATAAATTATTTAGCATTGAAGACCGAAGAGTATATATTTTAAAACTTCGGTCTTCTGATTTTTTTATAAAAACAAATGATATGAAAAAAATAATATTACTAATTGCGTTAATCATCGGCATTTCAGAATTATATGCCCAATCGACCGAAAGCCAATTTCACAACCGAAAAAAAATCATAGAAATTAATCTGAAATCGATAGATGAAGTAAGTCAAATTGCCAAAATTGCAACAATCGACGAGCATTTTAAAAACCTAAAAAAGATAAGAGCATATGCCGACGATATACAAATAAAAAAACTCAATGAGCTTGGTTTCAGCATAATAACAATATCACAACCTAAGGAAGAAGATGAATTGCTGATGGCAACTACCATTGAAGAAATGGCAAAATGGGACAGGTATCCGACCTATGAGGTATATCTGCAACTGCTTCAAAAAATGGCTGACGACCACCCCGATATATGCCGGTTGGTTACGATAGGCAAATCGGAAGAGAACAGGAAAATTCAAGCCCTAAAAATCACCGATAACCCCGATGTCCACGAAGCCGAACCCGATTTTTTGTACACAGGGCAAATGCACGGCGACGAACTCATTGGCTATATAATGTTGCTGCGACTTGCCGACCACCTTTTAAATAATTACCAAAAAGATGCCTATATCACAAACCTAATAAACAGTGTGGAGATTTGGATAAATCCGCTTTCAAACCCCGACGGCACTTATAAGGGTGGCAATAATACAGTAGCTGATGCTCAACGATTTAACGCCAATGGAGTAGACCCAAATCGCAATTTCCCATCGCCCCTAAAACCCGAGCCTGCTTATGTTGATGAGGCTGAGGTAAAAAACATGATTGACTTTGCGGATAATCATAATTTTGTGATGTCGGCAAACATACACAGCGGGGCGGAGTTGGTAAATTATCCTTGGGATACGTGGAGCGGTTCATACTCAAAAAGCCATGCCGATAATGAATGGTGGGTGAAAGTTTCACGCAATTATGTTGATACTGTACATCTTATAAATTCATCATATATGACCGACCGAGATGACGGTATAACAAACGGTGGCGATTGGTACGAAATAAACGGCTCGCGACAAGACAACATGATGTATTTTAAGCATTGTCGTGAGTTTACTCTTGAACTTTCTTATAAAAAAATGTTACCATCAAAACAGTTGCCCAAGTATTGGCGGTATAATAAAAATTCTTTGGTAAACTACATACAAGAATGCCTTTACGGTTTCAACGGCACCGTGAAAAACACTGATGGCGAACCACTAAATGCCAAAATCGAAATCATCGACCACGACAAGGATAATTCAGAGGTGTATACCGATTCCATAACCGGTGATTATTATCGACCGATTGCTCCGGGAATTTATCAAGTGGAGTTTTCAAGCGAGGGGTATAAGCCTCAAACTCATACGATAACAATCAACTACTGGGCGGAGACGGTGGTTAAGAATGTTGTTTTGGAAAAAGAGGCGGTAGAGGTTGGCATAAATACTCCGCATTTTAATAATTATGAAATTTATCCAAATCC
>PDWI01008818.1_pt1 | contig 11765 bp, 5 predicted proteins | sample 1430891 | NCBI WGS metagenome assembly PDWI01 (sample SAMN01162508, study PRJNA174530) | Oral metagenome, whole genome shotgun sequencing project. | biome: Marine environment; feature: Marine mammal; material: Swab sample of the gingival sulcus; isolation source: swab sample of gingival sulcus...
CTTTTGAAGTAATAGAAATGTTTTTAAATAATAAAGATATATCTAAATATCAAAGAAAAGAAAGTAAAATATCCAAAGAAGAATTTAAAAGAATATTAAAATATAACCACAGGCAATTATTAAATAAAAACAAAGAATATAAAAACAACTTGATTCAAGAAATGAAAGAAGAAAAAGGATATAAAGATTATGAATATATTGATATATGCGAAAAAATAGGATATGACTACAAAAAAAATATTTATAATATAATGAACTTTATATCAGTAAATTTGATGGCATCAAATTTTGAAGTTTTTATAAATGATAACAACACCTTAACAGCTCTTTTTGAAACAGAAATAAAAGATAAAAAAATAAAAAAAATACATAAATGGTTAAAGCAATACGCATATAAAAAAATAAAAAATTTAGATGACTATTTTAATGAAGACAGCCTAATCATTCCTATAAAAAATGATTCTACCGGCAATTCAACAAACGAAACACAAGGCATTATGGTATTCACATCAGAAAATATAATAAACGATTTCTCAAAAGAAGGAATCAAATTCTGTAAAAAATACATAAACCTAATTATTGGCTTTTTAAAAAGCAATTTTTATAAAAAAGCAAGCATATATGACGAATTGACAGGAAGTTTCACCAGAAAGTATTTTGAATCAATTCTCAAAAACACGTACAAAGATGCAAAAGAGAATAATTCTGAGTTTTCACTTATACTATACGACATTGACCACTTCAAAAACATCAATGACACATACGGCCACCATATCGGCGATATAGTTTTACAAACCATCACAAAAGAAGTAATGAAGGAACTAGAGTCCACACAAATTCTTGGAAGATACGGTGGCGAAGAATTCTGTATTATATTACCAAACAAAAACCAAAATGAAGCATTTGAAATATCAGAAAGGCTAAGAAAAAAAATTGAATCTTTAGATTTTCTTGAGAACAAATTTAAACTAACAATAAGTTTAGGAATTTCATGTTATTCTAATTATGACGATACAGTTAATAAATTATTATTAAAATCAGATCAAGCTTTGTACAATGCAAAAAACACAGGCAGAAACAAATCCTGTATATGGTCATATGAACATTTAAAAAACTCAAAAAATACAAACATTATTACAAATACCTTCATGAAAAATGAAGCTGATTCTATGGAAAATATTTTATTTCTAACACAACTAATGAGCATTACAGAAAAGAATATAAGCAAAGCAAATAGAATAAATGCATATCTTAATAAAATAATAAAATTTTTTGCAGGTGATGATATTGCTCTTATTTCTTTACTTGAAAAAAACAAAGAATATAGCTTTGACGTAATTTCAAAAATTGGTTTTAAAAACTATACAATAAACGAACAGCTATTAAATAAAGTTGCATCTACAGGAGTTGGCTTGTTCCAAATTGACTGGGACAACATTGTAAAGAAAAATATAATAGCAGATATGCCTGAATGGAATTCTATAATGATAGTCCCATTGCTCAAAAGAGAAAAAGTAATAGGTTTTATATATTTAGCCATATCTGAAAAAAAACATGAGTTCAATTATGAAGATTTTAACACATTGGAACTAATTGCAGACATTGTATCGGCGAATTTATAGGCGGGGTTTTATGGAAATATGCAACAATAGATATAGAATAATAAAAGAAATCAAATCAGATAATAATGCTATACAAAACTTTATTGCAGAAGACTTATGGAATCCTCAAAACCCAAACTTAGACCTAAAAATAATAAACATGGAAAACATAGATGAGAACATCATTAGTTTTTTAAAAAATAATTTTTTCATAATAAAAAATCAAAACTCAGGTTTATATTTTAAAAGCTATGAATTTACCAGACTACTAAATGTAGACGGAAACGACATAGAAGAATATTCATGTATATATACAAGCGAATATAAAGAAGACTCAACTAACCTAATTAAGTTTTTACAAAAAGCAAGTTTTATAGAAAGCTTGGAAATTATAATTTCAGTATGTAAGATATTAAATTTCGCAGTTAATTACAAAGTTGTATACAAAGACCTTAATTTAAGAAACCTTAAAATTAAAAGAGAAAACGACTCTATAAAAATAAAAGCCATAGATATAATAAGCTCTTTATTACTACAACCGGGACACGTACTTGAACTCGAAACTCAGCAATTAAAAGATTTTGAATATGAAAATAATATTTTACAAGATGCATTTATATCTATATTAGCAAAGAAAGAATTAAAAAACACCTCAGATGAAGGTATACAAAAAATTGAAAATAAATACCAAAAAGTAAAACTCATAGATAAGGAAAGAAAAATACTTAATTGCCTCTTAGATATATGCAAAAAATTAAGTTCTGATAAAGCAAAAGGTAGAAAATATCCAATAATAAAAATTGTAGAAGATATAAATAATCAATTAGACAAGTCATTTTCAATTTTTAGAACAGAAAATATGGAGACTAGTATTATAAAGCCACAGGTTACAAGTAAAAATTCTGAAAAGTCAAAAATATTTTCTCATTTTTATGATTTACAAGCAGGAAAAGAAACAAGCAATGTATTTTTTATTAGTTCTCAATTAGGAACAGGGAAAACAAGTTTTCTTGAGGAAATGAACTTCCTTTTTTCAATAGAAAAATGTACAGTTTATGATATTCCAAGTTTAGGAGAATTTGATGATGAAAAATTTATAATACACATCATAAGAAATTTTATTCTAAACAATGGAAAAACTAATAAATCATACGAAAAAGAAATACTTGAAGCTGTAGAGTTTATAAAAAAAGAAAAAAATAACAAAGACTTAATATATAAAGTATCAATGCTAAAATACAAACTAGCAAATAGAATAGCAAACTTAATATTAGAAAGAATTCATACAGAGTTTGTTGTATTTATTGTAGATGACATCCACTTAGCTTCAGATTTTATTATCGATGTATTTTTATATTTAGCAACAGAAAGAACAAGCAAGAAAAATTTTATATTATTATTTTCTTATGATAAATTAACAATAAAAAATAATACACAAGCTAAAAAATTTATCAACATACTAAATTCTCAGAATAATATAGTAAAACTTGATTTAAAAAATCTAGATAAGCAAGAAACTTATGTATTAATTTCATGTATACTAGGCACAAAAAATATACCCGAAACTTTTATAGATAAAATATATAATCACACAAACGGCAATCCTTTATTTATACAAGAAATTATAAAGGAACTAATAAACAACAATGAAATAAGTTCTGATAAAAAAACACAAAACCTAAAATTTTCAGATAATATTTTAGATAATAATTCGACAATTCAGGTATCTTCAAGTATTGAGAATTCACTTAAGAATCACTTAAAAAAATTAAACCCTAAAGATATAGAAATATTAAACGCAATCAGCATATTCAAGAATTCATTTACTAAAAAAATATTTTTCGAACTTCTTGACTTAAATGATAAAAGCATTGAGAATTCACTCAGATATTTACTAAAAAACAATATTATTAAAGAAATTAAAACCGGAAAAAACATAAAATATGCACTTGAAAATAGGATAATTCAAAAAATTATTTACAACGAATTTGACAACTCCTATAAAATGAAAATGCATAAAAAAATAGTGGAAATAATAAAGAACACCTCTTCATTTAATATAAATGAACTTATATGGCATTCAGAAAGAGCAGGCCTAAAAGAAAGCGTTACAGAGTACTGTCTTAAAAACAAAGAAACTATAAAAAAATTATATTCATCAGAAACTTTTATATCTATTTTTAAAAAAATTCTTGATTTTATCGATGATAAAGACTCCAACAATAACTTAGAAGTGCTATTATTAATTGCGAAAAGCCAACTGGAATTATCTGAAATATCAGCTTGCGAAAAATCTTTAAAGCAAGCAGAAAAATGCATAAATAATAAAAATATAAGAAAAGATTTGATAGCCTCATTTTATATAATAAAAACACTTCAAGAACTTCAAACAAATATGAGTATCAAAGAAATAAAAAAAACACTTTCTAAGGCAGAAAAAGCAACTTCCAACTCCGATGATATACTTATAGAGCTACAGTTCTTTAACGCAAAAACACTATATCTACAGGAAGATAAAAAATTTAAGCAAGCTTTGACTCTTTCACAAAAAGTTATATCTATAAGTGCTAACAATAAAATTTTACAAGAAGAAAAAGCTATGGCTATATTGAATTCCGGTAGAACATATTTCTATATTGAAGAATTTGAAAAAGCTGAAAAGAAATTTTTAGAAGCAATAGCTTTAACAAAAAAAATAAAAAATATAGGCATACGTGATACAGCAAATAATAATCTCGCTGTTATATACACTAATTTAAAACATGACTATGAAGCTTCTTTAAAATATTATAATGAAATAATTCAGAATAATGAAGGTTTTACCACGTCCTCAATACAAATACTAGCAATCATAAATTCTGCACGAGTAAATATTTATATGGGTGAATTTGATAAAGCATATGAATATGCCTTATCTTCTATAAAAAAATTAGCAAAAACCCCTCTTCCTAACAGAATGTTATTCGCATATACAAACCTCTATGAAATTTTATTCATATTAAGAAAATTTAAGATGGCAGAAACTTATCAATTAAAAATAAAGAAACTTTTCAATAATAAAAAAGTAATACAAAAACCCGTTTATCAAATTAGCTATCAAAACACATTAGCTAATATCTTTGGATTTTTAGGCGACTACACAAATGAAAAAGCTAATATAGAAAAAGCTTTAAGTTTAACCAACAGCAATATTAGAAAATGCTTATTAAATATACTTCTTGAAACAAATAGCTTAGTTACCGGCGATACAACCGACAGCAAAAATCTAATTTCACATTATAAAAAATTAATAACAAATAAAAATTTAAGTCGTGATATACATTTTTCTTATTATGCGTTATTAGCAAGCACAAGAAGATTATTAGTTTTATGTCCTGATATAGAAATAAATTATATTTTAAAATTTCTAACAAATTTCGATATGACTGTAATGAGCAATCATATGAAAGCCTCAAAACTATTTTTACTAGCTTTTTTTGATACTAAAAATAAGGAAAAACACTTAACAAATGCCCTAGAGCTAATCAAAACTTCATCTGTACTAGATCTAAAAATTGATATTCATACACAACTTGCGTTATATTATCTATCAGAAGCCAATACCAATATGGCAATAGTTAAATTTATTGATGCACAAAACATAATAATAGAATTAATGAAACAAATCCCCAACAAGAATAAATTAACCTGCTTTAATGAAAATAAATATGCATGCCCTTTCAAGGCTGTTAGCGATTTTCTTGAAGGCAAAATGAAAAAAGACTACCTCTATTTCAATGAAAAATTTACAAGCAAAGAAATGAAAAAATTTTTAAATAGTGATATGATTTCTAAATTAAAAAACAACAAAGCATTTATGTCAGAAATAGTTAGACAAACGATAAACAATAGTGTTGTAAAAAATAAATCTATGGAAAGCATAATAAATAACTTCTCAGATAATTTTATGCAAAATTTAAAAATGATTTCTAATTTTTTAGGACTTAATTTGCTGGCAGCATACTATGACATCATAGTAAAAGACTTAGAAGGTGACATGGTTTCAATATTTAACTACACAAAAAAATATGATGACACTAAAAATGATATTGAACTAATGAAAAAAGTAGCTACTATCAAAACACCTACCTGTTTTACTACAAAAGACGATAATAGAGTAAGTCTTATTTTCCCAATAAACTACTACGATGAAATTTCAATGAAAACAAGAATAAGCGCTTTCCTTATTTTTTCATCTTATAGAAATTTAAATAATTTTGGAAAATTTGGAATAGACTTATGTAAACAATTAGAACCATTATTTGCCTTTATAATTGAAAGCTATAAATTACAACAAGAAGCATCTATTGATAAATTAACAAAAACACTAAGCAGAAAATATTTAGATATAGCTTTTAAAGATTTGATTGTAAAATCAAAAATTAAAAATGAAAGCTTCTCTGTTTTAATGTATGACTTGGATAAATTCAAAAATGTAAACGATACATTTGGTCATCAGATTGGAGACGTTGTATTGAGCGAAACAGCTAAAGCCGTCAAAAAAAATCTTAATGACGATCAAATAATTGGTAGATATGGAGGAGAAGAATTTATTGTTTTACTCCCAAATATGCCTAAAAAAGAAACTTTCTTATTCGCTGAAAAAATTAGGAAAGAAATAGAAGAATTAAAGTTTGATCAAGATGAACTAAAAATTACCATCAGTATAGGTATATCATTTTTCCCAAGTAATGGAGATAACATGCAAGACCTATTCCTAAAAGCAGACCACGCCTTATATAATGCTAAAAACAGTGGTAGAAACCAAGTCTTTGTTTGGAATGAAAATCTTAAAATAATTACAAAGGAAGAAGATTCATTAACGGGAGTTATAAGTGGAGACTTCATTGAAGATCAACAAAAGATAAGAGCGCTTATCGATTCAATTTCAATGGTTAAGACTACACTAACAAAAGCTCAAAAAATTAAATTCTGCATCGAGAAAATAACTGAACTTAGTGGAGCAGATTCAGGAATATTTATACCTATAAAAAAGAATGAAAAAATTGGCCAGATATTAAAAAAATCAAACATTAAACACAGCTCTATTAGTTTCAATCAAAACTTTATAAAAACTGCTATTAAATCCCAAAAGGGTTTGTATAAAATTGATTGGGATAACATTGCGAGCATAGACGAAATTACCAAAATTCCAACTTGGAATTCAGTTATTATACAACCTGTCATAAAAGCAAAAGAAGTAAAAGGTTTAGTATATTTAACGGTTGCAATTCGTAAAAAAGAATTTTCAATCAAAGAGTTCAATTTAGTCAATATCTTAGTAAAAACTCTAGCCCCTTACCTTTAATCTAAAAAGGCACTTCACTTTTTTTTCAATTTATGATACTATCCAGCTATGAGTAATAATAAAATTTCTGATGAAGTATTTGATATTCTACTTTACCTTTCGAGGCTTGAAGCCAGTGAAGAAGAGGCTAAGGTTCTATCAAAGCAAGTTAATCAACTTGTAGGTTATTTTGAGGTGCTGGATAAATTTTCAGATGAAAAACTAGACAATTCCATATATATCACGCATAATGAGAAGGATTTACGCAATAGTGAAATTAAAGAAGGTCTGGGAGCTTCTGAACTTAAAAAAATGAGTGATGAATATATGGATGGCTATTTTAGAGTCCCTAAGGTTTTAGGCTCAGGAGCTTAGTAGCATACGAGCACTTACTATAAAGAAGAAATCTACAAAAAATGGAGAAATTATGATAACAAGTTTATCTTTTACAGAACTTAGAGACAAAATAAAAGCAAAAGAACTTAGCTCACTAGAAGTTATAAGAGCCTTTAAGGAAGAATTTGAAGCTGATGAAAAATCTGAAACACCACTGCATGCATTGTTAGAATTCTTTGACGATGCAGAAGAACAAGCAAAAAAAGCCGATGAGCTTATTGCATCAGGAGTTTCATTTGATGAAAAGCCATTGTTGGGTTTACCAATTGCTATAAAAGACAATATCGCAATGAAAGGAAAACTTTGCACCTGCTGTAGCAATGCTTTGCGAAACTACACAGCACCCTACACTTCCACAGTAGTAAAGCGACTACAAGATGCAGGAGCCGTAATAATCGGAAGAGCTAATATGGACGAGCTCGCAATGGGTTCTTCAACCGAGTTCTCTTGCTATGGACCATCAAGAAATCCTGTTGACAGAAGCAGAACTCCGGGTGGAAGCTCCGGTGGCTCAGCAGCAGCAGTTGCAGGAAATCAAGCCCCCTTCTCTCTTGGCAGTGAAACAGGAGGCTCTGTAAGACAGCCGGCATCTTACTGTGGTGTTTACGGTTTAAAACCAACTTACGGTCTATTAAGCCGATACGGAGTAACAGCATTCAGCTCTTCACTTGACCAAGTAGGACTCTTCGGAAAGAAGGCTGACGATATAGCCTTAGGCTTGTCTGTAATGTGTGGCGCAGATCCAATGGACGAAACATCATGCGATGCAGACTATTCCAAAATAGCCAATCTTAAGCCTTATACAAAAGAAGAAATTACAAAAATGAAAATCGCAATTCCAAAGGAGTTCCTAAACACTGAAGGCTTAGACGAAGAAGTTAAACTTGTATTTGACAATGTAAGAAAATGGCTGGTCGGTTTGGGAGCAACAATTGACGAAGTTTCTATTCCGGTTTTGGAAGCATCCATTCCAACATACTATGTTTTAGCAATTTCAGAGGCAGCAAGCAATTTTTCTCGTTTTGACGGAATAAGATACGGCATTAGAGAAGATGCAGGAAAAGGCTACGATGAGCTATATGTTAAAACAAGGTCGAAAGGCTTTGGACCGGAAGTAAAAAGAAGAGTTATAACAGGCAACTATGTTCTATCAAGAGACTTTTCAGGAGACTGCTACGAAAAAAGCCTCTCAGTACGAAAACGAATCGAAAAAGACATAAACAATGTTTTCAAAGACTACGACTTCATCATATGCCCAACAGCACCAAGCCCTGCATTCAAGCTAAATGAAAAAGTAGACGATCCGATTGCTATGTATTTATCAGACTTGTTTACTACCTTTGTAAATCTTTCAAGAGTAGCGTCGCTATCGGTTCCTTGTGGGGAAACAAAGTCAGGCTTACCTGTAGGAGTACAATTCTGCGGAAAAAGATTCTCTGAAGAAGCAATTCTGAAATTAGCAAAGACCTGGGAAAGCACAAACACGAAATAAAAGTTTAGTAATTCTAAGAATGTTACATATTCTCCATAGAATTGTTGTAATAATAGAATGAACTTTAATATGAAGAAAATATACTTGACTATTTTAATGCTAGTTATCTCACTCACTCCATTATTTGCGAATAAAATAGGAGCAGATCAAGCATTACCAAAAATAGAAAAAGCACTCAAAACAATTAAAATTCCTAAAAACACGCTTTATTTGTGCAGTGATTCAGATGTCAAATTAATTATTGATACAGCAGCAAGGCTTGATATAAACGTATTTGAACTTATAGATTGCGTGTATAGATATCTAGCTAAAAATAAAATGCGAGTGGAAATAAAAGGCTCGTCTTTAAAAAATCTTATGAAATCTTATGACTATGGAGGCGAGCTGGTTTTATCATTGATACCAATTCCTTTAATAGAAAAAATAGACTTAGGTCATAAGCAAGAATCAAAGCAAAAAGCTGTTCAAATATTCATAAATAGAAACTATGAAAAATATATTGAAATCGGAACTGCCCTATACGAGAAAGAATTTGGCTTTAACAAGCTGACGCCAAATCTATTTGCAGAACCTTATGGAATGAAGGTAAAAAAGTTTGGAATAAAACTAAAAGTAAATAAAATCGATTTATACAAGCCGGGAAAAATTGCTATTTCAGCAAAGGGTTTTTATAAAGCAAAATCATGGAATTTAAATTCTATAAGTAAAATCAAATAAAGACAATACAAAATTCTTTTCAAAGTACCTACTGGATTTTTTTTTTGAATTATGATATTCTCCAAAATTATGGAAGATATTAAAATTACTTGGCAAAAAATTATTTTAGAAAATTTAAATAAAATCAAGCCTGAATCATGCGATGAAATTAAGCTTGAAGCTTTGAATATGGAAGTGCCACCTAATCCTGAGATGGGTGACATAGCTTTCCCGCTTTTCCTATTTGCAAAAACATTCAGAAAGGCTCCTGTAAAAATTGCAGAAGAACTTTTGAATAGTATCAATGAAAGTACAGATACAAGCAAGTATGGAACAGCAAAGGCTGTTGGACCGTATCTAAATATTTTTCTGGCTAAGACAGAAATGGCATCCTCAATTCTAAATAAAATTTTAGATGAGAATGAAAACTACGGAAAATCGAACATACTTGAACAAGAAAAAATTATGGTGGAATTTTCAAGCCCAAATACAAACAAACCCTTACACCTAGGGCATCTCAGAAATGACGTTCTTGGCGAAAGCGTTTCTCGTATCTTGAAATTCTGTGGTGCAGATGTTTACAAGGTTAATATCATCAATGACAGAGGTGTGCATATTTGTAAATCAATGTTGGCATATCAAAAGTTTGCAAATGAAACTACACCTGAAAAAGAAGGCATTAAATCTGATCATTTTGTCGGCGAACAATACGTAGCCTTCCATAAGTATGCTCAAAAAAATCCTGAAAAGGCAGAAGCCGAAGCAAAGCAAATGCTCTTGGATTGGGAATCAGGAGAAAAACCCAAAGTTATCGAACTATGGAAAAAGATGAATGACTGGGCAATAAACGGAATAAAGCAAACATACGAAAGAACAGGCATTTCTTTTGACAAACTTTATTTTGAAAGTGAAACCTACTTAAAAGGCAAGGATCAAATTCTAAAGGGTCTAGAGGACGGTATTTTCTATAAAGAAGAAGACGGTTCTATTTGGATAGATTTGGAAGAAATAAAACTTGACAAAAAAGTTCTTCTCCGAAGTGATGGAACTTCCCTTTATATGACACAAGATATTGGTACAGCAATTTCTCGCCATTCAGACTGGCCATTTACCCAATTGATTTATGTTGTTGGAAATGAGCAAGAATATCACTTTAAGGTTCTTTTCTTTGTTCTAAAAAAACTTGGTTTTGACTGGGCAAAAAACTTATATCATCTTTCTTATGGAATGGTAAATCTACCCGAAGGAAAAATGAAGAGTCGAGAAGGAACTGTCGTAGACGCTGACGATCTTATAGATTCTTTAAAGGCAGAGGTTCTAAAAAAGATAAATGAAAGTGACCGAGAAGAAAAGTTGGACAATCCTGAAGAGACAGCCGAAAAAATCGCCTTGGGAGCATTGCATTACTTCTTGCTACAAGTAAGCGCAAAAAAGGATATGATGTTCAATCCTAAGGAATCCTTATCATTTACAGGAAACACAGGTCCGTATCTTCAATATATGGGTGCAAGAATTTCTTCAATTTTACGAAAGGCAGAAACAGACGAGCAAAAAGCTATTTTACAAAATGCTGAATTTAAACCTGACTTGTTAAGTTCAGAATCAGAATGGGCTTTATTGAAACGACTTGAAGAATTCCCTATTCATATTGAAAAATCAGCAGAAAAAAAAGATCCATGTATTGTAACAAGCTACATATATGATCTTGCGAAAGACTTCAGCCGTTTCTACAGAGACTGCCCTATTCTATCAACAGAAGATAAAGATTTGTGCTATACAAGATTGAATTTGGCAAAGGCTGTGCAGATAGTCTTGCGCAACGCAATGGAGCTAAGTGTAATTCCATTTATGGATGCTATGTAAAACTTTTAAAAGTGATTAAATAATATTCAAAAAAGGACTTGACAAAAAAATAAATTTTTAGTATAGTTCTTTCACGATGTTTCGGGATGTGGCCTAGTGGCTAAGGCGTCTGGTTTGGGACCAGAATATCGGGGGTTCAAATCCCTCCATCCCGACTATCCGGGATCGTAGCTCATCAGGATAGAGCAACTGCCTTCTAAGCAGTAGGTAGGGGGTTCGAGTCCCTCCGGTCCCGCTTTTTTTCTTAATTGCTCGAGTGTTTTTGTTCTCCTTACACTTCGAGCTTTTTTTATAAGCAGGACAGGTGAATATATGAAAAGTGGAATCGTTACAATCATAGGCAGACCATCATCAGGCAAATCAACATTTCTAAACACAGCATGTGGCGAAA
>PDWI01008819.1_pt1 | contig 11765 bp, 10 predicted proteins | sample 1430891 | NCBI WGS metagenome assembly PDWI01 (sample SAMN01162508, study PRJNA174530) | Oral metagenome, whole genome shotgun sequencing project. | biome: Marine environment; feature: Marine mammal; material: Swab sample of the gingival sulcus; isolation source: swab sample of gingival sulcus...
ACCGGGAACGACATTAATTGTACCACGAAATCCTGCTTCAACCAGAGCCTCACAAAGATAAAAACCTGTGGAGTATATTGCCGGATCACCAAGGGTTGGGAAAGCAACATCAAATCCTGCCGAAAGCTTTGCCAAAACAACATCAGCGGCTTCCTGCCAGGCTTTAACAAGAGTTTTATCTGCTTTCGCTTCCCTCCGCACAGGTTTCATGGGGAAACGATGACTGACAATAGTTTTACCATCCATTGCCACATGACCTGTGGCAATGCTCAGAGCTGTACTGTCTCCATCCTTGCGTGCCTTTGGCGCCAGCCAGACCGGACATTTTTCAAGTACTTTCAGCGCCCTGATCGTCAACAAATCAGGATCACCCGGTCCAACACCAACTATATAGAGTGTTCCTTGCATTATATTCCTTTTTAAAGCGAATTAGAAAAAACTCTCAACTGCAACCAATACTCCAGTTAATTCAACGTCAAATGCTGCAATTTTGCTGTATCAGCAATATGCTCAACAAAGATATCAGCGAACTCATCATTATTTCCCAAGCCATCAAGTACCGCCTCAACTTCAAAACCTTCCTTTTTCAAAAGGGTTTGCCAGGAATTACCTTGATCGCCAGCCATATCTTTTATCGCATGATCTCCCGCCACGATCATAAATGGTTTGAGCAACACCTTTTTTACACCAGCAGCCTGCAAATCACGAATAATACAGTGAACATCGGGATTTCCCTCAACAACTCCCACAAAGGTTTTTACTTCAGGATACATTGAATTCATCTCTTTTGCTGTTTCAGCATATACACCTGTTGACCAATATTTGTTACCATGCCCCACATAAACAAGCGCAGCGTCCATTTCTCTGGCCTGTGCAACATCCCTCGCCAATTTTTTTGCCGCAACCCTGATATCTTCATGGTAATCAAAAACAGTTCCCGGCATACCAAGAGCTGGTCTGGACAATGCAATTTGCTCAAACGGAGCCCACTTTTTCTTCATTGTCCTGATTGAGGAAAGGCCACGAACATAACTGTTCAAATCATGGGTTTGTTCCATATAGAACATATGGGTTGGAGCCACGAGAATATTTTTATATCCATCCTCACGTAAGTCACCAATAGTTGAAATGATGTTTTTTACATAAAGAATTTCCCCAGGTATCCCCAACTCCAACCACTTTTCACTCTCAGCCTGACGATTCCGCCAAATTGAACGAATAATATTAGAGGTAAATGTTAACCTTACCTCGCATTTCGGATATGCCTTTCTTATGCGTTCAACAATGTTTGTAATTGATTGTATTGCAAGCGGAATAGTTGTACCAAAACTGGCAACCACTATTGCGGCTCTTTCTTTCACTTTATCTGACATCACTCACAACTTTAACTGTGTGAACCGATAAAATTAACAGATGAGAGCCAACCTGAGCTTCTCATTTCATCTCCTGTCAATTTCATTCGGTTCCAGTCCGAAGAAAAAAATCCCCGGACGATTAGAAATAATCGACCCGGGGATTCCCTGAATTCCACGCATCATCAACAATCTTCCGTCCACGAAGATTGTTAAAACCCGGTTCCAGGTAGGTCTTCTGACTTCCGGCTCATCCTCATTCTGCGTCTTCCCAAGCGTCTCTTCAGCTCAGTGACATATTGCAGAAATCGTCCACGGTCACAGCGGCGGGCCCGTTCCTGATTTACACAGGATTCCCTGTTATGCCTTATAGCACCTGAAACATATTTGTGATAATAGAACAAAATAGGCAGATTTATGTCAAGGCGGTTTTACTTGGAGTAAGCCGTAGAAGTAGTATCCCCACCCTCGCCTGTCCAATCAGTATGAAACCATTCACCTCTTGGTTTATCTGTTCTCTCATACATGTGGGCTCCAAAATAATCTCGCTGAGCCTGCAAGAGATTTGCGGGTAGTGATGCTGTACGCAAACCATCATAATAATTCAAGGCAGCACTGTGGCAAGGCAGAGGAATTCCTGCTTTCACTCCTTCACAGATTATAGTTCTGAAACTCTTTTCTGCCTCGCTGATTTTTTTCTGAAAATACGGATCAAGCAACATGTTGACAAGATCAGGTGCTCCTTTGTAAGCCTCGGTAATTCTATCAAGAAAAACAGAGCGAATAATACAGCCGCCTCTCCAGATTCGGGCGATTTCCGCAAGGTTCAGATTCCAGCCCATTTCCTCCGAGACAGACTGCATCAGAGCAAAACCCTGGGTGTAGGAGATAATTTTTGCGCCATAGAGTGCCTTACCAAGATCGGCTAACAACACATTTTTATCGCCGCTAAATGAACCTTTGGGACCAGTCAGATTTGCCGCGGCCAACAAGCGTAATTCCTTAAAGCTGGATAGGCATCGGGCGAAAACAGATTCACTGATAAGAGAAAGTGGAACACCAGCATCAAGTGCACTATTCACTGTCCATTTTCCGGTGCCTTTCTGTCCTGCTGCATCAAGAATATTATTGAGGAGCGGGCTGCCATCCTCATCAAGATAACCAGCAATATCTGCACTTATCTCTATAAGATAACTGCCAAGCTCCCCCTTATTCCATTCCGAAAAAACAGCTTGAACTTCATTGTCAGCCATTGCCAGGACAGACTTCATAAAATGATACGCTTCGCAGATGAGCTGCATATCACCGTATTCAATACCGTTATGAACCATTTTCACGAAATGCCCCGCACCCTCCGGGCCAATCCATGTACAACATCTGGAGCCGTCCGCCACCTCTGCGGATATGGCTGTAAAAATCGGCTCCAGATACTTCCAGGCGGAAGAAGAACCACCCGGCATAACAGAAGGTCCTTTCAAGGCGCCCTCCTCACCGCCGGAAACACCCGTACCAATAAACCGAAAGCCCTTTTCTTCCAGATACTTTTGTCGTCTGATACTATCCTGATAATGGGAATTACCGCCGTCAATAACAATATCACCTTCATCAAGAAAGGGGAGAAGTTGCTCAATAAAAAGATCTACAGGCTTCCCCGCTTTCACCATCATCATTATTTTACGAGGAGACTCAAGGGCGTCTACAAAATCCTTTATCTCTGCAAATCCTGTAATATTCTTTCCTTTTGCCCTGCCAGCCAGGAATTTTTCAGTTTTCTCAAAGGTTCGATTATATACAGCAACAGAAAAACCTCTGGAAGCCATATTCAGTACGAGATTTTCGCCCATCACCGCAAGACCGGCAACACCAATATTATGTTTCATTTTTCTTCTTCCTGACATTCTTTTGAAAAATTTCCACCAAGATGATTTTATTCATTATTTTTATACGCTTTCCACAAACAGAAATAAATGAAAAAATAATTATTATTTTCTGATAATCTGGATAGTTCATCCAGAAATTTCAAATATCAAAACTATCTGCATCCTTTACAAAACCTCCCTTTACTGTTTTTTTTAACAGCCAGGAAGTGTAGTATCTCTTAAACAGCATACATTCTCAGGATAAAATTAACTTGGATATACAACAAATACATACACTTTGGTCTGAACTCGTCTGGCCACTCTTGCGTATTACAGGATTTATTATACTGGGTCTGCTTGCAGCTCATCTGATCGAGGCTTTTGGCTGGACAAGAAGAATCACCAGACTGGCCGTCCCGTTTACCAGAGCCGCCAATCTCTCAGCTCCAGCAGCAGCGGCCTTTAGTCTCGCCTTTATCTCAGGAGTTACAGCCAATAGCCTGCTGGCAGAGGCCTATGACAAGCGCGAGATAAGCAAGAGGGAACTTGTACTGGCCAACCTGTTCAACTCATTGCCCAGGTTTTTTTTACATCTGCCCACGGTATTCTTTCTTACCCTGCCATTTATTCACAGTGCCGCCTTGTACTATGTCAGCCTGACCCTGCTGGCAGCAATCATCCAGACTATTCTTGTCATACTTCTTGGTCGAATACTGCTTGAAACCCCTCAGGCTCATCCCCCTCACCCTCAGCAGAACAGCCAGGGGGAAAAAATAACATTGCAGACCATAGCGAAAAGATTACGTAAACGGATCAAAAAAATAACTCTGTTTCTGGTTCCAATCTATATTTTGTTTTTTATTTTAAACAAATATGGTTTTTTCCATCATCTTGAGCATCTTCTCGTAGACAAGGCCTGGTTTCTGGGGTGGCTGCACCCGGCAAGTCTTGGCATAATACTCCTCCACGTAACTGCCGAGTTTTCTGCTGGTCTTGCCGCAGCATCTGCTCTGCTTGCCGGAAATAATTTAACGAGTGAACAGGTTGTGCTGGCACTTATGATTGGCAACCTGCTGGCAACCCCGATACGAACAATCCGACACCAGTTCCCATATTACAGTGGCATTTATCCACTGGGAACGGCAATAGAACTGATCCTCTTTAATCAGACCATACGTGCCTGTTGCACCATTCTGGTTACAGGCGGATTTTATATTTTTGCTTTTTAGAATGAACTACCGAAAAAACAGACAAACCAGATATTATTGTATATTGGGTCTGCTCCTGCTGCTGGCTGGCTTTGGAATTATTATGAGCAGCGGAATGGGCTATATCGCCATTCCGCCGGCTGATATTTTTCATATTCTTCTGGCAAAAATAACTGGAAATAACGACAATCTTGCCCGAATTGAGCAAAATATTGTCTTTGTTGTCATGGATATTCGTCTGCCCAGAATACTCTGTAGTTTTCTGGTGGGAGCATCCCTTGCCATGAGTGGTGTTATCTTCCAGGGAATCCTCCTTAACCCGCTTGCCGAGCCATATACTCTGGGCGTTTCTTCCGGCGCAGCCTTTGGAGCCGCGGTCGCACTCTTTTTCAGCCTCACCTTTATTCCACTTTCTGTCGCTTTTTCTTCCTTTATTGGTGCGCTGATTACCCTTCTGATTGTCATAAGACTTTCAAGTTTTGCTGGACAAATATCCTCTGCAACCCTTATTCTTTCAGGTGTCATTGTTGGTGCGATTCTATCTGCAGGAATCAGTTTTATGAAATATCTGGCAGATGAGCAGGTAAGCGTAATTATCTTCTGGTTAATGGGCAGCTTTGCTGCAAAAAGCTGGCTGGATGTTTTCCTCATAGGACTGGTTTTACTTCCTGCAATGTTGATTGCAATGTATTACAGCCGGGATCTCAACATCATAGCCACGGGCAACCGTGCCTCCAACGCCCTTGGCGTTGATACCGTACGAGTAAGAAAGATACTGCTGATTACCGCCTCGCTGCTTACAGCAATATGTGTCAGCAGCACTGGAATTATTGGCTTCGTAGGATTAATCATACCCCACCTTTTACGGCTCGTAGTTGGCCCCGATAATAGCAAGCTGATTCCCCTTTCATTTCTTGGCGGCGGCATCCTGCTGCTCTTTGCAGACACTATCACAAGAGCAATATTACCCAATGAAATTCCCATAGGCATCCTCACCGCGCTCATCGGCGGCCCTGTTTTTTGTGTGATTTTTCGCAACCGACAAAAGGGACTCCGCCATGAATAATATTATCTATCAACTAGAAGATGTCTCCTTTTCCTACGGTAATAATATTGCCTTGAAAAGGCTGAACCTCAAACTTGGAAAGGGCAAGTTCTACACCATTCTTGGCCCCAACGGCTGCGGTAAAACAACCCTGCTCGATCTACTTGGCGGATACCGTGTGCCGAACTCAGGCACTATCCTTTTTAAAGAAAAACCTCTTTCCAGCTTTTCTCCCAAAGAGATGGGTCGCGAAGTAGCACTCGTCCCCCAGGAATTCTCTTTTAATCTCAGCTTCAGCCTGGAAGAACTTGTCCTGATGGGCAGACATCCCTATATGGCAAGATTTGCTGCTCCCACAAAAGAAGACTGGCAACATGTAGACAGAGCACTAAAAGACATAGGCCTTGACAAGCTGCGGCACAGGAATATCTCCCTCCTGTCAGGCGGTCAGAAACAGAGAGCTATTGTGGCAAGAGCTCTAGCCCAGAACACCGGCGTTCTACTCTTTGATGAAGCCACAGCAAGCCTTGATATTAAATACATGCTGCAAATTTTTCACCTGGCAAAACAACTCGTGAATAAAAACAAATGCACGGTCATCTCTGTGCTGCACAATATTAATCTGGCAGCAGCCTATGGAGATGAAGTAATCTTCATGAAAGATGGTCAATTACACAGCATGGGACATCCTGAACAGGTGATAACAACAGACACCATACTGGACGTTTTTGGTGTTCAAACAAGAGTCGGAAAAGATCTGTTCAATCAGCCTTATCAGACAAGCCTTAAATATGAGTAAAAATAATTACCCGGAAGCCGTATTTGATTTAGCCTGGACTGCAATATGCAAGATATTTGTTTCTATTCGCAAAGCATCCTGTATCCCATTGATTGTATTGTTTTTGCTGTCTTTTTCAGACAACGCTGCTGCCAGTACAGCAAAGAACTACCAAAGAATCATCTCTCTTTACCCGGCACATACCGAAAATCTCCTGTATCTGGGAGCAGCGGACAAGGTAATAGGTATTTCAAAATCAGAAAACCTGCCTGCATCCATTCAGAATAAGCCCAAATTCCACTACAGGGAAGACCCCGAAAAATTTATTGCCGCAGCTCCCGACCTGGTGCTCATCCGACCAATGATAGAAAGGGGTTATCCGCAATTTGTTGGTAAACTGCGTCAGGCAGGCATTACAGTCCTCTCCCTGCAACCATCAACTCTTGACGAACTGTATCCGTATTGGCAAAAACTGGGCGAAATCTCAGGAAAAGACAGGCAAGCTCAAGAGATGATCAAAGAATTTCAAAACTCACTCTCCTACTTTGACAATAAACTGCAAAAGATACCGAAAAAGAAACGTCCCAGGGTTTACTTCGAAGCAATTCATCGCAGGATGAAGACCTTTAACGCCAGCAGTATCGCAATCTTTACCCTGGAAAAAGCCGGAGGCATTAATATTGCCAGTGACGCAAAGCAGGTCAGAAATACCAACATCGCCGAATATTCCAAAGAGCAAATTCTCGCAAAAGCTAATGATATCGACATTTTTCTGGCACAACACGGCCGTATGAATCCAATCACCAGAAAAAACATTATCCAGGAGCCAGGCTTCCAGGCAATAAAGGCAGTACAAAATGACCAGGTATACCTCATAGAGGAGGCTCTGGTTTCTCGGCCAACCCCTCGTATTATTGAGGGAATAAAACAAATACACAAAATCCTCTACCCAACAGATGAGGAACAATAAGTCCATGGAAAATCCAGCAGTTATCATAAATGGCACCCATAGTGGTTCGGGCAAGACAACGATAAGCCTTGGCATCATGGCTGCTCTTAAAGAACGTGGGCTAACTGTTCAACCCTATAAATGTGGCCCGGATTTTATTGATCCGAACCTGCATAAACTCGTTACTCAACGCAGCTCCCGTAACCTTGATTTATGGATGATGGGCGAGAAATTTTGTAAACACTCCTTTTACAATAACAATCGGGATGCTGACATCAGTATTATCGAAGGAGTCATGGGCATGTTTGACGGTGAACTCGGCTCGGGACATGCCCTGGGAAAAGCCCTAGACATCCCATCAATCCTGGTCATTGATACAAGCTCCATGGCTCAGAGCGCGGCAGCCATCGTTAAAGGTTTTGAGGTAATAAGTGAGGGGCGAGTCCATGGTGTTATAGCAAATCGTATTGGCAGTACAAGACATCTTGAACTCATCCGGCAAAGCATTGAACAACATTGTGATGCCAGGTTTCTGGGGCACCTTCCCCGTTCTCTGAACTTTTCTATTCCCAGCAGACATCTTGGCCTGCATCTGGCAGAGGATGAACCAATCAGCAGAAAAAATCTCGGAGAACTTGCAAAAATTATAGAAACCTGTGTTGATATTGAAACTCTCTTTGCAATAGCAGACAAAACTCCGATATTATGCCCCCTATCCTCTCCAGAAAATACCAATAAACCAGGACCACGCATAGGTATTGCCCGAGACAGGGCCTTCTGTTTTTATTATCAGGATAATCTGGAGCTGCTGAAACAGGCTGGTGCTGAACTGGTTTATTTTAGTCCCTTAACAGACACAAAATTACCAGAAAATCTTGCTGGATTATATCTGGGAGGAGGCTATCCTGAACTGTACGGCAAGGTTTTGAGTGAAAATACGGGGATGCTTGGGTCAATACATGCACATATAGAAGCAGGTCTGCCCACCTACGCGGAATGTGGCGGATTTATGTATCTCACCGAAGGTATTTACGATGATGAATTTTATCCCCTCGTCTCCATCTTTCCAACCAGAGCAAGAATGCGAACAAAACGTGCCAGTCTGGGCTATCGTCAAATAAAGCTGAAAGAGCAAACGCCCATGGGAATGGCAGGAGAACAATGCAGGGGTCACGAATTTCATTACTCGACTATTGAAGAGCCGCACAGTTCTATAAGAAATGTTTATAGTGTCGATCGCGGTGGTGAGGGGTATCTTTACAAGAACTGTCTAGCCAGCTACATCCATCTGCATTTTGGCTATAATCCTCAGTTTGCAGAAAATTTTGTTTCCTGCTGTAAAGAAAACAGCAAAAGCGAGTAAACCCATGTCAATTACCATAAAAAAAATGGCTCCCGGCGATATTGAGGCAGAAAGCTTCCGTATTATCGAAAGTGAAATAGGCGAACATTCCCTGAATAATGAAGAATTTGCTATTGTCAGGCGTGTTATTCATGCCACTGCCGATTTTAATTTTCTGGACACAATCAAATTCCACCCAAAGGCAATCACTCGAGGACTTGAGGCAATTCGCCGTAGTCAGGATATCATCACCGACGTGAACATGAGTGCCATTGGCATCAGTAAGCCCCTGCTCTCCTCCTTTGGAGGAAAGGTGCATTGCAGAGTTGCGGATCCTGAAATTGCCAAGCAGGCCAGGCTTGAAGGAAAAACACGATCTGAAGTAGCAATTGAGACTGTACTGAATGACAATATCGGCATTATTGCTATCGGCAATGCCCCTACCGCTCTGCTACAGGTAATAAAGATGCTTGAGACAAGACCTGAGCTCAATCCGCTTGTGATAGGTGTACCGGTGGGATTTGTCAATGCGGCGGAATCAAAAATGCTGCTTGCCAAAAGTAATCACTGCTATATCACCAGCCTTGGCAGAAAAGGAGGCAGTCCAGTAGCTGCAGCAATAACCAATGCCCTGCTTCATCTCGCGAAGGAAACCGCCTGAAAAACAGCCTTCAGACAATGACACTATTTTTTCCAGCTAATATGCTCTTTAATAATCCTGGCTGGAGATCCCCCAATAATAACATTTTCCTGTGCTATTGGTTTCGTGACAGTACTGGCAGCAGCCACCACAGAACCCTTTGGTATCACCGTGCCTTTAAGGATTAAAGTTCTGCAACCTATCCACACATTATCCGCTATGCTTATAGGTTCTGGCGCATTGAGCAGCTCGCCATCCTCTCCCATGATATCATGAAAATCTGTATCCATGATTAAAGAATCCCAGGAAATAATAACATTATCACCAATAGAAACCTCTGTTGCCACAACGATGGAACTTTCAGCCGTAATATGAAGCTTTTTACCAAGAACCAGCCTGCCTGTAACAGCTATTTTACTACCATGTCCAATAGCAGCCTTGCCCCTGAACTCTACTGTCCCTGTAACCTTCCAGATAGTTCTGGACCTATGCTGATCAAAAATCCCCACATTACCAAAGCCTATTTTGATATGCGTTGTTCTCTTTGAAGATAATTTTACCTCACCACCCATTTTCATTAACCAGACCCGATGTGAAACCAGAACAGGAAACCTGATTGCCGTCAGAAAAGGAAAATAATAAAAATTAAACAAAATGGTCTTGGGAACAGCCAGTATATAGAGATAAAATTTTCTGAATCTTTTCATTTGATCTTTCTCATTATGAGTTATATTCAAGATGTTGAATTTGTCACTGAAGTTCACATTTTCCCAATAGAAACCAGACTGGTATTGCTGCTTCCTTATACCAGACTGGCATCAATGGCACTACCAAAAGCTGCAAAAAAGTAGAGAATAGCAAGGTGACCAGCTTAAAGACAAAGAAGAAAGAACTGCGAAGTGGTTTCACCACAGGGGCATGTAGTGCTGCAGCTGCCAAAGGGGCAACCCTGCTCTTATTACAGGATGGTTTTACAGGAAAACAGGATATACCATTTCCAGATGGCAGCAGACACAGATTTCGACTTATTGAACCACACATTTCAAAAAACAAGGCCACCGTCTCGACCAAAAAGGATGCAGGTGATGATCCTGATGTCACAAACGGAGCAATTATCAGCGCCACTGCTCAGTGGTGTACAGAATCTCCCGATAACTCGATTGAAATTGGCAACATAATTCTTCAAGGCGGGCCTGGTGTCGGAACAGTTACCAAACCTGGACTGGCAATTCCTCCGGGCGAACCAGCAATCAATCCTGTTCCAAGAAAAATGATAGCAGAAGCCGTACATGAAGCATTCCTTGAAGCCGGTTATAATACAAACTCGAATAAAAAACTGTCTATCACCATTTCTGTTGCCAGGGGAAAGGAGTTGGCAAAAAAAACCCTTAACGGAAGGCTCGGAATAATAGGCGGCATTTCGATACTTGGAACCACCGGTATTGTCCGGCCGGTTTCAGCCCATGCCTGGAAAGCAACGATCAGTGCTTCAATGGATGTAGCTAAAAGTACAGGTCTTGAGGAAATCGTTATCTCTACCGGGAGAACATCGGAAAAAGGCGTTCAATCCTTAATTGAACTTCCCGAAGAAGCCTATGCCATGATGGGAGATTATCTGCATTTTTCTCTTGAAGAAGCCGCTAAAAGGAATTTCAGCAAAATTCACTATGCAGGAATGTGGGCAAAAATAATGAAAGCGGCTCTTCGAATCCCCCAGACCCATGTACGCAATGGTTCTCTGGAAATAGCTCAGGCCGTTGAACTCTTGAGAGAACTGGGTGCTGAAAAAAAACTTTGTGTTGAATGCATGAACTGCAACACAGCAAGAGAAATTCTGGTAGTATTACAGAAAAAAAGAAGAGATACCCTTATTGCGGCGGTTTGCCAGACGGCCAGAAATTACGCGGAAGAGGTAACAGGTAAGCCGGTAACTATTTACCTTGTAAACCATAAGGCTGAAGTAATTTTTCATACATAAATGCAAAATAAATACAAAATATATGTGCTGGGAATCACCAGTGAAAGTTTACACGAGCTGCAACAAATACCTCAAGAGGTCATTACTGACTGTAAACTCTTCATTGGAGCAGAAAAACATCATGCCCTTCTCTCCTCCCATAATACCGAGATCAGATCAGTTACACCTCTCAAGGAAAATTTGCAAAAAATTGCCGAAACACTCCAGCAGGGTCATGTCATAGTTCTGGGCAGTGGTGATCCCCTCTTTTACGGAATTGGCTCAACACTCTTAAAACACTTCGCGAAAGAACATCTTGTATTTTATCCGGCACTCACCTCACTGCAAAGAGCATGCGCGCTATTGAAAACTAGCTGGCATGATGCCAATATCATCAGCCTGCATGGCAGGAATCATCCTCATTTGGCAGGTCTGTTTCTCTCCCGCCAGAAATCTCTGGTTCTCACAGACAACAAAAACACACCTGTCAAAATCGCAACTGAAATCGACAATTACCTGCGACTTATCGGGGCTAAAGAACTCGCTGGGTATTTACAATGTATGATTGCGGAAAATCTGGGTACGAACAGGGAAAACCTCTTTATCGGATCTCTTGCAGAAACAGCGGCTGCTCA
>PDWI01008820.1_pt1 | contig 11765 bp, 9 predicted proteins | sample 1430891 | NCBI WGS metagenome assembly PDWI01 (sample SAMN01162508, study PRJNA174530) | Oral metagenome, whole genome shotgun sequencing project. | biome: Marine environment; feature: Marine mammal; material: Swab sample of the gingival sulcus; isolation source: swab sample of gingival sulcus...
TCTTAATAACTTCTTTAATAAATTTATTCTCAAAAGTTATTAACAGTATTAACAGCATATAATAAAAATCATATATTAAAAAATTTAAAAAAATAAGAATAAAGAATTAAAGACTTATTTTCGAAATTAGCTGTAAATTGTTACCTTAGCGAAATAGGTCGAAAATCCGAAAATAAAAAAGAGGATAAGCCACAGCGGATTTTTAAATTTACGTCTTTACTATTTTCTCTAAAAATACAAGAATGAATAAAAATCATAATTTATTTGAAAAAATAACGGAAAAATACGGCGGCTTAATTTGCCTGCTTTTATCCGTTATTTTACTGTTTATATTTTTCGGAAATCTGATAATGTCGCCCAACACAACTTTTTTCACTAAAGGCGGAGACGGTTTTCGTACATACACAAGTACTATATATCACATAAAATACGATTCTGATTATTTGGAAACTCAAAATATGAATTATCCTTATGGCGAAGGAATATTTTTTCTTGATTTACAGCCATTTATTTCTAATACCATAAAATTTGTAAGCAATAATATAATAGATATATCAGAATATACAACAGGAATTATAAATCTCATTATGCTTTTGAGTTTATTAATTTCTCCGCTTATTTTTTATTTCTTATTGAAAAAACTAAAAATACCTGAACTTTTAAGCATACTTTCAGCATTGTTCATAACTTATTTATCACCTCAAATAATGAGAATGGGCGGACATTTCAGCTTATCCTACATCATAATATTTCCCCTTTTTATTCTACTCACAATAAAATTTTTTGAAAAACCTACTTTCAAAACATCTGTCTCCATAAGTTTATTATTCTCTCTATTAAGTCTAATCCATTTGTATTTTATTCCTTTGCTGTATCCCTCACTAATAGTGATATGGAGTATTTTTCTTTACAAAAAGGAAAAATTCAGGAAAACAAAATTTATATACTTACATCTGTTTTTACAATTTATAATTCCCCTAAGCACAATAATTTTTGTAACATACATATCAAAAGAATTGCCCAACAGAACACAAAATCCTTGGGGAATAACATATTTCAGAGGATACCCCGAGGGTGTTTGGTTGCCTTTCAATCGTCCTTACGGTAGATTCCTTCACAATATAATGACCTTCAAACATATAACATGGGAAGCATGGTCTTATGTAGGACTAACTGCCACAATAGCAACTCTCATATTTGCAGGAAGATTATTTGTCTGTCTTCTGAAGCGAAATTGGTATGCACTAATTCGCCCCACCGATAAAGCAGAACTAAACATAATGCTTTGGATTTCATTGGCAATGCTGTTATATTCATTCGGAATACCAATTATTTTAATAGACGAAACAAAATACTATTTATTGGGGAAATTATTACAATTCAGAGGATTAGCTCGTATAGGCTGGTTCTATTTCTACATTATAAATATCGTTACCGTTTATTGGCTCTCCAAATGGAAAATAAATAACAAAAGAATTTGGATAAAATATTCCGTACTAACAATTGCTATATTAATGTTAGCCTATGACAGTTGGCTAAATGTCAGAGGACAAGAATATTACCTAAATAATACCTCCCAAATAAGAAACGAAAAAGGAGAAATAAAATACGAATGGGAAAAAACAATATCTCCCGAAAAATATCAGGCAATAATTCCTATTCCATATTTTGCGGTAGGGACAGAAAATATATGGTACGGTCCCAACTGCGAAAGTCCCGAATTTTCATATCTCTTATCATTAAAAACAGGACTTCCTCTTGTCGCACTTATGGGAGGACGCTCCTCCATAGACATCACATACCGAAATCTCCAATTCGTATTAGAACCATATCGCCCGATAGAAACACTTAAATATTGCAATAAAAAACCCTTCTTGCTCGCCGTAAAAAACTGCGACAAAATAACCGCCTCCGAACAAAATCTTATTAAACTCGCCGAAAAAACAGGCAATATTATATACCAAAAAAACAATATCAAGCTAATATCACTTAAATATGAAGTCTTAAACACAATCTCCGACAAGCTCTATTCCGAAATAAAAAACGAAATGGATAATCGTAAACTCTATCGGCATGAAGAAACATACAGCAGCGATTCCGTAAAAAATTATCACTACGAAAGTTTTTACGGAAATCTGTCAAACAACGCCTATATGGGCGTAGATGCCTACGAAGGAATAATGAAAAAAGAAAATACAATTTTTAATGATGTGATAAAAGGATACGACACAACAAAAAATTATATTGTTTCCGTATGGATAGGAGCTATATATAAAGATATGACAGCAAGAAGCAAAATGAAATTATATGCAAAAAATAAAAAAGGAGAAATATATAATTATCAAGAAATACAATTATTTCGAAAAATAAAGATAATAGATAAACAATGGGCACTTGTAGAAGTACCGATAAAACTAAATTCCTCAGAAGACAGTCTTTGTATATCAGTGAAAAACAGACGAATGAATAAAACAAAATTATTTGTAGATGAATTGTTGATACGACCAAAAGAAACAGATGTTTATGTTAAATTTCCCGAATATACAGGGAAAAATAACCGTTTCTTCCCGATAGAAGAATGACAACAAAAATATTTTTTCATCAAAATACAACTCAAATTTTGATAAAACTGTAAACATAAGTATTTTTACAGTCTGAGAAATGAAAAAACAAGAACTTATAATGATTTAATAATTACCGGATATATAATACAAATAATATTTGTATATCAGGAAATTACAATTGATATGATAAGAATACCGTAAAAATATTCCATGAACCTTAAAGCATAATAAAACAATTATGATAAAAAATAAACAAATATTAACAACCGCACTTTTTAACATAGGTTTAATTAGCAGTCTGTTCGCCCAAGTGCAAAGCGAAGTCCCTCAAGCCACAACTTCAGGCAGTATGTCCACGGAAGTTATAGTTCTTATGTTTGCATTGATAATAGTTATCTCCATATTTTTGTGGTATTCCAATGTAAATTTATGGTTAAGAGCAATGGCATCTAACGTAAAAATTGCATTACACGAATTAGCACTGATCCGATACAAAGACGTGCCTCCCGAATTTATCGTAAACATACAAATAAAAGCCAAAGAAGCCGGACTTGATTTAGACCAGAAAAATCTCGTTGCAATATTCCTCGCCGAAGAAGAAGGAGTCGCAAAATCCACCGTAGAAAAAGTAGCCAATATAATGATAAAAGCTCATAATGCCGGCTTAGAACTAAAACTCGACCACGTAATAAAACATGTATTAGCCAAAGTAGAAGTAGAAAAAATAGTAGATGTACTTATTCTCGCTCACAATTCTCACATAAGTATCGAATTAAATAAATTAGTTGAATTTTATTTAGCAGGAATAAACGTAAAAGAATTAGTAGAAAATTACATAAAAGCACATAGCGCACATTTAATATCCACAACAATACAAGAACTTTCTCATCTTCATCATGCCCACGTAAATATTTCGCAATTAGTTTCAGCAATGATAATAGCTAAAGAAGGCGGTTTGATATATGGAGTAAACAAAAGTTATAAGGAACTGTCGGAAAAAGAAAAAGACGAAATAAAAAAATCAGAAAAATCATTCCAACAAAAATTAGTAGAGCATTACCATTCCGGCGGAAAAATACTCAATGTAGTAAATGCCGTAGTATCAGCCAAAAACGCTGATATGGAATTAGAAGATAATACGAGAAAATTAGAACTTAATTTTGAAGCCGCCGCAAACATAGACCTCGCAGGAATAAACATAGAAGAAGCCGTTAAAGATGCCATACAATTCAAAGTAGTGCAAACAGACCCCATATCAGCTTATGCCGCCGACGGCATTCAGCTGACAATGAGATGCAAAGTTACAATACGCCCCAGAATACGAAAAATAATAAAAGGAGCAGGAGAAGAAACAATACTCGCCCGTATTAACGAAGGCATCGTATCACAGATAGGTCTCACCCCAACACACAGAATTATACTCGAAAATCCCTACAAACTTGCCGACGAAGTAGAAAAAAAGACCGCCTTATTTGAAGACACTGCCTACGACGTAATATCAATAGATATATCCGACATTCAAGTAGGAAAAGATATAGAAGCCGAACTCAAAACACTACGCGCAAAAGCCAATTACGAAGAAGAAAGAGTACGACATCTTATGATAGAAGCAGAAGTACAAAAAGCAATGGCAGACGCTTTCAGAGACGGTACATTCTCAATAAAAGATTATCACAAACTAAAAAATATGGAAGCTGACACAATAATGAGAGAAGCAATATCAAAAAATCCACCGAAAGACTCCGATATTGCAATATAAACTAAAGAGTTAAAAATTACACTCTGCCGGTCAGCAAAATAAAAACATATAAAAATGAAACTCAGAACCGAAAATATAGTAAAGAAATACGGAAAAAGAACAGTAGTAAAAGGCGTTTCCTTTCAAGTGGAACAAGGCGAAATCGTGGGACTCTTAGGACCCAATGGAGCAGGAAAAACAACATCTTTCTACACAATAGTAGGATTGATAAAACCTAATTCAGGAAACATATTTCTTGACGATAAAAATATAACAAAAGAGCCTATGTACAAGAGAGCACAACTCGGAATAGGCTATCTCGCACAAGAAGCCTCCGTTTTCAGACATCTAAGCGTAGAAGACAATATAAAAGTTGTACTCGAAATGTCGAAATACAACAAAAAAGAACAAGCCGAAAGACTCGAAAACGTTATAGACGAATTTGGATTACAACATATTAGAAAAAGTAAAGGAATACAACTATCCGGCGGAGAAAGACGAAGAACAGAAATAGCAAGAGCCTTAGCCACAGACCCCAAATTTATGCTCCTTGACGAACCTTTTGCAGGAGTTGACCCGATAGCAGTGGAAGATATACAAGAAATAGTATCCAAACTAAAAGAAAAAAATATCGGTATATTGATAACAGACCACAACGTACACGAAACACTCAATATAACAAACAGAGCCTATCTGCTGTTTGAAGGCGACATACTAAAATCAGGCTCCGCCGAAGAACTTGCCAACGATAAAATAGTAAGAGAACGCTATCTTGGTAAAAACTTTAAACTCGAAAGATAAAAACATTGAGCCTTTAACAGTTTAAGCCCCATCTTAGTTTTTATTGAAAAAAAGTTAATTACAAACATATAGAGTTTCGATTAAATATAATATTAGGAAATTATCGTCGTAGAGACAGCCAAGAGCGCATCTCTACACCGGCAGGCAGACAGACTTAAAACTAAAAAAGCATATTAATTATGTCTGCCTGCTTAATTTGGCATTCATAATTTGTAATTAGCCTGCTTATTTCCCAAAAAAAGAAAGAAAATGTTTAACAAGTCGGTAGTTGAAAAACTAAAACAATACAAAACCCCTTTCTATTATTACGACTTCCAACGTCTGGAAAGAACACTGCAAGCAATAAAGAAAGAAGCCTCAAAATACAAATATACAGTACATTATGCACTAAAGGCAAACTCAAATCCCAAGATATTGGAATATATAGCAAGCAGAAATTTCGGTGCAGACTGCGTAAGCGGGAACGAAATACAAAGAGCCGTAAATACAGGCTTTCCGAGAAGAGAAATCGTATTTGCAGGCGTAGGAAAAACCGATGAAGAAATAAAATTAGCAATCGAAAACGAAATATTCTGTTTCAATGTAGAATCTATTGCCGAAATAGAAGTAATAAATAAAATAGCGTCAGAAAAAAATAAAGCAGCAGATATTGCACTTCGTATAAATCCCAATGTAAACGCCAACACACACAAATACATAACCACCGGATTAGAAGAAAATAAATTCGGAATAAGCAGATGGGAATTTGAAAAAGTACTTGAAAAATTAGAACAACTGAAAAACATAAACCTAAAAGGATTACACTTCCACATAGGCTCACAGATAACAGACCTCACAGCATTTAAAAACCTATGTATAAGAGTAAACGAAATACAAGAATGGTTCAATAACAGAAACATAAAATTCAAGCACATAAACGTAGGCGGAGGTTTAGGCATCGACTATGCAAATCCCGAAGATGAAGAAAAACCAAACTTCAAAGAATTTTTCGGAATATTCAACAAATTCCTGCACCTCAGAAAAGAACAACAACTACACTTTGAGCTCGGACGAGCAGTAGTGGCACAAGCCGGCACACTGATAACAAAAATTATATACATAAAAGAAGGCGTAACAACAAACTTCGCCATAGTAGATGCCGGAATGTCCGACCTGATACGACCCGCACTCTATCAAGCCTATCACAAAATAGAAAATATAGAATCAACCAAAGAAAAAGAAAAATACGACGTAGTAGGCCCAATATGCGAATCCTCCGACACCTTCGGAAAAGCAGTAGAACTCCCCAAAAGCCAAAGAGGAGAACTACTTGCAATACGCTCAGCAGGAGCTTACGGCGAAATTATGGCATCAGAATACAATCTGCGAAAAATAGCCGGAAAAGTTTACAATATAAACAATCACTATACAGCCGATTAAATCAAAAAAAATATTACAAAGCAGAAAGACAAGCGATTATAAAAACAATAATACAAATTTTGTGATAATCAGTTTCTTAATTGAGAATAAATATATACTTTTGTGCGATATTTTGAAACCGTATTTATTATGCAAGAAAACAAATACGAAATTAGTCTGGGAAGTCTGAAAGACGGCAAATACAAATTTAGCTTTGAAGTAGAAGATAGTCTTTTCACTTATTTTGACAATACAGAATTGAAAAACAGCAATATAACTGTTGATATAGAGCTAAAGAAAGAAGGCGGAGTACTTATACTTGATTTTGAAATAAAAGGAGAAATCACTCTCCCCTGCGACCGCTGTTTGGAAGAATTGATACTCCCGATAGAACGACAAGAAAGACTGACAGTGAAATTTGGTACAGAAGATTCCGATGTAACAGATGTTTATAATATTCAAACCCTGTCCTATTCGGCAACCAAATTAGATTTAAGACAACACATATACGACTATATAAATTTGAGTTTACCTTACCAAAGATACCACCCCGACAATGAAGACGGCAGTGGCGGTTGTAATCCCGAAATGCTGGAATACCTCAATAGAATAAACGAAAAAAATGAAAATACAAATGAGAACAATCCGGCTTGGGACAAACTAAAAGAATTGTTAAACTAAGGTTTTTTAACCTTCTGTTTGTTATTGAAAATAAACAATAAATTGATAAGCAAAAATGGCACATCCAAAACGTAAACAATCGAAACAACGCAGGGATAAAAGAAGAACACATTACAAAGCAACCCTGCCTACATTATCCACTTGCTCTAATTGCGGAGCGACAAAACAAAGTCATAGAATATGTCCCGAATGCGGATATTACAGAGGACAAATGGCTATAGAAAAAGCACAATAGAATAAAAAACTATTATGCAACTTTTTTTTAATCAGAGCAAAGACTAAAATCTTTGCTCTGTATGTTTATAGACACAAAAATTAATACAAAATATAAAATTCCTAAGAGCTGAAAAAAAGAAAATAAAAACTAAGATATATGAAAATAGGTTTAGATATAATGGGAGGCGATTTTGCTCCCGAAGTGCCAGTAAAAGCCGCAGTTAAAGTAGAGAAACAACTGCCGGAAAACACAAAACTGATACTCATAGGAGACGAACAAAAAGCAAAAGAAATAATAGCCGCCGAAAAAGGAGAAGCCGATAAGTTCGACTTTGTAAACACTACCGAAGTAATAAGCATGAACGACCATCCGGCAAAAGCCTTTGCAGCCAAAAAAAATTCAAGCATAACAGTAGGATTTCATCTCCTAAGTCAAAAACAAATCGACGGCTTTGCAAGTGCCGGAAATACAGGAGCAATTCTTGTGGGCGCAATGATGACCGTGAAACAAATAGCCGGAATAATACGCCCTTGTATCACCGCCCCGATACCGCAAACAAACGGAAAAACAGGACTTTTGCTCGATGTGGGATTAAATCCCGATTGTAAACCGGAAGTACTTTATCAGTACGGAATAATGGGATCTATATTTTCCGAAAATATCTATGGAATAAAAAATCCGAGAGTAGGTCTCATAAACATAGGCGAAGAACCGAAAAAAGGAAATTTGCTTACAAAAGCAACCTACGAACAAATGAAAGATACAAAAGATTTCAATTTCGCAGGAAATATAGAAGGAAGCGACTTTTACAACAACAAAAAAGCCGATGTTTTTGTATGCGACGGCTTTGTGGGGAATATTATACTGAAAGGAGCTGAAGCAATATTTCCCATAATAAAAGAAAAAAAGATGGAAGACGATTTTTTTAATCGCTTCAACTTTGAAACTTACGGAGGCACTCCGGTACTCGGAATAAACTCTACCGTAATGATAGGACACGGAGTATCAGGAGAAAAAGCAATTATTAATATGATAAAAGACACACAAGAAGTAATAAAAGCAGATTTAGTTGCTAAAATTAGAGACGCTTTTATACCTAAGTCGTAGAGACAAGGCGCGCCTTGTCTTTACATGAATATCTAAATCGTAGAGGCAAGGTATGCTGACTTACGGATACAAAAAATTAAAATATGAAAACTAATTTAACTTTAGTATAAATAAAAATTATACCTTAGCGCAGAATTTTGACAGCACTTCATTAAATTAAGAAATAACTACCCAATTTAACGAAGAGTTGAATTAAAGAAATTAGTATTTATAATATAAAAAAAATATGGTGAAAAAAATAAATGCAGCAATAACAGGTGTACACTGTTGGGTTCCGGACTATATTCTTACAAACGAGGAGCTAATGACGATGGTTGATACATCAGACGAATGGATAACAAGCAGAACAGGAATAAAAGAAAGACACATACTAAAAGGAGAAAATTTAGGTGCATCTTACTTAGGAGTAAAAGCAGTAAAAGGATTACTGGAGAAAAAGAACATCTCACCCGACGAGATAGACCTACTAATGTGTTGCACTGCAACTCCCGACGTACAATTTCCGGCAACGGCAAATATTATAAGCCATGAAGCAGGAATAAAAAATGCATTTAGTTTCGATATAATGGCAGCCTGCTCCGGTTTCCTGTATGCTATGGATATAGCTGAGAAATATATACAAAGCGGACGATACAAAAAAGTGATGATAGTAGCTGCCGAAAAAATGTCCTCAATTACAGATTATACCGACCGTTCCACTTGCATACTTTTCGGAGATGCGGGAGCTGCCGTACTTTTAGAACCGACCGAAGAAGAAGTAGGAATAACCGATACCATACTGAAAACAGACGGAGTAGGATACGAATTTCTGCACATGAAAGCAGGAGGTTCGCGAAAACCGGCAACACATCAAACCATAGATGCAAAAGAACATTATATTTATCAAGAAGGACAAGCCGTATTCAAATTTGCGGTAACACGCATGGCAGATGTAGCCGAAGAAGTATTAATCCGAAATAATATGAAAACAGAAGATATAAAATGGCTCGTCCCGCATCAGGCAAACAAACGTATTATAGACGCAACCTACCGAAGACTTAAAATTCCGCTGGAGAATGTAATGATAAACATACAAAAGTACGGAAATACAACAACAGCCTCAATACCACTCTGCTTGTGGGAATGGGAAAAAGAACTTAAAAAAGGAGACAATATGGTTCTTGCAGCATTTGGCGGAGGCTTTACATGGGGAGCCTCACTCATCAAGTGGGCTTACGACTCATAAACAAAATCAACAGCTTTAGTCTTTAAACGAAAGAGCAAATATAATTCAATTTATATTCGCTCTTTTTTTCTTTTAGTAAGAAGTATTCAGAAAATACAATTTTATGTCTTGGAGAATAAAGTGTAAAAAAATTACATATCGCCCCCTTGAGTTTTGTTGAAAAATCGGAGGTGATTTAAAAAGTATGCTCTCATAAATATTTGAAGTTTAGGATATATTCTCATTCCCAAATAAGTTATCCATACTTTTATATTTTATTGTTACATCTGCATCTGAAAATGATTTATAGGTAATATTGGTTGCAAATCAAAGACACATTATTCTTCACATGCAAAATATATCACAATAAACAGATTTCGCAGAAAAAATCTTTCCGCATAATTTGCTTTACAAAAAAAATAATTAACTTTACAATCCGATATGGTATTAATTTAAACAAATATAAAGGATATATTATGATTGGAATTATTACATACGATACCCCACACCGTAAAACACAAGATTTAGTTACAAGTTTGATACTTAACGGATATTCAGAACTTCATTTGATAACTATTCCTTGGGTTAAAAGGAATAATTTTCAACCAATATTTAAACACAGACCTTCAAAGTGTGAAAATATTGATATAAAAGAACTTTCAGCTAGATTAAAAATATCCTACTCGAAGCATGAGGTTAGTCAATTAAGTGATTTTTTTGATAAAAAAAATTTTAATCATATTTTAATTGCCGGTGCAGGATTATTACCTAATGAATTAGCAAAAAAACATAAAATAATTAATTCACATCCGGGTTATTTACCTAATGTAAAAGGGTTAGATGCGTTTAAATGGGCAATTTATCTCGGACAACCATTGGGCGTAACAACTCATTATATTTCTGAAAAGGCAGATGAAGGTCAATTAATAGAAAGAAGAATTATACCTGTTTATTTTGAAGATTCTTTCCATAATGTTGCTTATAGAATATATGAAACAGAAATAGAAATGTTGGTAAACTCTATTAAATTAATTGATAATAATCAAATTAAATATGAGTCATTGAGTGATAATAAATATGTAGCGAACAAAAGAATGCCACATAACAAAGAAATCATTATGATGAGCAGGTTTGAAGAAATTAGGAAAAGAGCGAATTCGTACCGAAGTTAAGAACTGCTGCGATTGCTTGTATAGGCGTATTTTCTGAATGCGCCTCTTTAATAATTTTATTTCTGCAATAAGTGGTCGTAGTCGGCTTCTATTTTTTTATTTTTTTCAAAATCCCACATCGTTAGTTTTCGCAGTTCGTAGTACGAAGTCCAAAATTGTCGGAGAGCCGAAATGTATTTTCGCCTTGCACTGTCTTTTTCTTGCAATGCAATATTAAGATTTACAACATTAACTTTACCTATGTAGAAGCGTTGCAATGTTACTTCGTATTTACTTTTTGCAATTGTGTCGGCTTTACTTACTATATAAAGTTGTTCGTCTTGATAATTAAATTTTTTAACCTTAAATTTAATATCTTGTTCAAATCTCATGCGTTCCTGTTTTGCTTCTAATTCCACTGCTTCTTGTTGGGACAGAGCCATTCTGTAATTTCCTCTTTTTTCGCCCCAGTCCAACAGGGGAATAGATATTCCTAATCTTACAACTTGTTTCTGCATCTGTTTGGGTCTGTATAAGTCCGGTATTTCGCGAGCCGATTTATTTAATCCGAAATTTGCGAATATATTGGCTTCAAATCTTGCTCTTTTGGCTGCTTCCACATTACTTTGTGAGTTTAACTCATTTAATTTCAGCCTAAGAATATTTGTGTTGTTTTGCATTGCAGCTTGTGCAGCCATATTTTCGTCTATTTTTATTTTCGGTACATTTTTAGGAATTTTAAGCGATATATTTACTGTATTATTAAAGCCGAGGAAAGAACGCAGATTATACATTTTTTTTTCTAATTCAAGATTAGCTTCATTCAAATATGTTTCAGAATTTAGATAATTCAATTCTATTTGCAAAAGTTCGTTTTTGGCAATCATTCCCATATTATAACGTC
>PDWI01014126.1_pt1 | contig 11765 bp, 7 predicted proteins | sample 1430891 | NCBI WGS metagenome assembly PDWI01 (sample SAMN01162508, study PRJNA174530) | Oral metagenome, whole genome shotgun sequencing project. | biome: Marine environment; feature: Marine mammal; material: Swab sample of the gingival sulcus; isolation source: swab sample of gingival sulcus...
GTCCGCACGGACGATATAGTCACGATACTGGTCGATGTTGTGTTCTAATATGATATGCTCCCTCGCATCGATAAGCATCTGACGAGCAAGTGTTTCGATATGTAGTCTGACATATTTTGGTTTGATGTCGATATCTTGGAGTATGTCGTGTTTTCCTCACTCATACGAAGTTGTCTGCTTCATAAAAAGATATGTCAAAGCAAAGGCATCGTCGCCCTGTCTGATATCTTCTTCAGTCAGTATAATGATACCATCAATCGCCTCATCGTGACAGAGTTTTTGGAGTTTTGCATCAATTTTTGTGTCATCTTTGAGAACAATCACAGGAATATTTTGTGCTTTTTTTGTGCGACTATACACTGCAATGATGTTATCGTGGTCGCTGATTTTTTTGTATTGCATAGGTTATGGTATATGTAAAATTATCGGCTTCCTGATGCTCCTCCGCCACCGAACGACCCTCCACCAAATCAACCAAATCATCAGCCAAAGGAACCTCATCAAGAAGATCGTCAATCAGAAGAAAATCAGCCACCGAATCAAGGATATCCTCTTCATAGTAATCATCCCGACGACGATCCATACAATCATACTAATCGACCAAGTAATGATGGCAAGAACACCACCAGACCTACTGCGCCCACCAATAATCAAACTATCAATGTTCGCACAAAAGATCACGCGAATGCTGTAATGGCTTTTTTGGTTTTTTGTTTTTTTCGGGTTTTTTGCAATGCGCTTCATATCAATACTCAGATTATCACACCCAACATCGCTAATAGTGGTATTGTATCTTTTTCCTCTTTGGTGTCTTGATTTTTACCAGACCAATACTCCATCAACTCCTTATCACCATGAATGAGTCCTGATATTGTTCTGATTATCTCTGAAAATCAGCGATAATATTGTTGTTTGCGGGCATTGGGAACTCGGATTTCTTTTCCCATACGATATGCTATAATATCAGGAATTACTCATTCTACTCCATATCCTGTGGAAATATCCCATTTGCGATCTTGTGCTGCGATGAGAATAAGGATACCGTTGCTGATATCTTTTTTTCCTATTCATCGGGACTGCCCTACCTCGACTCCAAGCTGAGCGATGTCGTGGCCGTCGGTCGTGGGGACGGTCAGGATCGCAATTTCCACTCCTGTCTCATCGTGCAATTTTTGGAGTTGGGATTCAAGTTGTGACTCTTCGATATCTGAAATCATATCTGCCGTGTCGGTCACTCGTCCGTCGTGCTGTGGAATCTGAAACGCGAAAAGATAAGTCAGACTCATAGTCCAACTTATCACACTTCGTAGTATCCGCTTTATTCAACGAATGCTCATTCTCGTTTGTGAGAATAAATTATGCTGCAAACTCGCCATCATACAAATCACACGCTTTCTGAACACATTCGATTGCCTTGTCATAATCGTGGTATCCCGGGACTTGGACGATGTCTTTTTCACCTTTTTTAAGTTCTTTGTATGTTTCGAAGAAATGTTTGAATTCTTTGAGATTATGTTGATTGAGGTCTGAGAGATTTTTGGTATCTTCTCGGCGTTTGTCATCTACTGGCACAGCAATGATTTTTCGATCAGATTCACCAGAATCGATCATTTCCATCACTGCAACAGGGCGAACACGGACAAGGATACCTGTCTGCAAAGGATAAGTCGTCAATACGATTACATCGAGTGCGTCACCATCATCTCGAAGTGTTTGGGGAACATATCCGTAGTCGAAGGGGTAAGGAGCGGCACTGTAATTCGCACGATCAAGAGCAATCAGACCAGTTTTTTTGTCGATTTCATATTTGTTTGGAGAACCTTTGGGGATTTCGATAATACAGTTCATTTCGTTCGGGATATTGTCTCCACGAGGGACATCATGTCGCAAGTTCATAGCGTTTTCAGTAATATATAAAGCTCTTTCACTATACACATCTTATCTCGTGAGTGCAAGGATTTTTTCTATAATGCTTTCTTTTTCATTTTCGGCACAAAGAATGAACACCTCCTGCGCGGTGCCTCATTTTTTCATCATATATTTGAGTCCTGCTTCTGTCGGATACGATAAGGTAAAATACAAAAGTCCAGACCCTCACTGCGATCTGGCTACACGACCCGGTATAATTCTTTGGACTTCGTCCAGCTTCTCAATCTTTCTTAGTAATGGCAAAAAATCTTTCATAATACCGTGTTCTTTTTTTATTTTTCAGGAGTTGTATTTCATAGAAACTTATCGTATTAAATTTATTCTTCTCTTTCTTGATATGCGAAAAACTTTGCTCATAGATCCTTATTTTCTAGCTTTCTTGCTTGATTATTGATGTTTCCATAATAGAAATCTAATAACGTATACAATAGTGTATTTTGCTCTATGGATATTCAGCTTTCTTTCGTATTTTCTCTGATAATTTTATCAAATCTACTCTTATTGTTATTATGAGGAATATGAGATAACCATTCCATAAAATGCTCATTACTCACAGATTCCGTTAAGAATTCATCTTTACTATTTATAATATAATCCCTATTATCTTCCCCAAACCTAAAAAAATCTTTATAGGGATTATTCTTTTGGTATTCTTTCGCTATATTGTATCGTTTTTCTGTTTTTTTAGCATTTTGTTGTTCGCTTTTCCATAGTGCGTCTTTTTCATCTTCTTCGTCTAGCATCAATCAGACACCATCCATATATTCTGAAAAATTATTGAAAATATGATTATACTCATGTAATACTAATAATGCCAATCCAGCATCCAAAGACATATTACCAAATGCACTACATATAACTACATCTTGTATTCACACCTTTACACTTTTTGATGACATGTGCGCATTGGTTGCATTCGAATCGGACACAACATATAATGGCAGATTTTTCGATCTTTTCTCTATATAATGCAACATTTTCTTCTGATATGGTGTCACATAATCAGATTGATATAAATATGCTAATAGTTCTTCTTTTGAGGTGAATTTTTTTAGCATACTATCAACATATTTCTTGAGTATGTCCTTGTTATCTTGGAGATATTCTTGCAGCTGTTCAATATCCATCATGTCTCACGTATATGGTGGAAATGTTTGTTCTAGTGTCTGTAGTAGCAACTTCTTTTGTTCTCCCACACTATCATCTTTCGATTGAGGGCAGAGTTCTGAGTCTGTTATTTTTTCCATTATGATCTTTTATTGATAAAATAATTTGATCCTTATATTCTTTTCTCTTTTTTAAAAACTCTCTGTAATTCTATTCCTATTTTTTGTCACTGCGTGACAATGCTATTCTTATAATGTATTTCGTGTCGTTTTCCTATCTTAGCTTCATCGAGTGCTTTTTGGATAATCGGCACTATGGTTGCACTATTTTGCTCTCGTCGCTCTTCTGTATTGATCGTACCATCTGCCAAGGTAATCAATATTCTGGTTGGATATGCTCTACAAAATGATGGACTTCTTCTTTCTAATAATTTTTTCTTTTCTTCGTTAGTTTTCTGATTCCAACGAGCAGTATGGTTTGCATACAGTGCTGTGCAATAGATAAATGAAGTTATCTTATTTTTTCAAAAAATTCATCAGACTTTCCAATATAGTCAGCATACTCACGAGCATCAGCAAACATTTTATAGAGTTTTTCTTCATAAGGAAGATCATTGAACATTGGTGAAAGTTTCACTGTTCATTCAATAGGATCTCCCAAAATCGTCACAACTCTATTGTCGTGATCGATTTCGATCATACCAGCGTCTCTCTTCTCTCCTGTGAGAAGATTGGAGAGATTATATTGTACAGTACTTCTCATAAAATCCAGTGGACTCCATGTTCTCTCTGGATCCAATGTTTCTAATCCATCAAGATGATCTTTCAGTTTATCAAAATGAATGACAAGGGTTTCTGTTTTCACGATACATCACATAATCATACTAAAAGCATTTCGAATACATTACCAGTCAAGATCATTATCTCGCACATCATCATTCCATAGTTCGTCGAATACTACAGCTTGCTCCGCATCATATAGACCTCTATCAATCTCTTGATTGTTCCTTTCTTGCTCCTTCTCTCGCTCATTAACATCAATAAATTCTTCTTGTTCTACTGGCTGTTTCTTTTTAGTTTTATCTACCAATTTCAACTCACCATCTACAATCTCAACTTCATAGTCAGCCTCACTACCATCTACACCATCAATAATTTCAATATCCTTATCTGTGTTTTTGTGAACTTCTTCTGTGGATTGTGCTTTGTTTGTTGAATCGATAACTTTCCCTAATTGTCACTCTTTCCAAGAGTATTGTCTTATGGTTTTACCATCAATTTTATCCGTCACACTTCATTCAATGAATTCTCCATTGATAAATTCTCATTTTTGAATACTTACTTTATTATCTCAACGATTATACGTTCTTTTTCCTGTTCCCTCTAATTTTCATTCTGCATTCAACATTCACACTTCTGTAAATTTCATAATGCCATTCTCTATGTGAGTTTTTGCTACAAGAAGATCTCACACTGGACGAATAGCATCACCATTATGTAACATACCCTCAATGAATTCTCAGTTATATGTCACTCCTTCATCTATTCTAGTTCATTTCACCAACTTTCACTTTTCAAATTTTCAAGACTCTTTTCCAATTATCTTTCCATTCTTAATAATTGATCTTGTATGCACCTCTCACCTCATACCATTCTCTACGATTCAATCCCATAATTGATTATTTCTGAACTCTCACGACAATTTTGCTCGATGACCCTCTCATTTTTCCGCTGTCATATCAATCATTCTTCTTCCCTCTCCAATTAACTCACCGTGTTCATTCATTTTTCCTCGTGACTTGGTATTATTGTGATATCGTGTTCTAATATGCTCTCTGCCATTCAACATAATAACTCATTCTCCGTGTATTAATTTACCTTGCATAAAATTTCACTTATATATTTCTTCTGCCCCACTCTCTTTTACGATTTTTATTTCTCTTTCTCCATTTAATGCACCGCCATTTTCATCAAAAAATTTACCATCTTTTTGTGTGACTTTTGTATTCAAAAGGTTTTTCTTTCCTTCCTTTGCCTCTCTATTCGTATCATAAGAAATCTGTTTTTTACTACCTCTGTGTACTATATCTCTGGAAACAATGTTTTCAGGTGCCCAAGCCTTAATAGTTGCATGAGGCTTGTTGCTAGCTATTCCTCTTTGTATAACATAATCACCATTGCTATTTTTATTTACTTTCCAGTACTGGTATTCTCCATTACTACTGATTGATATAGTAGCATTATCTCCCTCCTTCAATACTCATTTATTTTCATATTCTAGGATTTTATCTAAAAATTGTTCTTGTGTGTATCATTCTGGCAACTCTGAAAAATCAAAACTCTTATTCTCTTTGGTTTTAGTTTTATTTAATATATATTCTCCCATCTTTTTCTGAGTATTTGTTCCCAAAATACCATCCAGACCATTCCCCTCGGTAAATCACAGTTCTTTTTGGACTGCTTCGATATCTTTTTTAGTGAGGTCTTTCCACTCAGTGTCGCGAATTTTTTTCATAGCATCAGTCAAGTATTCATCTTTCATCTTTTCTCCCTGTAGCATTTTTCTTGCGTTGTCATAGTTATCCTTATATTGATTTTGTATTTCTCTTCGCTCCTTTCCGCCTGTCTCGGTTGCAGTCTGGAGTTTTTCTGATGCACGAGACATAGATTGAGAGGCATCTCTTCCTTCTGCTTGTGTTATTTTGTTAGTGTATTTTTCGTGTAGGTCTTTGGTCTTTTGTAATTTTTTTTCCAATGTCTCAATTTGTTCTTTTCTTTTTTTAAGATTTGCCCTATCTTCTCTTCCTTGTGCAGATCTTCTGTTAAGTTCGCTCTTTCGTGCTTTGGCAGCAGGAACCTGACTTTCCAGGTCTGTTATTATCTTTTCTTGTTGTTCTATCTCTTGTTGTACTTTTTCTACCTCTGATTGATGTTTTTTTGCTTTTTCTGCTAAAAATTCCTTCTCTCCAGCAATATATTCTTTCAATAATGCATTTTCTGTAATATGTGCTCCAAGTTCTCTCATCTTCGTGAACGAAGAGAAGTCCATACTACCTGATCCTTTTTTACTACCTGATCTTTTTTGGGGTGATTTCAAGATAATTTTACCATCTTTGTCGTACTTCAGTGAACCATCATTTTTTCTTGAAATCTCATATTGCCAACCATCAATAGTTGCAATCTTTCCATCTGCTGATATTTCTGCTCCTTTTCTTTTTGCAAGATCATTCAATGATGACAGTTTTAATTCTTGTTGTTCTTTTGGAGTTATGTGCATTGTTCAATCTGCGTTTTTAGATATCTCGCATTTTACGCCATCTATCTCAACTGTGTTGTTTGATTTTCCTTGTGTAAGTTTTTCTAATCCTTTCGCGAAATAATCATTTCTTTGTCGTTTATTTTTTTCTATTCTTGCTTTTTTAAGCTTCAATCCGTCAAGTATGCTTTTCGCATTATGAATCTTGTTGGTTAGTATGCTTAAGTTAGGTGCTTTTTTGCTCGTATCAAGAGATTTTCTATTCTTTTGTAGTTTTGCTTCTTCTTTGATATATTCTGCTCTAGCTGTCTCCAGCTCCTTAGTTATTTTTTCTTGCAATTTCAAATTATTCTCTTGTAATTCTTTCAATTTTTTAAGAGGTTTTTCTCCATTTCCCCTCGCTCTTTCGGCAGGTTTTGCACTCCTATATTTATTTTTAGTAGTTTTTGCTGGGATACGAGAGGTATTTTTGTTTTCTGTTTCATTTCATTCTTTAGTTCTTTCTGGTTGTTTCTTTTCTCCTTCGCTTCATTTTTTCTCTGCATCTGTATTCTTGGTTTCCTTCTTTATTTCTGATGTATTTTTCTTGAATATTCATTTTATATAATCTTTTAGCGACCAGGTTTTTCCATCAACTTTCAGATAAGGATTATGAGGATTATCCATATTTCTGATAATCTGAGCATTTCCATCTATCATTTTTTGTTCTAGCTTATGTCGTATACTGGGTTTTACTAACCTCATACCTATAATCATACCAATCGTTGTAGTAATCGACTCCCTAGACATTTCTCATCGTCCACGTTTTGTGACCAATTTTCCATTCTCCATTACTTCATAACCAAAAGTAAGGTTCATTGCTTTTTCTGCTGCCATCATAGTCACGAATTCTGTACCCATTGATCATCATTCAGCAAGCATTTTAGTGAACTGAGGATATGTATTTTTTGCTTTTACTAGTCATCTATAAAAATCAACTTTAAATTGTTTTCCAACTTCTCTTCATCAGCGGAACATAAGCTTTCCTCATCCCTGAGCCAATACCGATCCAACCTGTAATGCTCATAAAAATGCTGCAGTATGGATATTTTCTTTTGATGCAGGATTAAGGTTAATGTCATCTAGGGCATTTCCTAGATTATTTTTTGCTATACCATTGATAACTTTATGCACACTGTTGAATACTGGTGCTTCTACCAATAGTCAGCTCACTGTGGTTGCCATTCTTACTGTTTTACCTAGCTTATTTAAGCTAGACCACGAAGTTTTAGTAATACGAATAATGTTTGCGATTGTTTTTGCTACTTTTGCCATTCTCAGACCAGATGCTCACATTCTTGCAAGTGTCAGTGCTCCTGCAACTGCTGTACTACCTGCTCCTGCGGTCAAAACTGACGTAGCAACCATAATAGCGACTTCCACACCTATATCTCCATACATTTTTGCTTCTTTATCACTCAGACCTCGACCATATCATTCAATATCATTTATAATTTTTCCTATTTCCCCCTTTTTAGCTCCATCTCACAATTCAACAAAATGTGATGCTAAAGATGATTGAATCAATCAGCCAACACCTATATAGAGCTGTGTCTTTTTAACTTGATCAAAAGTTTCGCTGAGGTATGCTGACACGAGATCCTTATTCTCTGGATCTGTCAATACATACAAAACGTTTAATCTATTTATTTCGTCTGGTGTTTTATCTGTCTTGGCTTCTAATGCTAATTTTTCTTCTTCTAATTGCTGTTTCATACCACCCTCATCAAATTCCCTGCTCTCTAGCTGTTTTTTTCTATCTTGTAGATTCTTTACAAGTTTTTTACAAGAAGCGAGTACATCTTTATTATTTTCCCATCAGCTGGGCAATAACTTATTATCTACAAGTACTTGTGCCAGTGATCCTTGTATATCACACTTATAGAGACTATCAATAAGATCTTTCTTCCTCTTGATATCTTCTTTCGACTCTTTTTCTCCTATTGTGAGTTGTGTGTTAATATTTTTGAATACTGCATTAACATTTTTATTTTCTAATTCAAGTTTTCCGCTTGCAATGATTTCATCTTTTAGGAAAGATGATTCTGTTTTATCGTAGACAGTACTTACTTCAGACATCTTTCTTACGATTTCTATCGTTTTTTCTGTATCTTTATTTAATAGTCCTTCTATTTTTATTGCCCTAGGATCTTCAAAACTACTTTCCTCTCCTCCTCTTTTTTTCATTATAGGATACATCTTATATCGATGTTCTTGTAGTGGCAACAAAATCTTTTGTCTGACTTCTTTTTCTGAGATATTGCTATTTGTAGTCAGCGAATAGTTTCCATTCTCAATCAAGTGTATCATAGCGACAAGATGTTTATCATTATTGCTTCTCCATGAATCTCCCTCAGATTTTTTCATATTTTCAAGAAATTTTTTCATTATGCCAAGATTATGAGAGAGCCCTACTTTCATTTCTGGACTTAGTATTCCCTCCTCTCACTGCTCTCTATTTGATAATATGTTTTCCCTTTTGGTCAGTACACTATATTCGTCTCGTTTCTGCTCCAATCTTTTGGCAAGAAACACTTTGTAATCGTCTTCTTCACCTTCAAGAAGATCATAGAGTCATTCTCCTAATTTCTCTTCTCTTCCTATGTGCATTTCTGTCTCTGCAGTGCCATCAATAAGCTTTATTTTCATCACATCATCTCATCGTACTGCTCCAATGGGATCGGCATGTAGTTCGTATCCATACTTTTTCGCGTATGTAATAATTTCATCGAGTCTGTCTTCAGTTTTTTCCAAAAAATCTTTCAATCATTTCCCGCCATCTACATCTTGTAGTTTTTCTTTCAAATTATCTGGGATTAATTCTACAATAGATTGTCGTCTCTTATCCAGATTATTTAGATTACCCACCTTTCCAAGTTTTAATGACGCTTGTACTTGTTCTTGCTTTGCCTTTTCTTGTAATCTCATATTCTGATTTGCTTCAATAGCTTTGATGTCAGATCTCACTAGAGTGACGCCTTTCCATACCAATGCTCTTTGTGAGATGGGGGTCATTTTTCTGGTACTGGGATCGTAGGTACTTAGATTATATGTTCCAGCATTTGCATCATATGTAATCAAACACTGTGATCACCCAATTGCTTTTTCCATTTTGTTTCTTATTCTTGTATCATCACAGTTAATATAGTCAATAACATATGAATATTCTTGGAAATCTTTTATGTTTCACAGTACTTCGTGGATTTTGGGGCGATTTACTTTGTCGGTTAGAGTAATTTTTGTTCCATCGACTGAAAAATATTCAGCATGATCCTTGAATGCCTTAGTGGCTTCATTTAATTTTTTCTGTTCTTCTTGTTGTTTTAGTGTTTCTATTATTTCGTCTTCTTGATCATTTATTTGCACAGCAATTTCATCAATGAGTTGTATATTTTCGTCAGAACTAACCCATTCTCGTTCATTCAATGTATCATATTTTTCTGAAAAGCTCTTATATAGAGTATCCATTTTTTTCATTAACTCTTCAGATACCTCTTCTGTTTTCATTATGTCTTTATATTTTTTTACAATATTCATTCACGCTTGATAAATTTCTTTATCATCTCTTTCGAACATCTTATCGGTCTTGTTTTCGAACTCTTCTCTCACATCATTTTTGATATCAGAAAGTTGCTTGTTTTGGTATCCGTTTGGCATTAGTCGTTATTTTCACTAAATAAAAGTTTTTCCATTTCTTCTATATCATTTTGTTCTTTTCTCTTATCTTGATCTTCTCTTATTTCTAGGATTGTTTTTTTCATTTGTTCGTATATTTGTTCTATGTCTTGATTATATTCATGTAATTTCTTATGTAATGTATTTCGTTTTTTTTGTCTTTCTTCAACATCAGGAGTTGTCATAATATCAAACATTACATTCAGTCATTCTTCATTGATTTTTTCTCGTTCAATAATATGCTCATCATTAGCATATTTTTCTACAATTTTTTGGATACAGTCTTTTTTCTGATCCATCGTTCGTCATACAGGGAATTTCATTGTATTGCAAGTTTTAGATAAAAATCTACCTCCTAGTATACCCCCCCCCACGATCTTTTCAAATTTTGGGGTAATTATGATAGCATTTTAATTGACATTATGTATTCTGATGATATTTTTGTATAATATTGGTCTTGACAACCGAAAGTCAATCAGTAGTCTGTAGATAGATTTATCTTATCTATACATTATTATGCAATACACAGGAAAAGTAACCTACATCGGTGGTGTGGAAGAAATTGGTGAGAACAAAACACCAAAAATCACATTCGTACTCACAGAAGTGACTGACAGAGAATACCCAGGATCTCTCGCTGTGGATGTATGGGGCGATAAAACTGCCCTCATCGACGGTGTCAAAGAAGGTGATGAAATCACTGCATTCTTGAACTCTCGCTCTAGAGAATATAACGGTAGATATTACAACTCTATCTCTGCTTGGAGAATCGAAACTGGTACAGGATCTGCTCCTGCTCCAGAAGAGGATGAAGATCTTCCTTTCTAGGTCTATCCGTAGATATGAAAAATCCCCACGCCGTTTGGTGTCAGGGATTTTTTTGAAAAAAGAAATTATTTGGATTTTTTCTGTTTGAGTTCTCTTTCGAGGACAAAGGAAATCGATGTTCTAATCACTACAATCAGACCCAAGAGGAGGATATTGTGCATCGTGGGTGACGAGATTGTGTGAATAATGTCCGCCGCCACCACAAACTCCAAACTCAGTAAAAGATATGAAGCGAGCTCCTGTCTGATGTGGTGAAAATCATTGAATGATTTTTTGGTATTGAGGAGTTCTCGTTCGGCCCGCATATACATCATAATCGTTTTGCAAAATCACCGAATGATCACAAGCACTGCTATCGCATCGATCACCAAAACGACTCACTGTCCTATAGTTCCCAAGTTTTCGTGCAACATTTCCATCATAAAAAAGAGAGTAACTAAATGTTCTCTCTTAGTATAGCGACATCGTGAAGAAAATGCAAAAATTACTCCACGAAGTGCAAAAAGACTCCTTCGTACTTTTTGACATCGACAATATTTTTGGTCGTTCCATCATCGAACTCTATCTGTCCATGATCACCTGTCTGACCTCCACTTTCTGCATAGAATGGGGTTTTGTCAAAAATCATTACCAGACGACCATCGTCGAGGAAGATTTGTTTGATGATGTGTGGATCACTGATTGATCGTTCATCATATCATACAAACTCTGTCGGTGCTACTCCTTCGACATAGTTGGCTCGGTCGATACCTTTGGCAAACATTTCTTTGGATCCTGCTTTGGCTTGCTGGCGAGCGGTCTCCATCGCCTGAGTGAAACCATCCATATTGACAGTGTATCATTCGCTTTCAGCAAGTTCTTGTGTCAGTTCGACAGGAAATCCGAATGTATCATAAAGCAAAAATGCGTCGGCACCACTGATGACAGAGTTG
>PDWI01021794.1_pt1 | contig 11765 bp, 8 predicted proteins | sample 1430891 | NCBI WGS metagenome assembly PDWI01 (sample SAMN01162508, study PRJNA174530) | Oral metagenome, whole genome shotgun sequencing project. | biome: Marine environment; feature: Marine mammal; material: Swab sample of the gingival sulcus; isolation source: swab sample of gingival sulcus...
TACTAATTCATATTCTACTCCGTCTTTTGTAATTGTTGGCGGACGATTCGTTGTCGTCGTACTATCATAGGCATCGCCAAATTTCGTTGTAGCATCTGTTAATGGATTGTCTGCCTTAATCTCGTTTCCGTCTTCATCTTCGTACTTAACCGTAACACACCCTACGACTATTACCTTCACGGTAGCAGTATTTGTACAACCTGTGGCTGTATTGGTTACGGTTAAAGTATAAGTTGTTTCAGCCGTGATACCTGACACTGTTGGCTGTGCAACATTATCTGCACTTAATCCTGCCGTTGGTGTCCAAGCATAATTATGACCTGCTACTGCTGGTGTTCCCAGCGTAACTTCTGTTGTCGTACAATTTATAGTCTTATCCTCTCCTGCATTGGCAGTTGGTTTAAGGTTAATAGCTATTGTAGTTGTTGCATAATCAGAATCACAAGTTTGTAATCTAACTGACTTAACTCGTACATTATAAGTACCTTCTGTTGTAATTTTATCATCACGACCAATTACTTCCCAATTACCATCTCGCTCTATTTCATAAACATACTCACCTCTTCCGTCACCCACAGAACTACCTGAACCAAAAATCTCATGAACGGCAACACCTGTCGTTATTTCTTGTGCAGTAAGACATTTTGTTACCACATTAACACTTGGTGCTGGTTGCTTACGCTTTATTAATAATGTTGCTGTTTGCCAATCAGAATAACAGCTACCTTGCTTAGCTCTTACTCTAATTTGAAACTCCGTATCTTCTTCTGTTATTTTTGTTTGAGGAGTAACTGACGCCCAAGCAGTTTCAGGGTCTGATGTTCTTTTCTTCTCAAACTCATAAGTTGCTCCGTCTTTTGTGGTTACTCCATTTGTTACCTCTGAAATGGCAAAACCTTGCTGTACTACTGCTAAAAGTTCACATTTTGAAATATCTGTAACCGTTGGTGCTGTTGGCTTAAAGGTAATATCTCCATATCCCCAATCAGATGTACAACCTGCATCGGCTGAAGCATCAGCAGAAGGCTCATTCGCTTGTAATCTTACTCTAAATCTATGTTCACCTGATGTATATTCAGTTTTACTTCCTACATAAGTCCAAGTACTTTCAGCGTCTGTTTTCGTTAAATCATCTTTTTCTTCAAAATAGAAATAGTATGCTCCTTTACTTCCGTCAGCATTTTTATTTGTCTTATGTTCATTATTCCAATGCTTAAAGTTAATATTTCCATATACCCAATCAGATGTACAACCTGCATCAGCTGTGGCATCAGCAGAAGGCTCATTCGCTTGTAATCTTATTCTAAATCTATGCTCACCTGATGTATATTCAGTTTTACTTCCTACATAAGTCCAAGTACTTTCATCGTCTGTTTTCGTTAAATCATCTTTTTCTTCAAAATAGAAATAGTATGCTCCTTTACTTCCGTCAGCATTTTTATTTGTCTTATGTTCATTATTCCAATCTTTTCACCAATTGTTAAACAAGTATAATCTGTTGTCGTGAAAGTTTGCTTACACTGGTCATCATCGATAATAGTACCCGTATCTGCTGGTTTATCAATTGCCGAACTATTATTTGTATCATTTGGCGATTTTTCAATCGTCATTTTTACCGTTTCCGTTTGTTCTGGGGTATCATCATTTTGTGGATACACCTTAAATTCAGGCACATACGCTGAATTTGCAGGAATGGTTACTTCTAATCCGTTATTTAAGAAATTCGTAAGTTCCGCACCTTCAAGCGTTGTTAGCGTTGTACTACCGTCAGTATTCAGTTTGTTATATACAATTTTCTTAATATCAGTAGCATCAACTGGGTCAGTAACATCTGTTGAAGAAATCTTCACCAATAATTTTGATTCTTTTGGATTTACTACTTGTGGTAAATCATCTTCACTTGCTTGTGCATTTTGTGAAATCTCAAATGTTAAAGGTGTATCTCCATTTTCATCAATACTTGCTGGTGTTCCTTCCTTACGGTCATTGGCAATCCGTTTAATTCTGTTGTTTTATAAACACAATCTTTTCCACCACAAAGGTTTTTATTTTCTGCTGTTGAAGCTGATGTACCGTCAGTTTTTACACCTACTGTCGCAAGACCACCTGCATTTACTAAATTAGCATCTGTAATTGGGTCGTTAGCATCGTTTGTACCACCTTCGATAGCATCTAAACAGCCGTCATTATCACTATCTAAATCTAAATAGTCAGGTGTGCCATCACCGTCAGTATCTTTTGGAAGTTCTGCTAAATCTAAATCTCCCGTAGTTTTACATTTTGTAGGTGTTGTTGCTTTTAGTATCGGTTGATTGTTTTCATCAAAATCACTCACCTTCTCTGCTTGACTTACTGGCGAACAATCATCAGAATTATCATCATATAAATCAGGTATTCCATCACCGTCTTCGTCATCAGGGAAACCATCACCGTCATTATCTGTTCCGTAACCTTCTGCCACATCGGTAATACCGTCGTTATCATCATCAATATCATCTTTATCATTGACACCATCACAATCAGCATCTCCTATGATTACAAAATTAAAAGTATAACTATCACAACCTGGATTATTTGCTACGGTAATTTTATATGAACCTGGTTTTAATTTTAACTTATATTTGCTTGCCCCTGCATCTTCTAAAATATGTACATTATTACCATTCTTATCTTGTACGGTAAGATATTTTATACTCTTAGTAACATCTGCATCAATTTTTTCTTGCGTAACTTCTATCTGGTCAGCAATACCATTATCATTAGTATCTGTTTTTGGCTGCCCCTTCTCATCAACTATCGCCTCTCCTTGTGCATCTGTTCGTGGTGTACCATCTCCATTAAAATGAAAATGACGATATTGTCTTCCTTCAACTTTTGCTAATGCTCCATTACTCAAACGCTCAGTACCGTCAACCGTTATAGTCCAACCTGTTTGTAACAAGTTTCTTACTTCTATAACACCATATTCATCTTTACCACAACTTACATTATCCAATTTCTCTGCCGTTGGATACTTAAACTGAACATAAATATCCTCTGTTTCACCTGTTGTTTCAAATGAAACTGGTGTCATATTCTTGTCATACGATAATCTAAAACGGAAAATTCTATCCTTTCCGTACATATCCGCTGTAATACCTAAATTAGCATAGGTTACATCTTTATATCCGTCAAAATTATGTTCTACCTCAATCTCATCATATAAATAATTTCCATCAGCACCTTTCATCCAGTCCGTACCTGCATCATCTGACATATATACTCGCAAGTATGCTGTATCAGTTGCATGAGCATTATGTACACGTATTTGACCTGGACAAACACCATACCAAGTTCCCCCTGGAACACCATCCTCATCACTCTGTGGCGTTGGCGTACCCCAAAGTTCTTCAACTGTTGGGTCATCATTTGGTTTGTATCTTGTATCTGTATCTTCGTGGTCTTCCCATTTGTAGAATTTCTTTAACTCTCCATTTACCTCCTTCATTACAAAGGCTTGCTCACTCTTCACATCATCTGCTGTTGCTCTTGCTGACGCAGACTTATCAACTTCCCCATCAATATATTTACCAATAGCCAAAATAGGATTATCCAAAGATACTAATTCCTCTTTTTTAGGCGGTGTTGTTGGTGTCCAAAAATAATTTTCATCATTTTCTTTGTTTGGTGCTAAAGCTGGTAAAATATAGTTTTTCGCATATTTTATCCACTCATTTTTACCTGCTGTTTTGATATAGTCATCATCATTAGGATTGGTAGTAACAACCTTTTCAAAAGTATTAGGTGCATCTCCTGTATCCACCATATCAATGATACCTACTGCAATATGTTGAGCACCTGTGTCATATACTTCTACATCAATATATGGTGTAGAAGTAGCACCAAACATAATATCTCCTCCTCCATCAATCAAACCAACTGCCTTATAAGTACGCCCTTGGTTACTTCTACGCACCTCCAACGACCAGTCATTGTTTGGGTCTTTTTTATACACCTCAATAGGTTGTAACAACGCATTAGGTGCTTCATCTTTTGGAGGCAATGTTATTTGGTAATATTCTCTAAACCTTTCATCAAGTGTTTGGTCATAATTCGGATTATTAGGGTCTCCTGCACCGTTTCTTACTTTCTCTACTAAATTATTTCTATTAGCATCACCCATTGTAATAGGCGAACCCAAAGTTTCCGAACCTGCCAATACATAACCAAATTCTTTGATTTCTTCACCATTTTTGAAAGCTCTTACGTGAAGTCTAAATGTTAATTTTCTAAACGAACCTCTTACTCTATCGCCGTTATACAATTTACTGTGTCCATTACTTCCATAAGCATTAACAGCTCCCGACACTCCACCTAAACCGACAAAACGCTGTTCATTATTCTTAAAATAATACTGAGAAACCAAGTTGTTATCACGGTGACTTTCATTTGAAAAAGCATACAAAGGCGTTGCCTCACAAGGCTTACATTTGTCTGCGTGTTCATTTATTCTTTCAATAGTCGCTACATATCGTATGTTCGTTTTATCTGACGTAAATTCTACACTATACCCATCATAAAGAGGAATAGTTTTTTTCTTATTATCATCGTGTCCCCATTTCAACCACCAAATTTTATCTTTGTATTTACCTGGTGAGCTTGGGTCTGCTTTTAATGCTCCTGTTTTTGGTTCAGGTTTTCCGTTAATAGTTGAGTTTGGAATATTTCCTGTATAGAAATCTGCTGGTGTTGATGTGGTATTAACCGACGGGTTTTCAAACACTTTTCCTTTACCCACCTCGTGAACGGTTGCACCGTTTGCTTGGTTATTTTGAATTTGTAATCTAAACGCCTCTCTTTCAGCATCAGATGTTGCTACAGTATTGGCTGTTGTACCTTTTATTTCACCTGTAACTTTGTCTTTCCACCACCAAAAATAATCTCGTCTTTCACATAGTCCGATAATATTGTTGACAGATTGCCCTGTTACCTCTTTATAACTTGAAAACGGAGTACTACAATTATCATTACCAAGTGAAGCACCACCTTTGTTAAAGAACTCTCCGCTAGTAATTTGCTTTACTCTATATGCTTTTTGTCCATCAACTTCTACAGTAATAGATGCTCCTGTTTCGGTCATTTTGGTTTCTTGTCCGCTAACCAAATCTTTTACTCGCCACTCGTAAGTAACATAGTCTGGTGGCGTCGTTACGCCTTCTACAGACAAGGTAATCCTGTTCTCTCCTCCACTACAATTTTTCTTTGCCGTAATAGTTGGTGTTGCTTTATTGGCAACAACAACCTGTATTTCATCAGACCAAGGAGAAACACAACCGTTGCAATTCTTTTGTCTTATTCTAATGATATGTTTGTCATTTGAACCTGTAACATTTGTATTTCGTGCATTAATACCTACCCAATTTCCGTTAATTTTTTCTTGATATTCAATAGTTGCTCCTGCCGATGGGCTACCCTCGTTGATATTTTCCCACCATATTGCATCATAGCAGAAAAATTGCTTGGTTGGTGGTGTTAATTTTGAAACATCACATACTTTTACTTTGATTTTTTGTTGTGAATAACAATCGTTCCAATTTGTTATTGCACTGTTTTTTGTTTGTAATAAATAATAATGTTCCCCAACACTTGGGTTAGTAATTCCAAAACCATTCTTTCCTTGCGTTGCATTTATAGTCGAAGAATTAGATGACCAGTTTGAACCAACTTCCACTAACCTATAATCTGAACTATCATAAATACCTTGCCAAGCCGCCTCTATCTTAAACGAAGCTGTATTGTTTCCCTTACAAAAACTATACTCTTTTATATCATTTGTAGAATTAGATGTTTCTGTTAAACTAGTTACACCAAGAACTGATGCCGTAGGCTTCGAAATATAGCTAATAGTACTATATGCCCAATTTCCTGGACATAGACCATCTACGGATTTTTTTCTTGCTCTTACCCAATGCTTACCGAATTTTTTTTGTATCGTATGGTTATAATTACGCATAGTACCCCAATTAGCATTTTCTGCTGGTTGGGTTGAAGTATAATTATTCTCCTTATAGATAATTTGATATTCGTAATCATCTCTAATACCATTAGCCACAGGATACACATCTCCTATCCATTTACCTCTTGTATTACCACACTCTTTTACCGGCTTTAAAGTAGGTGCAGAAATATTATTGACCCTTATCACAAATTCTCTTTGATTTGCACAATCCCAATTATTATTTTCCGCCCACTTTAAAATATACGTATGCTTACCTTCTGTTACATTACTTATAGTTACCTTACGAGCCGAAGATTGCGGTAACTCTCTACCTTTCTCAAAATACTTAACATCAAAACGCGTATCATTTGTCCATATTGCAAAATCATTAGGTGATGTACCTGTATAACATAATTCCGCTATAAAATTCCAACCATCTTCTGTACGAGCATTTTGAAGACCTCCCGCTTGAAACCCAACTGCGTTTGGTTTTGGTGCAAAATTCACTTGCTTCCAATCAGACTTAGCTGTTTTTCCATTTGCACGTACTTCTATACGGTAACGCCCTGCTGATGTCGCCGTATATCTACGGTTATTTGCATTCCAACCTGAAACAACATTGTTATCGTTATCTTTATATACTCTATATTGTGTACCTCCACTTTCTGGATTAGCAACATTTAATACAGCACTTTTACAGGTTACATTTATAACATCAAATCGTGGTTTATCTAATGTAAAAACACTTACTGTTACTGCATTTGATTTACCATTACTTTCACAAGCACCTCGTTTGGCTATTGCTTGGTAATTTCCTGCTTCGGTAACCGTAATAGGGTTTCCTGTATGTGTTCTACCCGTAGTAGCATTACGCCATTCATAGGTTACGCCTCGTTCTGCATTGGTAACGGTTAAAGTTACCCGAGCAGTATTGTTATTTGTTGCCCTAATTTGTGGCACTTTGGGTTTTTTATATGCCTTTCTTATATAAGTAAAATGTATAGATTGACTTGTAGAGTTATTCTTAATAAACAAATATTTTGCATTTGTTTTAGGTTTATAACCTCCTTCTCCATTACGAATCGTAAGAGTGGTTTTACTTAAAGCCTTGTTTTTCCATGAGTCTCTATCAATGAAAGTACCTGACCCATAGTCGTTCACTTCATAAATAACGATATTAGGGTCAGCATAATTATTCCCACTCCAATCTTTTCCCTTTGCTCCTATTATGATTTCCTCGCCTTCTCCTAATCGCTCTTCAGTAAGTTTAATCTTAATGATTGGTCTGTTATCAGACGCATAGAAACTTCCGTCTCCATTAAACTGCAGACCATCAGAGGCTGAATTCCAGTCTTTGTCAAACTTATTCCATGTTACGGGTCTCGCGGCACAATAGTTTTGTGCGTAAGTTACGCTTGTTGTTAACCCCACTATCATCATTAACATTAATGATAACGCTGTCTTAAAAATGTAATTTTTTTTCATTTAATTAAATGTATAAAATATATTAAAAAATACCGCCTACGTCTTAACTCTACAAGATTAAGAAATAGATATTGAGGGCGAAGATACAATATTATTCTGACTATTATTACCTTTTTTATAATTATTTATTTTTTAAGGCTTTACCCCCCCCTGCTATATTATTGATTGTTAGTCAGTTATAAATGAAGAGTTGAAGAGTTTTTAGTGAGAAGCAGACTCAAAAATCACTAATAACACAAAGATAATTAATTATTTCTATTACACTTATAATAATTATAGATTTAAACTATTAAAAACAATCCATTATAATAGGTTTTTAAAATATTTTATTTTTCAATCAACACTTTTATTGATTTTTATTTTTTAATTGATTAAATCGCCTTAAATTGGATTTTTTGTTTTTTTTTAGCTGATAATTGTTAATTTTTAATTGATAATCACAAAAAAAAGCAACCATAAAAATTATGATTGCTTTTAGCGGTCTGGACGGGACTCGAACCCGCGACCCCATGCGTGACAGGCATGTATTCTAACCAGCTGAACTACCAGACCGTTGCTATTTTTTTATAAAGTAAATATATAAACTTCTCTTTTTAAGATTACTTCAATCACACGTCCCTCGTAATAACTATTTTAGTCATTGCAAAAAACGATAAACACAAGACACTAATATATAAAATAATAAAAAAAGCACTTTAATTTGAAAAAATCAAAACGCTTTTTTTAAATAAATCTTAAAAATTCTAAATTACTATAAAGTAGCAACGTGTTTCGCCAATTTCGACTTTAAGTTTGCTGCTTTATTTTTATGAATAATATTATTCTTCGCTAACTTATCCAACATTGAAACAACAGTAGAAAACATTCCTTCTGCTTCTTTCTTATCAGTGGTCTCACGTAATCTTTTAATAGCATTACGCGTTGTTTTATGCTGATACTTATTTCTTAAACGTTTAGCCTCGTTACTTCTAATTCTCTTTAATGCTGACTTGTGATTTGCCATTTTCTTTAATGTTAAATTGTTTAGTATAAAACTTTGTAGTCCGTACGGGAATCGAACCCGTGTTACCAGGATGAAAACCTGGCGTCCTCAACTATTTTTAATACTTGCAAGTTTTTTAATAAAAAAACTTCGGAATAAGACCAAAGTTTACTTTGTAGTCCGTACGGGAATCGAACCCGTGTTACCAGGATGAAAACCTGGCGTCCTAACCCCTAGACGAACGGACCATTTTTTGCGAGTGCAAATATATAACTATTTTTTAATTACACAAAAAATATTTTTATTTTTTTTATTTTTTATTCAAAAGCAAAATGAATAAAAACCCCTCGTGTCCCTAAAAAGTCAATAGGGTCAGTCCATTGACTTGCTCCATTATTTTTATCATCATATTTTAACTCATTATTAATAGCAAAAATTCCACGAATTGAAGGCGAAAACTTAAAATATTCAAGATAAAAATCCATTCCTATCCCAATTTCATACATAAATATGTTTGATTTTTGTCTAAATTCCCCCGAAAAATTATCCTTACGTTTTTCGTTACTTGAAAAATTATAATCATAAGAAACTCCGCCTAAAACATATGGGCGAATATTACCATACCTATCGGCACTAAACTTAAAAATTAATGGTAAATGTAAATATGTGTTCCCTATTTTTCGTTCCTTATCTTGCTCCCCTCTCTTTATATCATTAGTTTTAACATTTTGACGTTCATAATGATATGTCAAAATTTTCGTGTTAGAAATTAAACCTGGTTCAAAACGTAAATTAATATTTTTATTTATTTTCATATCTCCGATTAACCCCAAATTAAAACCAAAATTAGATTTTACCGAAATTAAAGGATTTCTATCATCAGGCTCAAAAAAACTATTTTTTTTGTAAGTAATTGCAAAATTATTTTGATTTCCTCCAAGATAAAATCCATAATGAAAACGATATTTATCGAAGTGTGGAAGATTTAAAACTCGCTCTCGCTGAGCAAAAGTTTTACTCGTCATTAATACAATTAATATAATAAGGTATTTTTTCATTTTCTTTTATTTTATAGCGGTATAAATTGACGCAACCCCAAAAGTTACAGGCATATTTTTTGCGTTTTTAAACCCATTTTTTTCTAAAATTTCATTAAAAGCCTTTCCAAAAGGAAACGCATTTGCACTTTCCGACAAATATTTATAAGCCGTTTTATCTTTTGAAAATAAACCTCCCATAACTGGCAAAATATAATTTGTATAAAATTTATATCCTTGTTTAAACGGAAATTTAGTCGGATTTGATGTTTCCAAAACTACAAAAATTCCGTTAGGTTTCAAAACTCGCAAAATTTCTTTTAAACCTTTGTCAAGATTTTCAAAATTTCGTACACCAAACGACACTGTAATCGCATCAAACGTGTTGTCTTCAAACGGAATATTTTCACTATCTCCAACAACCATTTCTATAATATTTGACAGATTTTCCTTTTCAACTTTCTTTTTTCCAACAGCCAACATTCCCTCTGAAATATCCAAACCAACCACTCGTTCAGGTTTCAATCCTGCTAACATAATGGCTAAATCTCCTGTTCCTGTGGCAATATCTAAAATTTGTTCCGGATTTTTCTCGCCAACTAATTTTACAACTTTTTTTCGCCATTTGACATCAACTCCTGCTGTCATCACACGATTTAAATTGTCGTAATTGTCAGAAATATTATCAAACATTTGAGCAACTTGCTCTTTTTTTCCTAGTTTTGAATCTTTATAAGGCTTTATCATATAATTGTTAATTTTTAATGATTAATGTTTAATGCCCTCGTTAATAATTAAACATTGACAATTAAACATTAATAATCAATCATTATTTTTAAAGGTTTTCTTTTGTTGTTTTAATAATACTTGTTATCAATTTTATAAGTTCAACAGCGTCATTATTTATACTTAAAAATTGTTCCTTTGAAATATATTTTGTTTGTTCCAACAATTCAATCCAATATATACTTTCATTTATTTCCTTTTGAGCAACTGACATTTTATGAATAAAATCTTTTTTAGTTTCGCCATATTCTGCCTCTCTAATCATTGCTCCGACACTCGTACCACTTCGTAATAATTGTTTGCTTAATACAAATTCTTTCCTTTGTTCTTTTAAAAATCTATATAAATTCACAATTCGTATTGCAAATAAAAAACTTTTTTCTCTGACAATATTCTCCTTCAACACCATTAATAATTAACCATTGAACATTAATAACTAAAACCTATCCGTTTATTGCCACAACCTCACTCACTTGATTAGGCAACATTTCTTTAAGCATAGTTTCAATTCCGTTTTTGAGCGTCATCGTTGAAGACGGACAACCACTACACGCTCCTTGTAAAATTACACTAACTTGTTTGGTATCTTTGTCATAACTTTTAAAAGCAATATTTCCTCCGTCCGATGCCACAGCAGGTTTAATATATTCATTTAAAATATCCACGATTTTCCCTGATGTTTCATCTAAATTTTCTTTCGGAATTTCAGTCACAATATCCGATTTTTCCTCTTTCGGAATTTCAGAAATTATCGTTTTATTTTCTTGTAAATAATTACGAATAAACTCACGAACTTCACTAAAAATATCTTGCCATTCTACCATATCGTATTTGGTAATTGAAACGTAATTTTGCGAAATAAACACTTCTTTTACAAACGGAAATTTAAACAAATCCATTGCCAAAGGCGACGATTTACTTGCCTCATCAATATTTTTATATTCAACATCGGTTTGCGTTAAAGCCTTGTTTGTTCCAAATTTCATTACCGCAGGATTTGGAGTGCTTTCAGCATAAACTTCAACAGCCTCTTTTTTGGTACTTTCTTCTTTCAAAACAGAAACACCTTCTTTTAAAAGCGTTTCAATTTGCGAAACAACTTCCTCTTGAACATCATTCCATTCTACAATATCATAACGTTGAATAGCAATAAAATTAGCCGTAATAAATACTTTTTTGACAAACGGAAGATAAAATAACTTCTGTGACAACGGCGAATTTTTAGCCTCATCAATATTATTGTATTCGTAACTTCCTCCATTTATTAAAATTGAATTACTTACAAATTTTAAAATAGTCGGATTATTTGTTTCCTGTATATTTATTTTAATATCTTCCATAGTTTATACTTGAAATGCAAAATTACATTAAAAAACTCACTTTTAAGTAAAAAAAATCTCGCATTTGCGAGATTTTATATTTTTTATGAATGTTGATATTATAAATCAAAGGTAAGTGTACCTGTTATTTTTGACGTGTTATTATCAATATTAGTATC
>PDWI01008821.1_pt1 | contig 11764 bp, 7 predicted proteins | sample 1430891 | NCBI WGS metagenome assembly PDWI01 (sample SAMN01162508, study PRJNA174530) | Oral metagenome, whole genome shotgun sequencing project. | biome: Marine environment; feature: Marine mammal; material: Swab sample of the gingival sulcus; isolation source: swab sample of gingival sulcus...
GTGTATAGTGTTTTTTTTGTTAAATGCAAGGAGATATTACACTTCTCCATTCCACTCTTTGAAGAACTCTTTCAAATACTGTTCTATAAATTGGTGTCTATGTTCCGCTATTTTTCTCCCTGTTGCAGTATTCATACGATCTTTGAGACGAAGACATTTTTCATAAAAATGATTAACAGAAGTTCCGACGGTAGTTCTATATTCTTCTTTTGTCATATTAAGATTTGGCTGAATAGCAGGGTTGTATAACTCTCTTCACATATGCCCTCAGTAATTAAAGGTTCTCGCTATCCCCATTGCTCAGAGTGCATCTAATCTATCTGCATCTTGGACGATAGCTAATTCAGGAGAGGTGAATGTTTGAGTATAATTCCCTCACTTAAATGAAATATGCTTGATAATATTTTCCACATGAGTGATGATGTTTTCATCAAGATTAAGCGAGGTCAAGAATGCTCTGGCTTTACGCGGTCAGATTTCCTCATCTCCATCATAAAACTTACTATCAGCGATATCATGCAACAATGCTCCCAATTCCACGACCAAAAGATCACATTCCTCAGTTTTTGCAATGCGTTTTGCGAGATTCCATACACGAAAAATATGCCACCAATCATGTCATCATTCAGCTTGTGCTAATTCATTTTTGACAAAGTTCTCAGTCTTTGTAATGATTGTTGCATGAGTTTCAGACATAAATGATCCAAAATAAAAGTATAAAAACTAAACGCTAAAAAGTATTGCTAATAACTCTTCGCGTAAATCACTCTTCTTTTACTAGGTTTTCCACTATACGGATCGACTCCTTCTTCATCTTCAAGATCAAACGGCAAACATCTAATCGTCGCTTTCAATTCATCTTGAATAGCCATTGCAGTTTCATTCGTTCCATCCCAATGTGCCAAGACAAATCCTTGTTCTACTTTCTCTTTCAATGCTTCATAGCTATCAACAGTATAAGTATGGTCAAGCGTGAATTGCTCATGCTTTTTGAAAATATTGCTCTGCATGTCCGCCAAGTTTTGCATCACAATCTTTGCAACATCTTCCAATGCAACAAATTGCTTTTCTTGGGTGTCTCTCCTATAGAGTTCTACCTGTCCTTTTTCTAAATCTCTCTTTCCAATCGTAATTCTCAACGGTACTCCTTTCAACTCCCATTCATTAAATTTTCGTCATGGAGATTTGTTGGTATCATCATCAATTTTGATTTTCACAGGAATCTGATAGTCTTCCAAAAAGTCTGAATTAATCACTAATTTCTCTCTTTTCAAGATCGCAAGTTGCTCTTCTAAAGCTCCCATAATCTCTTGCAAATCTTCCTCAGTTTTGAAAATAGGAACGATCGCCAAATGAATTGGAGCCAACGCAGGAGGAAGCACTAATCCGTTATCATCACTATGCGCCATAATCAGCCCTCCCATTAGTCTCGTACTCACTCCCCACGAAGTCGCATATACATATTCAAGTTTATTCTCCTTATTCGTAAATTGCACATCAAACGCCTTAGCAAAATTCTGTCCTAAGTTGTGTGAAGTTCCAGCTTGCAAGGCCTTGAAATCTTGCATCATTGGTTCAAAAGTATAGGTATGGATTGCACCAGCAAACCTCTCATGCGCAGGTTTCTCTCCTTTGTAATGATAGATCGCCATAAAATTTCTCACAAAATCAGAATACACTTCCATCATTTTTCTTGCTTCAATATCAGCTTCTTCTGCTGTCGCATGGGCAGTGTGCCCTTCTTGTCGCAAAAATTCTGCAGTTCTGAGGAAAATTCTCGTTCTCATCTCCCATCTCACAACATTTGCCCATTGATTTACTAGTAAAGGCAGATCACGATAGGAGTTAATCCATTTTTTGTAACTATCCCAGATAATCGTTTCAGAAGTCGGTCTCACGATCAACTCTTCTTCCAGTTTCGCCTCAGGATCTACGACAACTCCTTTCCCATTTTCATCATTTTTCAGTCTATAATGCGTCACAACTGCACATTCCTTTGCAAATCCCTCCACATGATCAGCTTCTCTACTGAGAAAACTTTTTGGAATAAACAACGGAAAATACGCATTTTGATGCCCTGTCGCCTTAAACATCGCATCTAATACATCTCTAATATTTTCCCAGATCGCATATCCATAGGGTTTGATCACCATACATCCTCTCACTGATGAACTCTCAGCCAATTCTGCCTGTTTCACCAGATCATTATATCGTTCAGAATAATTTTCTGCTCTTGTCGTCAATTTTTCTTTTGCCATAGTATTGTATATTCAATAGATGTAAAGAGTGTAAAACACATCTAGTATACTAGTGTTTTCCTTTTCAAAAGCAAGATAAACTGTAGTATGTATATTAAATATATTTACTAAAATAAGACAATTGGTAGATGATATAAATAGAATGATTAATTGACAAAAAAGATGAATGTTGTTATACTTAAGAAGGGAAAAATTTTACTATCATCAAGAGATATGCCAAAAAAAGAATTGTTACTCACAATACTAGAGAAATTAGCGAAATATTGGGATCAAGCGCTATGATTAGAAGTTTTTGTGATGAGTGAATACGCGACAGAAGAGGATGTGAACAATATTTTAAAGTTTATCCAGGAGAAGGTAAAGCGTTTAAGGAAGAAACAAGTAAGAGAAGGTCAGCAAAAAAAGCAGGAAAGGATTAAGGAGAAAATAGCAAAAGCAGAGGAGAAAGAAAAGAGAGAATTAGAAGATATTGAGGCACTTTTAGATACGATGGAGTTGTAAGATGCCAGAGAATGTGGGTGTATTAGAACAGTTAGACGCACAAGAAGTGAAAGATAACAGTATAGATACTCGCGAGTTAGAGGAGGCTTTGAGGAGTGGGTTTTTTGATAATGAGGAGAATCCTAAAGCATTAGGGCAAGAATGTACTGAGGATAAAAAAGGAGGATTACAGTTACAAGAAAATTTATGAGTTCATCTTAAGTTAAACCCATTATATCAATCTAGAGTAGCATTTTTATGAGAGCAGATAGATTTTTTGATACAAACTTTGGCAATACAATGAGCAACACCAGATATTACAGGAATAACAATAGTAGATAAACAGGTAGATAACAAGGAAAGAAAATCTTACAATGAAATAGTAAAGAAGATTTTGGAACAGAAAAAAGCTTTGGAGCGAATGAATCTATTAGCATATTGAGATTTTAAGACATTAAACATAACATTTGATAGCTTTGTTAATCAACTTTTTCAGCCAATATTTGAGAATAAAGATATACCTTGATATACAAAAGAGGTATATAAAGAGATGCAGAAAAGTTTCCAAAATATTGTTGTAGCAAGTCCTGCAAGTGTATATAGCGCAGAGCATAGTAAAACAGCAGAAGATGTTTTTACATTTAGTCAAATAAAGTGAGAACTAGCATTACAATCAAGAACGTTGTTGGGAGAAAAGGCATTTCAGCAACAACAGGAATATTTAGAGGAGTATATTATTAATTTTGAATGATTTAAGGATTGAAAACTCCCTATAAATCTTGTATGGAAAGGGAAAAACTGAAAATGGGAAACTAGGGAGAATAATGGAGTGTATATCTCTGGAGTATTTGAACTGTATAAAAATGTTATTGAAAGTCCGTTTCAAGCAGGAGATACACAAGAAATAGAACAGTTTATGCAGTATGCTAAAGTGTGAAATATTAGGTGATATTTACATGGAAAGTTGGAGAATATTTCGGGAAATATGATTCAAAAGATGAGTAATTGAGAAGAAGTACTGTTAGATTTTTGGGAATCATTACCCCTTCCTTATAGGAATAACCTTGTTTCTTATCTTCAGTCGGGGTATGCTAAATTGAAACAAGACTTAGATATTCAAAGAGAAGAAATTCCTAAAATTGTTGAACAAGAAATAAAAGAAAAAAATCTCCAAATAGATCCTAAAGTATATCAAGAAAGTTTGGAACAAGCATTAAAAGATGGAGAAAAAATCGCGATGTTGATGTTGTTAAAAAAATGAATCGTGAAAGGAACGATGGCAACATACGCTAATGCACTGTTAGATGGAGGGGTACAATGAACAACTCCTAACAATATGTTGGCCATTCATAATGCAACAAAATGAATAAATTTGACTGCTCAGTATCGTGATAATAAGTATTTAAAACTTTATTCAGAGAGTACAGGAATAGGAGGAAGTATGTTTAATCTCTCAGATCAAGAATCTTTGCAAATTTTGAGTATTACAAAAAGTCTTGTGGTTAATATTGCACTTATGTATGCATCATGAGGACTTGCTTCACTTGCTACTAAAGGGATCGCATCTGGGGTAGTATGGTGACTGAGGGCAGTAAATACTTGAAAAGCTGTTGCCACTGCAGATGCGATTACCATGTTTTATCAAAATAGTATAGCATTGTCAAAAACTGCGAGATTTGGTATGACTGTAGCAAATATGGGAGTAGAAGGATCATTTTTCCATGCATTTAATACTGTATTATCAAAGATAGTATACGATACTGATATTGACAAGATGTGGGAAGGGTTAACTGATGTGAGAGGATATGCTCATAGTATAGCATTTATGGGAGTTATGAGAGTATTTGGAGAGCCATGAAGACTTATTCCAAAGCTATTATCAAGAACAAAACTTTCTCAAAATATGGTAGCTAAAATTAGTAAAGGGATAGCAATTCCTTTGGAAGTAGGAGCTATGACAGGAACAGAGCAAGTGCTTTCCTTAGTTTTTGAGGGAGAAATGGAGGAAATCACAATGGATAGATTCATGCAGACCGTGGCAATTGTAGTAGGACTAAAATTGGCTCATGGAAGTAAACTTTTTGAAAAAGGAGATAAAATCTTGATAGAAAGTATGGCACCAAACTTGAAATATAGAGTGGAAAAGATGTGACTTACAGAAAATCAAGCAAAAAAACAAAAATATAATGTCACAATGAAAGAGAGACAATCCGAAATAAAGTCCTTGAAGGGAATACGCAAAAAGGAATGAAACAAATACAAGAGCTTTTATCGAGTAAATGAGCAATTAAAATTGATGCTGAATGAAGAATAATAAATCTTGGAGTAAAGCAACGAGAAGCAATTATGTTAGCTCATAATACAGAATGAACGATGAAAAAATGAAAAATTTTGAGAGACGCAGGATTGACAGAACAGCAGGTAAGAATATTAATGGAGTATAATGTGTGTGGGAGTGTAAAAATATCGGTCCCTGTCAAATGAACACAACATAGACATAACAAAAATAATTATAATCCTCTTGATGTGCAAAAAAATGCGAGTTTAAACGATGCTTCAAGGTTACAAGAGATTGCTAAAGAAATTGGTGTACAACCAGAACATTTGTCCTTGGAACAGAAATCTTGTCTTTTGGCATCACATGAGTTTAATCCTAAAAATCAATCAATTTATGAATATGATCTGAGAGTATTGGGAGAAAAGATAAATATTGCAAGAGGTAAATATCAGGTAGAAAAAGTGAATGGGAAATGGCAGGTAAAAACTGATAGTGATGGAAATTTTGTAGAAAATCCAAATTTTTCTAAGGAAACTGAGTTGATAACTCCTCAACAAGCAAAAGAATTGATTAGAAAAGGGTATTTGTGAAAAGTAGAAGAGGCGCTTTCATTTGTTCAACAATATGTTGTATTGGCATGAGATCGTCAGTTATCTAAAGTTGAACAGAAAAAGTTGTGAAATGTAGCCTTAAAATTAGAACACATGTTGTCTGGAATTGATTGAATATTGCCGAGTATGCACTATCTCTTTTATGGTTCTAAGAATGGTGGTTTGCAAAGTTCTACTGATATGGTATGGTGGACGATCAATAAAATCGCAAATTTGAGTGGGTTTGTTGATGTTGTTAAACCGACAGCTCTTGCATTGAAATGAATGGTTTGATTTTCTCGTTTGCTACAGAAGATTCCATCTTATAGTATGGCTTTGCAAGTGGTAAAAAAATGAATGCACAGAGATCGTGTAATAGAAAATGCAAAACTTTCTGATACTAAAAGGGTTAATAAGGCTTTACAATATATCGAGGCATCACTAGGACAAGTTATCGGAGTATATGACAAAGATATTATTGCTACGGCAGTTTTAGAAGCGCATACCATTGGAAAATGAGCAATTGGAAAAAATGGTTCTCAAGCTGAGGTATATAACTATACTTGGTCACAACTGAAACAAAAAATGCAAATTCTTTCTGATGTATATCAAAAGTTAAATTCTAGTAGCTATAAAAAGATAAAATTTAATGAGGATACTACTTGACTTGATCCTCACACTCCAACGGTTCTGACACCGAAAAAATGGCAAGCTATTTGTGTCGAGCTTATTAGGTCTGGGATTTGTTGAGATAGTGTTTCTGAGGGGGGACTTCGTAAGACAGATGTTACTGGTCGTAGTAAAGAAAATTCTATCCCTGAAAATATTCAAACAAAAAATTCACTTAATTCTGATAAATTAGTGGATAAAGCAGGTAATATTAATACTCAAGCTAAGGCACACATAGAGAAATATTTACAGACTCAAGGAGTGTTGTGAAAATGACAAACTCTTACAGAAGTACAAGCAAGAAAAATTTATGTAGTCCACAATATGGAGAGAAAAGCATGAGAGACTGATGATGTTGCATTGAATAGAAGAAAATGAATTGCATTGAGAGGATTGTTTACGCAAGAACAGATTGTTGTTTTGTTGAGAGGAAAGGTGTATGGGAAGATGGGAGATTTTTTTTCATGAGTAAAAAAGTATATGATTGAAGAAGTATTTCAAAAAAAGAAATATACGGAGCTTACACAAATAAAAGATGACTTGAAAAGTAATTTTGGTATAGAGCTAAGTATTGATGATGTAGAACGATTACTTATTTTTACAGGTAAAGAGCAAATAGAAAATCTTAAATGAGTGAAAGATAATCTTGGTATAGAAATAAGATCTGTTTATGATATTCAAGAGTTATGTAGTCTTACAAAAGATCAAGTAAAAAATTTAAAAAAAATAAAAGAATATTTTAATATTAAAATAGATATTAGTAATTTTCAAGAATTATCTCAAATTTCTAAAGAACAAATAGAAAATCTTAGGGAAGTAAAAAATCTTATAGGTAGTGAGATGTCTATAGTAAAAGTTTTAAGTTTAGCTGAAGTTACAAATTATCAAATAGAAAATTTAAAAGAAGTAGAAAATACTTTTGATATAGAGATAGATTATTTCAATGTTAAACAGTTATGTGGGCTTACAAAAGATCAAGTAAAGCGTTTAAAAAAAATAAAGGAATCTTTTAATATTAAAGTAGATATGCAAAATATTAATACATTGTTAATAAAAAATAAAATACAAGATATTAAAGAAATATGAGAGTATTTGAAAACTAAATATAATATTACTGAGAATAATCAAAATAATGATATAATTAGAAAGTTATACAGAAATGTAGATTATCAATTAAAGAATTTAAAAGAACTAGAGAAAGAAGTAGAAATGTTTTTTGGTATTGGTATAATAAGTTCTATTGATATTGTAGAATTAAGTCAAGTCACAAGGGATAAAGTACATAGCCTTAGAGATATAAAAGATGATTTGAAGAATAAACTTGATATAGAGATACAAGATCTTTTTGATATTTATCAACTACCTAAACTTAGTAAAGAGCAGGTAGATAATTTAAAAGAAATAAAGGATAATTTTGATGTAGAGATAGATTATTCAAATATTGAAAAATTAAGTAAGATTCAAAGAAGTAAAATAGATAGTTTTAGGAAAATAAAAGAATACTTTGAAGATAATCTTAATATAGAAATAGATAGTAAAAGTATATGTTATTTGCCTGATATAATCACAAAAGATCAAGTAGATTATCTAAAAGAGGTAAAAGATAGTTTTGGTTTAAAACTAGAACCATGGGATATTCAAGAATTGTCTAAAGTTACAGAAGCTCAGATAAATAAGCTTAAAATATTAAAAGAGAAAATAAGGACTCTTCTTGGTATAGAAGTAATTTCACCTTGAGATATTATAGATTTATCTAATATTACTAATGAGCAAATCAATAAAGTTAAAAAAATAAAAAATACTCTTAAGTTAGATATTATCCAATCTTTTGATGTTGAATATTTATCTAATCTTACTAGCAATAAAATTAATAAAGTTAAAGAAGTAAAAAATATTCTTGGTATAAAAGTATCTGTCAAAGATATCGATTGATTATATGAACTTACAAAAGGTCAAATAAAAAATTTAAAAAGAATAAAAGAATATTTTAATATTGAAATAGATATGAGAAAATTTCAAGAATTATCTCATATTCCCAGAGAACAAATAGAAAATCTTAAAAAAATAAAGAAAGACTTAGGTGTTTTAGGCATAAAAATAGATACTTTTAATATTTTTGAGTTATCTAAAATAGATAAAAATAATTTACAAAAATTAGTAAAAGATAATATAGGGAATATAAATCAAGATAATATTGTAGTCGCTAGTCAACTAGCATCTCAAGTTAATAGAAAAGTATTCAAAAAATTTATATCAAGAAAAAGTGAATATTTATCAGAAAATAGAATTCTTTCACAGCAAAGGTTTGATAGACTATTTGGAAAATGAGGAAAGTATGGGAAATCAGAGATTAATCAGACTAATTTAGGATATTGTTATGCATATACGGGATTTGAAGTACTTAAGAAAAGTAATTTTTTTGATACCATGATACAAACTTCTCTTAAGAAAATTTCATGATGATGGGAAGTGAAAGTTCCATTATGACATAAAAATGGTAAAGTAATCAAAGTTTATGAAAGTGAAATAAATAAAGAATTTACTTTAATAGGTAATGAAAAAAGACGGGTGAAATCTATAAATATTAATAGTAATACTTCAAAATGATTTAAAATTTTAGAAATTGCATTTATCAAAGAATATATTTTATATAATACTAAATATGATTTAAATGATCTAGTGAAAGTTGCAAGAAAGCAGTTTGAGCAAACTGGTAACTTTGAAATAACATGAGAACTATTAAATATTTTAAATTGAGGTACTACAGGGAGTTTTTTAAGTTATATGTTGTGAAAAGATGTTGTTAATTCTTTTAGAATAGAAAGTGCTATTGATAAAAGGAATGCATCTGAATACATACAAAATGGGTTGGTAAAAATTGAGGTAAGTTCACATATAAAAAAAGTATTAATTATAAAAGTATAGAACCGTTACTCATAGTAGATAACGAGATAAAAACTTATAGAATAAAATGAATAGATGAAGAATTTTATACAGACCATGCATATTCTATAGAGAGGTGATATATAGATAAAGTTACAGGAGAAAAAATGGTTGTAATTATAGATCCACATAATACTTCAAAAAAAATACACATGACATTAGATCAGTGTATAGAGTGATTTACTACTTGGGAAATAAATCAGATAAATATTGATAAAATGTTTAGATAAGTGTTTCTTCTTCAGTTTTCTCAAAACTTTTTCTCTCTTATAAAAAAATATATGTTTGTAGAATATAATCTATAAATTTACTTCTCTTCACTTTTTTTTAGCCAAACTAAGGTCAACGGTAGACCGATTATTAGGATTCCTGCGAGAAATCAAAATCCAAGAATATAACTCTGTTCTACGAGTCCACCAAGGATAAATACGATAATAACTTGTAATAACAGCATTATTTGTTGTTGTACAGAGAGAAGTGTTGCTTTGTATTTTTTGTTTGGAATTTTATTAATAAGATGGTGTATTATAATACTTGATCTTCAATACCTATATCAATCGATCAATGCAATAATTATTCCTACAACCCAAGGGTTTTTACATACGATAATAGCAATAACTCCTAAACTAAATACCCCTGTTTCTATGAAAAACAGTTGTTTAAGGGGAAGTTTTTTTTCTATAATATGTACAATTCTTGAGGTGAGAAACCGAATCACTCTTGATCCTCACATAATGAACCCAAGATAGATAATAGGGAACCCTATACTTTCTAGATAAGGGCTTCTAAATGTGGATAATGCCCACATTACTGCTCCTAGTATAATAGAAAAGTTTGCGATTGGCCAAAATCCTGTGTGTTGTGTTTGCTTTGTGGTTTTCCACACCTTCGTTAGGCTTTTGTGTTTTTTTGTATTTTTTCTGTTTGTTGATAGTTTTTCATTTTGTATTTTTGGAGTAACAAAGAGTAAGGCAACGATTAGACCTATGATATCAAAACCTAATCCTATTTGAAAGGGGAGTAGAAAGGTGATTTTGGTGAGAAAGGGGAGTGCTATAATCAGCCCTGCATTTGCGAGGGATACATTTCCTCTAATTCTTCCCCAAATTTTTGTGAAGTGTTGTTCTTGTCATAATTCTTCTAGTGTTTCGTGCATAAATGCCGTTCCTGCTCAGGATTCAAAAGCAAATCCTAATGAGATACATACTGATCCTAGCACAAACCACCAAAAATTTGTTCCTATGATAAACGAAAACGAAGCGATCACCATACATGTTTTTGCAATAATCAGGGTCTTTTTATGTCCAAAATAATCAGAAAAGTATCCACTTGGGATTTCAAACAGAAATCCTGCAAGTGTTCCTAAACTGGTATATATTCCTATTTGTTGCAGATGGGTATCTGGTAAGGTGAGGAAATAGATACTAAGAATTGGAACATAAGCTCTTCTTTGAGAGAAGAGATAGATTCGCATTTTCCAGATATTTGATTTGAGGGTATGCATCTGTTTTAATGTATGATAAATATAATATAAAGTATAAAGATGATTGTTGTATAGATAAAGTATAAATTTTGTACTTTTCAGAGTGGGATTTGCCTATTTTTATAGTAAAAATATATTCTTATTCCTGTTAGGAATATGGGAATAATAAACCATGATAATTGAGGATATTGTATAATATTAGCGATACCGATACTAAGAAAAATTATTCAAAAAATATATTCTCACATAGTATATGGTTGTGTGTGTCTTTTGTATAGGTGGATACCAAATGCAGACATTACGCCAAAAAATATAGCTATTAACCAAGGAAAGTTATGTGATATTTCGATTTGTAAATAGCAAGATATAAGGATAAACTTAGTTATGTATATTAGATTAAGCGTTATTGCTCTCAGTACTTTTTTGTTTCTTAATCTTATATTATGACTTGAATAACAATAATTCAAAATATACAATATACATATCAAAAGCATTCACTTTCCTATAGCTATATATGATAATATATTTCAAGATAACATAAGAAGAAAAAAAATATTCCAATATCGTTTCTTGTTTTTTATATCGAAATAAAGATTTCTTTTTTTGTCTTTTTTATCTTCGTTGTAGTCTGTAAAGTCGTTAAAGAAATATATCACAGAGTATGAAATAATGTATCATAGTAATCAAATAACAAAAGTTTTTATATTAATATTGATATTATATATCATAACATAAATATAAAATATGATGATATAGCTATATACATTTCTTAGGTTATGAGTAATGTATTTTATTTCTTTATATTTCATACTCTAGGGTATTAAACTAAATCTTTTTTATTTCCTCTACCTTCCACTTGCATTTTTTCTTCTCTCACTCTCTGTAAGATAGATTTTTCTCAATCTAATATTTTCAGGGGTAATTTCTACATATTCATCGGGTCCAATATACGACAAGGCATCTTCCAAGGTCAAATTTTTAATAGGATTCAAGAGCATATTTTCATCTTTTCCCCCTGTTCTCACACTCGTTTGCTGTTTATTTTTTGTCAGATTAATCATAA
>PDWI01008822.1_pt1 | contig 11764 bp, 11 predicted proteins | sample 1430891 | NCBI WGS metagenome assembly PDWI01 (sample SAMN01162508, study PRJNA174530) | Oral metagenome, whole genome shotgun sequencing project. | biome: Marine environment; feature: Marine mammal; material: Swab sample of the gingival sulcus; isolation source: swab sample of gingival sulcus...
GCGGATGTGGCACGCACCACATACATGTGCCTGTTCCATGATCTTCACGAAGCACGAACCGGGGATTTCAACTACGTCAATCGCATCTACAACAACTCGGATCGCACGCTGGCCCTGAAACACGCCACTGGCGGCACCGGACTGGAAGAGGCCATTCTCGGCTACTGGGAAGAGTTGGAAGAAACGACAACCCTTGAGGCCAAGCTGGCGCAGGATGCCGATCAACTGGATTTTATCCTCAACCTGAAAGAGGAATTGGACCAAGGCAATACGTATGCCGGAGAGTGGCTGACCATCGCCTTGCAACGTGTGCGGACGCAATGGGGACAGGATTTGGCTGAAACTATCGCCAAAACCGACCACAAGGATTGGTGGTTTCTCGGCCCCGACCCTTCATGGTGGATAAGAAAAAACGGCACGGACAAAAAAGAATGACCATTGTTCTGTTTTTGGCTCATTCGGTTTGAGCGTTCTTTTCCATCATATAGACTGCGCCGACAGGCGCATCCTTATGCCGCGCATCAGCCGGGAGCGAAGAGGACGGCTGACACACAGCGAGTGCCGCTTGGCCCTCCCGCGCTTCCTGGCAGAGCAAATGCGTGAATAATCGTTTGCTCTGGTAACCTCACGCGCTCTCATGGATAAAAGGACGCGTGACCCCGAAGAGTCTGTTTTTTGCCTGCAACTCAAAGAATATCAATTAATTCCGTCAAATGATTTTTCTTTTGGGAAAACAGCGTGGAAACAGCCAATAAACTTGTGATTTGATGCTTTATTGGGTACATAGTGAAAATTGAGGCAAGCGACTCATGCGGTTTTCTCCAGGAACAAGACGCCGGAAAGCGATACCCTTTTTCGGACAACATCACTGTTTTGGATGGCCTTCTTCTGGTTCTTCCGTATATTGTTCTTTGCCAAACCAATCCCGATGGTGGTAACATTTTGCATGCGATGGTCTCCTTCAAAGATTTTGGTAGTTCATTGAAGCTTACCCCTTTAGAGGGGTGGAGCCATCGCATCAGTTCAAGCGTTCTTTTCTCCAGAAAAAAGCACGTATGACGAGACTACCAAGGGAAAAATTGTTTCCATAGCGGGATTGCCAAGAAACACTGGCGGGCCAAGCCGCACTGGCTCAGCCGTCCGCTTCGCTCCCGGCTGACGCGCGGTAAAAGATGCGCCTGTCGGCGCAGGATATATATTGAAAAATACGCTCAAACCGAATGAGCCTTTTTTATGACCGACGAAACAAAAAAGACATACTCCGCTTTTGAAAAAAATTACTGCTTCATCTGTGGTGTCGTGGAGGAGTTAGGGTCAATGGCCCTGTTCCTCTTTGAAGCACTTTGCCTCATTTTTGCGGATAAAGGACAGTTCAACAAAACTGTCCGGCAGATTTATTTCATCGGGGTTCAATCCATTTCGGTCATTGCATTGATCGCCCTGTTTACCGGTATGGTTATGGGCATGCAGCTTTATTATGCTCTGTCGGCCTTTGGCGCAGACGGATTTCTCGGCACAGGGCTGGCTCTGTCTTTGGTCCGTGAGCTGGCCCCGACCCTGACCGCCATAATGCTTGCCGGTCGAGCCGGTTCCGCCATGACCGCAGAAATCGGCGTCATGCGCATATCCCAACAAATCGATGCCCTGACCATCATGGACATCAATCCCATGCGGTATCTGGTGGCACCCAAAGTTGCCGCCAGTCTGATCAGTTTTCCTATCCTGACCGCCTTCTTCAATCTCATATCCCTGTGGGGAGGCTGGCTCACCGGCGTCAAGCTACTCGGAGCCAATGAAGGCGTGTATTGGGCGAGGATCCAATCTGCAATGCAATGGGCCGACATTCAAGGCGGGTTCATCAAGGCACTGATCTTTGGGACATTGGTTTGCACTATTTGTTGCTATGAAGGATACTGGACGCATATTCGTTCCGGCCACGCCGGTCCGGCAGGTGTGAGCCAGTCCACCACCAATGCGGTGGTGCGATCCTGCGTCGTCATTCTTACGGCAGACTACCTGCTGACATCGTTGCTCTGGTAGGTACATCATGAAAACAGACAACGCTCCTGGCATACGACTTGAAAACCTGACCATCGGCTATGGCGACAAACCCGTGGTCAAGAATTTGAATATCGAATTTCCCGGTGGCAAACTCTCCATAATCGTAGGCGGTTCCGGCTCCGGCAAATCAACGCTCTTGCGACACATCCTGCAACTGAATCCGCCTATGGCTGGCCGCATTTATATTGGCGACAAAGACCTCGGCACACTGTCAAAACAGCAACAACGCTATATACGACAGCGTTCGGGCGTGCTCTTTCAGGACGGAGCCATGTTGGGTTCTCTTCGGGTCATGGATAATATCGCCTTACCGCTTCGGGAGCACACCAAACTGAAAGAAGAGCAAATTCTGCACATCGTCCAGAACCGTCTGGATATGGTCGGGCTGTCCCACGCCGGTCAACTCTATCCCAATGAACTGTCTGGCGGGATGCGTAAACGTGCCGGACTGGCCCGTGCACTGGTCATGGACCCGCAAGTGTTGTATTGTGACGAGCCAACTTCGGGCCTTGACCCGATCATGTCTGCCGAACTGGACCAGTTGTTGCTGGAAATGATGGCCCACTTTGACATGACCATGATTGTGGTGACACATGATCTGGCAAGCATGCGCCAATTGGCGGATCACGTTGTCCTCCTCGGCGAAGCACGTTGCCTGTTTCAGGGAAGCATGGAAGAGTTGGAAGCAACGGAAGATCCATACCTGCGGCGGTTCCTTGACCGTGCCGTGGAAGAACGGGATGCACCAAGGCTCACCATGCCACCTATTGACAAAAACATGATGAAACTCCAATGCGACAGCATTTTGGACGATTAATATACAAGGTGTATAAGGATAAGTCATGAAAATCAGGAAAGAAACAGCTGTGGGACTCTTTGTTCTCATTGGCCTGATAGCCATCATCTACATGAGCGTGAAGCTTGGCAACGTAAACATCTTTACGAATAAATATTATGCCGTCAAAGCCAATTTTTCAGACATTTCGGGCCTGAAACAACAGGCTCCCGTGCAGATGTTCGGAGTCAAGATCGGTTACGTCGACAAGATCTCTCTGGATCAGGAAAACAATGTCGCCAATGTCACCATGTACATAAAAAAAGACGTGAAACTCACGGATGATGCCATTGTTTCTGTCAAGACCAACGGCCTGATCGGCGACAAGTATCTGAAAATTTCCCCCGGAGGCCTCGGCGATCCCGTCAATCCCGGCGATACATTGTTTGACACCAATCCGTCCGTTGACCTGGAAGACCTTATCAGCAAGTTTGCCTTTGGCGATGTAAAAAAATAAATTTATCATTCTTAAGGGGGCTACATGCAATTCAAGAAATACACCCTTGCACTCGTCTTTGCCTGTCTTTTCAGTGCCTCGGCCATGGCAGATATGTCCGGGCCCACACCCATGGCCCGCGTGAAGGAAGGCGCAAACCAACTGATCAAGATATTGTCCGATCCTGACATGCAAAATCCTCAGGAGCACGACAAGGCCATCCATCGCCTCAGGGTAACGGCTGAAGATTACATCGATTTTCGTTTGACGACCATGTATGCTGTGGGCAAACGGTGGCTTACCATGTCTCCGAAACTACAGGACGATCTGGTTGAAGCCTTTGTTCAGCTTCTGGAGAGAACCTATCTCAAACGTATTCCGGCCTATGGCGGCCAGAAAGTCGACTACAAAAAACAATTGATTTCCGGTAAAAAAGCAAAAGTTTTCACTGAAGTCGTTGATAAAGGCAAAAAGATTAGCGTGGAATTCAGACTGCGATACACTGGCAAGCAGTGGATGATTTACGACGTAGTTGCCGAAGGCGTTAGCCTGGTTTCCAATTATCGTGCCCAATTTGCCCAGATTCTGAATGAGGACTCCCCGGAAAAGCTACTGACACTGATACGGGATCGTATTGACAAACTCGATACAGGGGAAGACGTCACCCCTGACGACAACATCAAGGGATAAACCTATATGCCATTTCGATTTTTTCTCCCTGTCTTGCTGATTGGGCTCATTATAGGAGCGGGGTCTGTCTTTGCTTCCGACCACATGACATCCAAAGAGGTCAAAAAAAGTCACATGGCCGAAGCAACAGAAGCGACCGTAACGGACGGCTGTGACGATACGGATTTTTTTGATGACTATGAGTACACAGATCACAATCAACTGGTGTCCGACCCCCTTTCCGGATTCAATCTCGTCATGTTCAACTTTAACGACGCCATGTTTCATGGCGTTCTAAAGCCGCTCGCCGAAGGCTACGCATGGGCCGTTCCTGCCAGACCTCGGCAGTGGATCCGCAACTTCTTCACCAATCTTCTGTTTCCTGTACGTTTTATCAACAACATCCTTCAGGGCAAGTTTGATGCAGCTTATATGGAAACATCCAAATTCATAGCCAACACATGTTTCGGCCTCCTTGGCTTTGCCGACGTCACGGCAAGCAGAAAGCGTAATTGGGAACCAAAACTCCCGACCGCAGACGGTTTCGACCAAACGCTGGGCAAGGCCGGTATCGGCCACGGCGTTTACATTGTCTGGCCCTTCTTCGGTCCTTGTTCTGTCCGGGGTACCGTTGGTCGAGTCGCTGACAACTTCCTTCACCCCATGACCTATGCAAATCTCACTTTCGTTGAGCTTGCGGCCATCAATTCCTTTAACAACGTCAACAATCTGTCCCTGCAACTCACAGGAAACGAGTACGAAGCCCTGACTGAAGGGGCTATCGACAAGTACGCCGCAGTTCGTGACGCCTATATCCGTTTCCGAGCCAAGAAAGCTGCCGAATAAAACCATCCGTCAAGGTCCGTACCCCACCATGAAAATTGCCGTTATTTCCGACACCCACATGGGTACGCCTCCTGCGTGGCTTGATGAAATATACAATACATGGCTTGCCCCTGCCGACTATCTTGTCCACTGCGGCGATATAACCTCACCGGAAACATGGTCCTACTTCATGCAACACGACGCCTTTCTATGCGTTCGCGGCAACTGTGACTGGGCACCGCAACTTGTGGACTCGCTGGAACCCATGCTGACCAAACAACTCGGCTCCATCACCCTCGGAATCACCCATGGCTGGGGGCCGCGCTCCCAAGTGCCGCTCAAAGTGGCACAGGCCTTTGGGCCCGAATATGATCTCGTCTGTTACGGTCATACCCATGTCCGGGACTGGTCCGTCATTGAAGGCGTCCAACTGGTGAATCCCGGTTCACTCGGAGAATCCCGATCTCTTGCCATCGTTACCGTAAATAAAGGTTCCATCGACTGCCAATTCATCGATGGCTGATTTCACATTTTCCTCTCACGACACCACCCGACACCACTCCATAATTATTATTGCTCTTTTATAAAATGAATGGCATTGGTTTCTTAACGCTACAAATTACATATTATTCTTTCGTGATAGCCTGAAGAACAACAGCAACGCTGTTTGCTCTCGACCTCTTCCCCTTAACACCGAAGAGCACACAAAGTTGCTATTCGACATGACTGCACCTTTTACCAAAGCCAACTGTGAACCTGAGAGAAAGAATAACAGCCCCCTCTACCCCGAAACAGACTTCTGAAATCCTTGCATCTTTCATCGTGTTTGAGCCTGGCAGAGGTGGTTCCCATCAAGAGACAAGGATCCTGTACTGTTGCACGATTCACAACAAACGACTTCAGCCTCTCCCTGACGGGAAAAGGTGGTAAAAATGAGGGTTCCCAAACTCTTTATCAAGCCGTTCCTTTTCATGGTCATCCTTTTTGGTTCCATGGCCGCAGTGAACGCCTTTATCTTTGGCTCCCACCTCAAGTCGAAGCTAACTGCCGAATACAAATCCAGGGGGCTGGCTCTGGCGCAAAGCATCGTCGCATCCGACATTGCCACCATCCTCGAAAACGATGCCGAAAACATTCAGGCACGTATTAAGCAATACGAAAGCATTTCTGGCGTCGCATATGTCCTGATTACGGACGCCAAAGGAACCATCATTGCCCATACCTTCGATTTGACGGTTCCAGAAATCATCAAGACAAAGACGGCCACAACTGATGGGGCAGAATCCAGGGTGCATGATGTCCCGTTGAATCAGTCCGAAGACTATCTCCATGTTGTACACCCTATTCTTCCGGGAGTTGGCTGTGTCCATATCGGAATAGATTCATCGGTCATTAGGCAAGGTATTCAGGAAGCAATCATGGAGCAACTGGTAATCATGGGTGTTTTATTTGCCGTCAGTTTTCTGGTTATCTTTTTTTTCTTCCTCAACCTCTCCAAACCGATCCGGCTACTTACCGACTACGCCGACAGAGTAGCGGCAAAGGATTTTTTAAGTGTTCCAGACGTAGACTCCCGTGACGAAATCGGCCAATTGGCCCGGGCCATGCGTGCAATGGCGTGGCATATATCCGAATTGATAGCCAATTTAGAAAAACGTGTTCAGCAAAAAACCAGGCAGTTGGAAGAAGCTCGCGACAGCCTCAAGGACAAGGTGGACGAACGCACTGGTGAATTGCAACGAGCCAACACCCAACTTAAAATTGAAATTGCGGAAAGAAAAGTCATCGCTCAATCTTTAGGAAAAACTGAAAAAAAGTATCGCACCCTTTTTGAAAATGCCACAATAGGTATTTATCAATCCTCTCAAAGCGGACGTTTTCTTTCACTCAACCCCACTCTGGCTCATATTCTCGGATTCCAATCGCCCGATGAAGCCATAGATTACTTCTACGACATCAGCACCCAACTGTATGTTGATTCGGCCCGTCGAAATGATTTTCTGCGCGAGCTTAGTGAACAGGGCAAGATCAAAAATTTTGAATCAAAAATTCGACGTAAGGATGGACGCATCATATGGATCATGGAAAACACGCGCATCGTCCGCGACAGCGATGGGGCTTTCATCTGCTATGCCGGATACATCCAGGACATCTCTCTCCGCAAAAAAGCCGAAAAAGAACTCAAACGACAGGCCTTCCACGACCCGCTTACCGGACTACCCAACAGAGCCCTCTTTCTTGACCATCTTCGTTTGGCAATGCAACGAAAATTACGCCGCAAGCACCTTTTTGCTGTCCTCTACATGGATTTGGATCGATTCAAGATCATCAACGACTCCCTTGGACATGAAGCTGGCGACGAATTATTGTGTGCCGCTGCCCGTGTGCTAAAGAAGTGTGCCCGCTCCATGGATACAGTGGCCCGCTTCGGCGGTGATGAATTTGCCCTTTTGCTTGAAGAGTTGACAGCACCACGAGATGCCATCGCCATTGCCCGTCGCATTCTCTCCGGCATACGCAAGCCCCTCAACATCAAGGGGCATGAAGTTTTTACGTCAGCCTCCCTCGGCATTGTGCTGGAAACAGATGGATATAAACAGCCAGAGGCGTTGCTACGGGATGCGGATACCGCCATGTATCGGGCCAAAGAATTAGGCAAATCCCGCTTCAAGGTCTTCAATCAACGGATGCACGACAAGGTTCTCAAGCTCATGGCTCTGGAAACCGACCTCCGCCGTGCTGTGGATTTGCATGAATTTGAAATTTTCTACCAACCTATCATTGATCTGGATACCCAAAAAATCAGTAGCTTTGAAGCACTGGTCCGCTGGCAACATCCAAAACAGGGCTTGATCAATCCTGGCGGCTTCATCTCTCTGGCAGAGGATACCGGACTTATCTGCGGCATCGACAATTACGTACTGATGAAAGCATGCTCACAAATCAAGCACTGGCAAACATCCCACACGGACAAATTACAAGACCTCCTTTCTCTCAACATCAACTTTTCCGGCAAGCACTTCAACAAGACCGTGCTTCCCAGTCAAATATCCCGTGCCCTAAAAAACTCGGGCCTGCCGCCCAAGGCTCTTAACGTGGAAATAACCGAGAGTACCCTCATGGATAATTCTTCCGTGGCTGAAGACATGCTCCAGCAAATCAAAAACCTGGGAGTCAACATCTGCATTGACGACTTTGGTACCGGCTATTCTTCCCTCTCCTATCTCCAACGCTTCCCCATTGACGTGCTCAAGGTAGATCGATCCTTCATCCAGGGTGTTGACAAGGATAAGGACAGTCAGGCCATTGTCCGTACCGTTTTCTCGCTAGGTACATCCCTTGATCTCAAAGTTGTGGCCGAAGGAATTGAAACCACTGAACAACTCGCTTTTCTTAAAAACGAAGGCTGCCGCTACGCGCAAGGTTTCCTCTTTCATAAACCACTCTCTGTCCAGGACGTGGATTCATTACTTACTCAAGAAAAGCTGGTCTATCCGCAAACCCCGCCCCTCTCGCTGGACTGACAGGGTATGCTCTACTCAAGACACTGCCGTTGCCAGGCTCAGCTTGATGATAACCATATCAAGATGGTAAACTCCCTGCCCCAAAGGCTGCCTCATCCACGAACCAGACGGTTTCCCCTGCTTCTATACACGCTGCCGGATACCGTTCTCCCGCTGTCGGGTCATTCAGGATCGTGGCGAGCTTGTCACGCTTACCCGCACCAGCCACAAGAAACACTGCTGTCCGGGCAGCGTTCAGGACAGGAATCGTCAATGTAATACGGTCCACGGCAGGCTCGGCGGGAGGCTGCACAACCGGAACCACCCAGTCGACCGCATCAAGGGCTTCTGTTCCCGGAAAAAGCGAAGCGGTATGCCCATCTTCTCCAAGCCCCTGAAGAACGACATCAAAACACGGCATCCCCTCTTTGCCAAAGACCTGTTCAAGATCCCGTAGCATGGTCTCCACAGCCCTGGAGGCGTCAAGTTCTCCCTTGACTCTGTGTATCTGTTCCTTTGGTACGGCCACCCGGTCCAACAAAAGGCGTGCGAGTCGGTAGTTACTCCACTCATGATCAGGGGGCACAACTCGATCATCCCCCCAAAAAACTACGGTTTTTTGCCACGGAAAATCATGGCGATAAGGGGGCTTCGACAAAATGGAAAACAGCCGTGTCGGTGTGGAACCTCCAGACAGGGCAATGGTAAAACGCCCCCTTTCGGTCACGGCCTGTTCGGCTTGTTCATAAATATATCGCGCGGCCGCCCTGCTCAAAGCCTCACAGTCTTCAAAAACCTGAAAAGAAACCATACACCTTCTCCGTCATTCTTCCAGCAACCCTCTGAGCACCTTGTGGGGGCCATCGGTTCCGGCCTTGTACAAATGCAACCTGTCGGCCTGTTCAGGACAATCGCACCCCTCTAATATCGGGGTCAAAAATTCCCAACATAAATCGACACAATCCTGCCGCCAAAAAAGTGTTTGGTCGCCCATCAGGACATCAAGCAATACTTTTTCATAGGCGGTGAGTCGACCCCCTTCTCCCTGGGCGTAATCAAAATCCATGGTCACATTGCGAAGACACATAGCTGGTCCCGGTGCCTTTGACTGAAAAGTCAGCAACACCTCCTCCCTGGGATGGATGGAAAGTATGATCCTGTTGGCCGTGATATGATTGCCGAGAATATTGCGAAACATGGAATGGGGCACCTCCTTGAAACGGACCTCAATATCCGTCCGCTTTGCAGACATGCGCTTGCCCGATGTCATGTAGAAGGGTACTCCCTGCCAACGCCAGTTATCGATGTAAACCTTCATGGCCGCAAAGGTTGGCGTGATGGAATCCGTAGCCACACCCGGCTCTTTAACATAGGAGGACACCGACCGACCATCAATCATACCGGCCGAATACTGGCCGAGAACAAGGTGATCATCCAGATTATCCAGCGGGAATGGTCGCAGACAACGATAAATCTTCGCTTTCTCGTCCCGAATATGGTCAGCTTCGTAAATGGCCGGAGGCTCCATGGCCACCAATGAAAGAAGTTCCATCATGTGATTTTGGAACATGTCCCGCAATACGCCGGTGTGATCATAGAACCCGGCGCGGTGCTCCACACCAAGGGATTCTGCTGCCGTAATATGAACGGACTGGATATATCGCCGATTCCAGACAGGTTCAAAAATGGCATTGGCAAACCGAAAGGTGATCATGTTCTGCACGGTTTCCTTGGCCAGATAATGATCAATGCGATAAATCTGATGTTCAGTAAAGCCTTCAGTCAAAGCCGTGTTGAGCTTTTCCGAACTTTTCAGATCGTACCCAAAGGGTTTCTCCACGATCAATCTGACCCAGTTTTCCCCCTCCTGGGCCAGGCCCACACGGCCAAGGGACCGGGCAATGGTTTCATAAGCCACAGGCGGCACAGAAAGATGAAACACCCGATTGGCCTGCGTACCGATTTCGACTTCCTTGTCCTTGAGAAAGCGGGCAAAGTCGGTAAACGAACCCATGTCGTTATAGTCCACTTTTCGATAAAACAATCGGGCTGCAAAATCATCCCAATAGGCCATATCGATATCTATCTTCTCAAGCACTGCCCTGATTTGACGCCGAAACCCCTCGTCCGTCACCTCTGATCGAGCAACACCGACCACCATGCTCGGCAAGGGTAACCGTCCCGAACAATGCAACCGATAGAGAGAGGGGAGAATCTTTCGGGACACCAGATCCCCTGTGGCTCCAAACACGATGATCGCACACGGTTCTTTGGGTTTGCTGTACGGGCATGTGTCGTTTAGGCTACTCTCTGCCATCATTTACTCATCCCCTGCTTTTTTCACGGCATGTCCACCGAACTCCCTGCGAAGTGCAGCCAGTACACGATTACGGAAATCATTAGGCCGACGTGAGGCGAATCGTTCCATCAAGGCCGATGTCAGCACCGGCGTAGGCGTATTCGTTTCAATGGCCTGCATGACCGCCCATCGGCCTTCACCGGAATCATCAACGTACCCTTCCACATCATCCAGGCGGTTCGACTTCCGAAAGGCATCCCCAACCAACTCCAACAACCATGACCGGATAACACTCCCCTGATTCCAAAGGGCCGAAAGTTCTGAAAAATCAATATCCTGACCGAATTGAGAATCCTCAATCAGGGCAAAACCTTCAGCATAGGCCTGCATCATTCCGTATTCGATACCATTATGGACCATCTTGATAAAATGACCGGAACCGACCGGGCCACAATGCATATATCCATTTTCCGGCGCCAACGCCTTGAACACTGACTCGAGCCGTTCAAATTCCTCTTTTGGCCCCCCTACCATGGTACAATAGCCGAGTTTAAGCCCCCATATGCCGCCGGACACGCCTGCATCCAAATACTTGATCCCCTTTTTGCCCACCACTTCTGCATGCTTGATATCATCCTTATAATAAGAATTGCCGCCCTCAATGAGGGTATCGCCTGCATCCAGCACTTCCGCCAAATGCTCAATAGCCGCATGCGTGGGCGCGCCTGCCGGAAGCATGCACCAGACCGTCCGTGGCGCAGGCAGCATATCCTTTAGCTCTGCATAAGAATACGCCCCAAGCCCGCCTTCCTCTTTCAGTTGGTCTGTCTTGTCTGGACTACGATTATATCCCACAACCTCATGACCATGTTGCAATAGCCTGCGAGCCATATTCATCCCCATACGCCCCAGTCCGATCATTCCTATACGCATAATGTCTCCTTACTTCCATGATAGTAAAATACCGTAATGCTCTTTCGAGCGTATACGAAAATACCACACATCCACGATAGAGTGAAAATCTTTCATAGCGGTATAAAAAAGTTGTGTGCGTCAAGTTCAGCAATTTCGTCTTGGCATGTGAGTCGTTCCCCAGGGGGCGCGCCCCCTGGGGAACGGTTTTACGCTACTAATTC
>PDWI01008823.1_pt1 | contig 11763 bp, 9 predicted proteins | sample 1430891 | NCBI WGS metagenome assembly PDWI01 (sample SAMN01162508, study PRJNA174530) | Oral metagenome, whole genome shotgun sequencing project. | biome: Marine environment; feature: Marine mammal; material: Swab sample of the gingival sulcus; isolation source: swab sample of gingival sulcus...
CAAATTGCTTGGAGAAACGAGACAGATGCTCAGTACTACCAAATAAAATGGAGAATAATTGACGAAGAGTATTCCGAAAATAATATTTCCGATTCTTTGACTGAAAATACATACACCATTGAAGGCTTACAACCTAATACCAAATATTTCTTCAGACTTAGAAGTATTTGCAGCGATGGTTCTCAAAGCAAGTGGTCTAATGAATATACTTTTATCACGGACTGCTCCAATCCCTCTTATTGCAATATGAAGTTCCCTATAAAGGATTTTTATAATTCGCCGGCAGAGACAAAGTTCTTTATCCAAGTACTTGAATTTCCCGACAAAAAACTCGGAGTGGACGTCTTTATACAAAGTGTAAAATTAGTAGTGGAACACAGTTGGACAAATGATTTGGAAATAAAGCTAAAATCACCAACAGGCTTAGAAGTGTTGCTTACTTCTTCTAATGGGCTAAATGACAACATTGGCTATGGAAACCCCAATGATACAAATTGCTTGGAAACGGTTATTTTTTCGGATGAGGCTTGCAATAGCATTACTGAAAACCTGTTTCCTTTTGTAGGAAATTACCGACCCCAAGAGCCTTTGGAAAACCTATATGACGAAAATCCTCCTTTCGGAAGATGGGAATTGATTATAATCGACAAGTCACCGGCAAGTACCGGATATTTTGACTTTATAGAAATCGATTTTGAGCCTATAATATGCCCTGTCCCAAAAGAGATAAGCCTAATACCTCAAAATGATAATTCTGTACTTTTCAATTGGGAATCTGCCGATATAGTGGATAGTATAATCATCGAGATAGAAGACGACTCTAATCAAATCGAAGAATACACCGTTGAAAATACAGGTTCTTATTTAATTTTAGGGTTGAATAACCAAACCAATCATAAGTACTCTCTTATTTCAAAATGTAACGGTAATTTATCGCCAAAATCTTGTGTATTGGAAAGTGAGTTTCTTTGTGGCTCGCCTGCTATAAGAGAAAGTTTTGACGATTACCCAACCTGTAATTCAAGTTGCGATAATTGCCTATCCTCCGAAGTGTGGAAAAATATGAACAGTGCTCAATTTTGGCTCATAAATAGAGGAGCAACAACAACCGAATTTACAGGACCAAATTCCGATTTATACGGCTACGGAAATTATCTTTATGTGGAAAGTTCAGCAGGAGAATGCAATGATAATCTCGCGGTTTTGGAGTCGGAATGCCTCCAAATAGGCACAAGTGCAGGGGATTGTGATATGACTTTTAGTTATCATATGTACGGCACAGATATTGGAGTCCTCAAATTGGAAATTAGTATTGATAACGGCAATACTTGGATTACTCTTTTCGAAAACTCAGAGCAAGCAAATGAGTGGATTACCAAATCGATTTCTCTTAGCGACTACGAAAATAAAGTATGTCATTTTAGGTTTATTGCTGAAACAATTGAATATGGAGATTACGGAGATATAGCAATTGATGATATTATTTTTTACAATGCCCAATTAACAGACCCTACGACACATCTCTATTATCCTGATAGAGACGGAGACGGATTCGGCAAAGATACTATTGGCGTATTTTTGTGTGGAAATACAGATTCTTCATTCGTGGATAACAATGGAGACTGCAATGACAACAATAGCCTCATAAACCCCGATGCGGAGGAAATAACTTGTAATTTTATTGATGAAAACTGTAACGGTATGGAGGACGATATAGGAACTTCAAATTCTATTGTTGCCAGCGTTGTTGAGGTTACAAATACTACTTGTAACGGCAGTAGTGATGGTAGCATTACCTTAGAGGTATCATCGGGGCAGCCACCTTACGAGTTTTTATGGTCTAATTCATCAACAGAGCAAAATTTAACAGATATTCCGTCCGGATACTATCAATGTGAGATAACTGACCAATCCGGCTGTGGCATAAAAACAGATTCAATTTATGTCGAATATAACGAATATCTAAACTTTGGAGTTTTGAATATTGTAGAACCTGAATGCAACGGTTTACCAAATGGCGAAATACAAATAGAACACACTGGTGGTATTGCTCCGTTTAAGTATATGTGGAATACAGGAGACACTACAAAAAACATATCGGCACTAAGCGAAGGTGTTTATCAGGTTACCATAACAGATTCTGTTGGCTGTATATTTATTTCGCGTGAGATTAAGCTAAAGGCATCTACAAAATTTGATGTCGTCGTTCTCAACAAAGTAAATCCGTCTTGCTACAATAGCTCAAATGGAAGTATCAGTCTGCGTGTGAATGGAGGTACTCCCCCCTACTCTTTTGACTGGAACAATGATATGACTGCTAATAATATTACCGGTTTGGAATTGGGAGAATACTATTGTACCATTACCGACTCTGATTTTTGTTTTCAGGTTTTTGGGCCTATTAAGCTAACGCCACCGGATTCGTTAGATGTGGTCATAAGTGCGATAGACCACGTCACTTGTGTTGGAGAGCAAAACGGCTCAATTGAAATAGCCGTAAAAGGTGGAACGCCACCGTATAGCTACCTTTGGACAAGCGAAAATTTCATTAGCAGTTCGGATGATATTTACAATCTTAATCAGGGAGTTTACACACTTCAAGTCAATGATTATAATGGTTGCCAAAGCGTATTGGATAGCATAGAAATAAAAAATATAGATGCACTGACCGCCGAAATTGACACTATAATTTCTGTAACTTGTGCAAAAACAAACGACGGATTAATCAAGATTAAGACTTACAACGGCTATGGAGAATATTCCTATTTTTGGAGCAATGATTATACGGTATCGCCCGATAATTACATAGATAGCCTTAATCTTGGCTACTACGGTGTTACTATTACCGACGAATTAGGTTGCAAACAAGTGCTAAACAATATTGAAATAAGCAACTTAAATACACCAATTGAAATAAATATGTCTATTTTGGATAGTATTCTTTGCAATGGCGACAACAGCGGTTCCTTATTAGCCACAATTAAATCTGATAATGCCCCTTACGACTACAATTGGAGTGCGGGAAGTAAGATTATAAGAAATGATACATTCTGTGAAATCAAAAATTTGAAGTCGGGAAGTTACAATATTACCGTTACAGATGGTTTGGGATGCGTTGGTATTGGAGATGATGTGTTCATTCCGGAGCCGGATAAACTTGAATTTACAGGTATTGATATTCAAAATATAGATTGCTTTGGCGAGAGTACAGGTCAAATAGATTTGGAGATATCAGGAGGAGTTGCCCCATATAGCGTATTATGGAGCAATGAAAGTTCGGAATTTAGCAATACAAAATTGGAATCAGGCAATTACTTCGCGACGGTAACCGATAAAAATAATTGTACTCTAATGACCGATTCGATATTTATCTCTCAACCTGATGAATTGAGTGTTGAAATAGAATCAAGTCCTGCTCACACAGGTAAAGCCGATGGTTCAGCGAGGATATTACCACAAGGAGGTGTCTCGCCTTACGAATTTATATGGGATGAAAATGCCGATAATCAAACGGGAAATGAGGCTTACAACCTTGCTTCCGGTTGGTACGATGTAACGATGACAGATTACAACGATTGCGAAAAGTTAGTAAAGGTTTTTATCGGAGAAATAACCGGTGTTAACGATGAATTTTCCAACAAATTCACCGCATATCCAAATCCGACTGACAACCGACTTTATATACAATTGCACGATAATAACTCTAAGGATTTACAAATAGAATTATTGGATATTGTAGGAAGGAAAACCGCTATTGAAATAGATAAAACCAACGATAAGTACGCCATAAATACCTCTATTATCAAGAATGGCATTTATTTCTTAAAAATCGGTATAGACAATAATAATTATATTCAAAGAATTGTGATAATGCACGATTAGATGCACTTAATGTAGTAAAATTAAAGCAATTTAATATGCAATTATCACAGCTAAAGGATTTGATTAAATTTTATTTTCAATCTAAGTCTACTAAGGCTATCACTAATGAATATTTGAGGGATATTGCTATCAAGATACAAAATAAAAGAGACAAAAGTAGAGCGACAAAAATAGAAAAGATAAGAAAAACCTTAAAAAGAAACAAGGATATAATAACGGTTGAAGACTTGGGCGCAGGCTCTCAATTCAGCAAGGATAAAAAAAGGAGCATAGCCTCAATAGCCAAGAGCGCGCTTTCGCCTCAATGGGAATGTCGAATATTGTCTAATATAGTCGATGAATTTAAGCATAAGTCAGTAGTGGAATTAGGTACATCTCTGGGAATATCCTCACTGTATTTAGGGCTTGGCAAACCGGAAGTAAAAGTATACACTTTGGAAGGCTCCAAATCTATTGCCGAAGTCGCAAAAAACAATTTCAAAAATCTCAATTTTTCCAATTACGAACTAATTCTTGGAAATTTCGATGACACCTTACCAAAACTTATCGACCGGTTAGAAAAAATAGACTTTGCCTTTATAGACGGCAATCACACCAAAAGTGCCACCATAAAATATTACGAATGGGTAAAAACAAAGTGCCATGAGCAATCTGTAATCGTCTTTGACGACATCTATTGGTCTAAAGAGATGCAAGACGCCTGGCAATATATTATTTCAAAAAATGAAATATCAGCCTCTCTCGACTTTTATTCTTTTGGAATTGTACTTTTTGATGAAAAATTAGAGGGGAATCATGAACTTATTAGCTCTATGATTGTATAAAACGAGCTAATACATAGTTATTTTTCACACTATTTTACAATATATATTAGTTTTTTTGCTACCTTTACGCTCTTTTGCACAAATTATAGCAATTTTGCGCTTAAATTATTGAAAAAACATTTGAGATAAAACATACAAGATATGACGAATGAGAATATGACAAAAGGGAAAAAACAGTGGAGTACCCTAAAGGGAGAAAACTCTTGGATGCTGTTCAAAGTAATGTCCGAGTTTGTAGAAGGATTTGAAACGATGAACAACATAGGGCCCAGCGTTACAATTTTTGGCTCAGCAAGAACCAAAGTCGATAATAAATACTATAAATTAGGAAAACTAATAGCCAATAGACTTACCGAAGAGGGATTCGGTATAATAACAGGGGGAGGCCCCGGAATAATGGAAGCAGCCAACAAAGGGGCTTTTGAAAAAGGAGGAGCATCTATCGGTCTCAACATAACCTTGCCTTTCGAGCAAGAATCTAACAAATATATTGATAGAGATAAGTTAATAGATTTTAAATACTTTTTTATAAGAAAAGTGATCTTTCTAAAATATTCACAAGCATTCGTGGTAATGCCGGGAGGATTTGGAACTTTAGATGAATTATTTGAGACATTAACCCTAATACAAACTAAAAAAATATCAAGAGTACCTATAATATTGGTAGGCTCTGAATTTTGGAAAGGGCTCAAAGATTGGATTGTAAATGTAATGCTTGGAGATGAGAAAAACATCAGTGTTCAAGACTTGGATTTACTGCCTATAATCGATGACCCAGAAGAGGTAGTACAATACATAACAGACTTCTACGCAGGAGAAGGAGAAAAACGACTAAAACCAAATTACGAGCTGTAAAAAAATAAAAACAGCTATAAATTCAATTGAATTTATAGCTGTTTTACCCACTACTTTTCTTGCGATTTTTTATAATCAGCAAGGAATTTTTCGAGCCCTATATCTGTCAAAGGGTGATTCAGTAGAGCCATGATTGAACTCAACGGGCTTGTAACCACATCGGCGCCGTGCTTAGCTGCATCGACAATATGTCTTGGATTTCTTATTGAAGCCGCCAATATCTCAGTATCATAAAGCTGTACGGAATATATTTCCGCTATTTCTTTTATCAATTCCATTCCATCCCAATTGGTATCATCTATTCTACCAATAAAAGGAGAGATGTAGGTAGCTCCTGCCTTTGCTGCCAAAATAGCTTGACCTGATGAAAACACCAAAGTACAATTGGTTTTAATATCTCTATCATAAAGATAGCGAATAGCTTTTATTCCCTCTTTGATTACCGGAATCTTCACAACAATATGTGGGGATATTTCCGCCAATTCTTCTGCTTCTTTTATCATCCCCTCAAAGTCCGTTGAAATAACCTCAGCGCTAACATCACTACCTACAATATCACAAATTTTAGCATAATGATCGAGTATGTTCTTTCTACCAACAATACCTTCTTTAGCCATCAATGAAGGATTGGTCGTTGCACCATCCAAAATACCTAATCCTTTAGCCTCTTTTATTTGATCTATATTGGCTGTGTCTATGAAAAATCTCACAATTAATTATTTAAAATAAACTAAAAAAAAGCAGGAGAACACATAAGATAGCTGTATTCTCCAACCTATAAAAATATATCATTTAAAGTATGAAATTATCAGTGCAATAATTCATACATTCTCTTACCTATATCAGCAGGAGAAATAACAACTTCAACACCATTTTCAGCAAGAATCTTATTCTTTGCTTCGGCAGTATCTTCTTTTCCTCCTATTATAGCACCTGCATGTCCCATAGTTCTACCTTTGGGAGCAGTCTGACCTGCGATATAACCAACAACAGGCTTTGTGCCATTTTCTTTTATCCATTTTGCAGCATCAGCTTCCATAGTACCACCAATCTCACCAATCATAATGATACCATCGGTATCAGGATCTTCCATCAGCATTTTAACAGCTTGCAAAGTAGTAGTACCCGGCACAGGGTCACCACCTATACCAATACAAGTAGATTGACCCATTCCTGTTGCAGTAACCTGCGCAACCGCCTCATAAGTTAAGGTTCCTGACCGAGAAACAATACCTACCCTACCCTTCTTGTGTATAAATCCGGGCATAATTCCTAACTTAGCCTCACCGGGAGTAATAATACCGGGGCAGTTAGGTCCTACTAAAACAACATCTTTACCTTTTCTAAAGGCATCCACTTTTAGCATGTCTTGCACCGGAATTCCTTCTGTGATAGCAACTACCAATTTTATTCCCGCGTCAATAGCCTCCATAATGGCATCTGCCGCAAATCTGGGCGGAACAAAAATAATAGATGTGTCAGCTTTCTGCTCTTTTACTGCTTCTGCAACAGTATTAAAAACAGGGCAACCCAAATGTGTAGTTCCACCTTTTCCGGGCGTAACGCCTCCTACAACATTTGTTCCGTACTCAATCATTTGCTGAGAATGAAAAGTACCTTCTGTTCCGGTAAACCCTTGAACAATTACTCTTGAATTTTTATCTAATAGTACACTCATTTGTAACAATTTCTTATTTTATAATAAAAACTTCTTCATTTTCTTTGTGCATGTAATACTTCTCTCTCGCGAATTTTTCAATATCATTATTAATATAATTTCTCTCTTGCTCTGTTCTCTCATACTTTGTCCAAAATTCTAACTTTTCTTTTTCCAAATTTTCAATTCTTTGAGAAAGCGAATACTGAACAAACACATTCTGAGAATCAAAAAATGTCATCCAAGCTACAAATATAGTAAAAACAATACCATATTTATTAAAAAATACGGTTTTTAAAAGCACAAAAATGTCTAAATCAGTTTTGGGACTGTTCATGGGACTTTCGGTTTTTTATGTTCTATCTAAATACTTTGCTTAATAAAATAAGCAATTCACTATCCAAAATTAACAATGCGACACCAAATTAAATCGGAATATTTGGTATCGCATTGTTATCTTATACTCTATCTTCTTCTTATGTCATTTCCGGGAAAATACCCCATATCACCCAATTCCTCTTCAATTCTCATCAATTGATTGTACTTAGCCATTCTATCGGTACGAGACCCGGAACCTGTCTTTATCTGACCTGCATTCATACCAACTGCCAAATCTGCAATCGTTGTATCTTCTGTCTCTCCTGACCTATGGCTTATCACATTTGAGAAAGAATTATTTTTTGCCAAATTGATAACATCCAGAGTCTCAGTAAGTGTACCGATTTGGTTCAATTTTATCAAAATGGCATTAGCTGCTTTCTCTTCAATTCCCATTGACAACCTGTTAGGATTGGTAACAAAAAGGTCATCTCCTACGATTTGTACCTTATCGCCTACTTCTTTCGTGAACAATTTCCAACCATCCCAGTCATCTTCTGCCAAAGCATCCTCAATTGAAATAATAGGATATTTATTTACCCAAGTCTTCCAATAATCTACCATTTCTGATGAAGTAAGTTTTTCGCCTGACGATTTCTTCAAATGATATACTTTTTCATCCTCAAGATAGTACTCTGAACTCGCAGGGTCAAGCGCTATCATTATATCTTGATCCGGCTTATATCCTGCTTTCTCAACAGCGTGCAATATCGTTTCTATGGCTTCTTCATTGGACTTTAAGTTTGGCGCAAAACCTCCCTCGTCTCCAACATTGGTAGAATATCCTTTGTCTTTTAATACTTGCTTCAAGCTGTGGAACACCTCAACGCCCATCTGCAAAGCCTCACTAAAAAATTCAGCACCGACAGGCATCACCATAAACTCCTGAAAATCTATACTGTTATCTGCGTGAGAGCCTCCATTCAAGATATTCATCATTGGAACAGGCAATATGTGAGCACCTGCACCTCCAATATACCTGTAAAAAGGCATATTTGATTCGTGCGCTGCTGCCTTAGCAACTGCAAGCGACACTCCTAGTATAGCATTTGCTCCTAACTTGGATTTATTCTCAGTACCATCAAGCTCTATCATCATTTCATCAATGCGAATTTGATCTAAAACATCTTCTCCTAACAGCTCTTCTCTTATAACGCCATTGACATTCTCAACCGCTTTTAAAACTCCTTTACCCAAAAACCTTGATTTGTCTCCGTCTCTAAGTTCTACAGCCTCATGCTTTCCAGTAGATGCTCCAGAAGGCACCATGGCTCTACCCATAACTCTTCTCTCTGTAAGCACATCTACCTCAACAGTAGGATTTCCTCTAGAATCCAAAACTTCTCTTGCTCTTATATCGATTATTTTACTCATTTTACTTGTTTTTATGTTTGAGAAGCGATAAAAACCACTTCGAAATTAATTATCAAAAACCATTCGCAAAGGTATAACATATTTTTTAAAAACCAAATAACATATTGTGTTTTTTTGCAATATGTCTTGTTTTTTATTTTCAGCACTTCCCATGCTTTTGGAATAATAAAATGATTTACAACAAATAACGACATAAAAAAGCTGATTTTTTTAGACCTCAAATAAATAATACCTGATATTTTGAGCCTAAATAAATCTATAACAAATAGTACCAAGTTTGAAATAAAAAAGTTGAAATAAAACATAATATTTGAAAATTATTTCCTAAATAATAATTCCAATAATTCGATTGATTACAATAACACTCATTATGAATAATTGAGTTTAAAACCGCTCATATAGACATATATAATATATATTTGCAACAATAAAAAGTGTGTTGTAGTGTTTTATACCTCTTACACTTTAAAATTGTAAACAAAAAAAATAGAAAATATGAAAAAAATTATGTTGTTATTCAGCTTGGCAATTTTATTAGTCGCTTGTGGCAAAGACAAAGAGCCGGCAAAGCCAATAGACAAATTCGTTGGAAAATTCGATGGAAAATTGAGAGAGTATAAGTGTAGCGATACTTTGGTTATTCTAAATACTTTCGAAAATTATAGTGTAACCACGACCGAAAAATCGGAGAGTTCTATCAGTGGCAAATTATCTGACGAAAAAGGTGAAACGGTATTCAATTTTGTGGCAAATTTAGATACCGATAATGATTCTAAAATCAGAATAACCAGCTTCACATACGGTTCTGAAACTCTTTTTGGCGGAGGTGAAGTATCAAATGGAAAATTGAAATTACAATTTGCAAGTAACCAATGTCCTATAGAAGGTAACACTTATAGAGTGACAAGGGAATTTTCTGCAGAATAGCACTACGGTATCAATCATACGCTATCACACCATTATATCCAATACTTATTTCAAGAACTAGTTGCAATTTTGCTTTATCCACTGAAAAACGTAGTGGTGTGGTAGTGTATCTAGTGCCTGCAAGAAAACCCTTGATTTTTCAGGTCTCTGATAAAAAAATTCCAAAGACGAGACTTGTAAAATTTTAAAAATCATGTAGAGGCTCTCTGTAGAGAATCTGTTTTATAGAGATGGTCTGTTTTTAAAATGAGCATAACGAAGTATTTGGAGTTTTCTTGCAGAGACTATCTAATAAAAAGCAAAAAATGGACTTATATCTATATATTATTTCCATACTGGGTGGTTTCCTGGCAGGCGTCCTAAATGCTATTGCCGGTTTTGGCTCAGTAATTACTTTGGCTATTATGATAGAAATGTTGGGACTACCACCCAATATTGCAAACGGTACAAACAGAGTAAACGTTTTTGCACAAACATCAATGAGTTCTTTAGCTTATTATCGTAAGGGCAAGTTAAGGCTTAAAGGGCGCAAATTAGCTCTTGTTTTTATCTTTATCGGTTCTATTCTTGGGGTTATTCTCGCCATCAATATTTCTAATGCAGCTTTCAAAGAAGTCTTCAAATACCTTTTACTCGTTATGTTTTTAGTGATTTTGGTAAATCCCAAAAGGTGGATAATAAAGACTGATTTGAACTATAAAACATCGAAATGGATATCTATTCCGGTGTTTCTAATTCTTGGATTTTACGGTGGATTTATTCAAATGGGAATGGGAGTATTTACTTTGATATTTTTGGTTTTAGTAGCACGGATAAATTCAATAGAAGCAAATGCCATTAAAGTATTTGTAGTTGCCGTGTACAATTTGGTTTTAATATTCATTTTTCACAGCAAAGGACTAATAGATTGGAAAGTGGGATTGCTTTTTGCCGTCAGCCAAGGCATAGGAGGCTATATCGCTGCTCACATAGCTTCAATACACCCTAAGGCTGAAATTTATGTCTATAGAACATTACTTATTATAATCTTATTAGCACTTATAAAGGCGTTTGGTTAAATACCAAGCCTACTTACCTTTAGGGAACTTCTAAAAATTCAAAGTTCAAGGCTTGCTATTGTGGAAAAAGCGGCGTTTACTAAAGTAAATGAGCATTTTACCGGTTGAGCATAACGCAGAAATTTGGATTTTTAGAAGTTTCCTTATCAAAAGAGGCAAGTGCTTCTTTGAGGTTAAATTCACTTTGCTTTTGAGAATAAAACAGACCTTTGGATTTGAGATAATGTGCTAAATACTCCTGCTCCGTTTGCCCGGGAGTAGGCACAAATATCGCTTTTTTACCTAATAAGGATAAATCCATAACCGTAGTATATCCCGATCTAGATACTACAATATCACTACTGTTGATAATATCGTTAAGTTCCGAAGAAAGGACATAACTCTTAACTGTGATATTATCCTTGATTTTATACTCTACGTACGCCCCAACCTTTCCCAATATCACAATTATCTTTTTATCAATATCGACAACCTGCTTCAAAATCAATTTTTCAAATTTTGTTCGTTGAGGTTCTGGCCCTGAAATAACAATTGCCACATCGTATTTTTTATCGACTTCTTCAAACTTAAACCTTGTCAAAGCACCTATATATTTGTAGGGTATTTTTACTTTAGTGAGGCGGTTAGATTTGGGATTTATCGCAGAAAGTTCACCTGCTAAACTACGCTCATTCTCAAAATCAGGAATCCATAGTTTATTGAACTTATTTATATAATTCACATTGATAGCAGTGCCTAAATATGACAACAATCTGCTACTTGATTTCAAATTGATTTGATGACTTATGAATATGCTATTTATATGTGG